>Ga0180007_10007142_pt1 | contig 10656 bp, 10 predicted proteins | sample MM_PC_MetaG_FD_121122 | JGI IMG/M metagenome (GOLD analysis project Ga0180007, IMG submission 121122) | Groundwater microbial communities from the Aspo Hard Rock Laboratory (HRL) deep subsurface site, Sweden - MM_PC_MetaG | ecosystem: Environmental > Aquatic > Deep subsurface > Groundwater...
GGGAAACTCAAAGCCCATTTGTGAAAAGCAGAACCAAAAGCAACACTTCCCTCACCGACGCCAACTTTCCATTTTTCCTTGTAACCCTCAGGCGCAATATTTTCAATCAACTCATTAACATGCTCAATAATTCCAATAAATTTCTTTTCCATTTCTTGAGGAGTTAACTTAACTTCCTTAATCAACCTGTCAACTTTGTTTATGAACAAAACCGGTTTCACTAATTCTTTCAATGCCTGTCTCAAAACTGTTTCTGTCTGAGGCATAACACCTTCAACAGCACACGACAAAACAATGCAACCATCAACAGCTCTCATGGCTCGCGTAACATCTCCTCCAAAATCAACATGCCCTGGAGTGTCAATCAAATTAATTAAATAATCTTCCCCCCCAATATTATGAATCATGCTCACCGACGCTGAATCAATTGTAATTCCCCGCGACGCCTCGTCCTCATGAAAATCTAAAGCCCTCTGCTTTCCTGCAGTTTCCTCTGACATCATCCCAGCTCCTGCTAAGAGGTTATCGCTAAAAGTCGTCTTGCCGTGGTCAATGTGCGCAGCAATCGCTATGTTCCGAATGTGGTCTTGCTGTTTCATTAAATCTTTAATTTCTACCATTTCGTATTTTCAATCTAATTTGATCTCGAAAGGGTTCTCGTGCCCTTTGGGTACCATCTTGAATATAAATTAATTGAGAAATTTGTTTTTAAATCTTCTCTTTAAATTTGTTGGTCGAGATTTAAGTTTGGTAGCAACTCCTTATATTTTCTAATTTTCTGTTGCTTGTTCATTCGTGCAAATCTAGGAGAAGGAGAAGGTAAGGCTATCATCTCTATCTCTTTATAGGAATTAAGAACATCTTTGAATATTTGTTTAAATTTTTTTTCTACAAAACAGCTGGTGAAAAAAATCTTTTTAATTTTATTCTGATCTAAAATCTTTGTAATTGCATCTATATTATAAACAGAATTTATTAGATTCTTATCAAGATTATTATTTTCTTTCCTCTCACACTGGAGAATTATGTCCGCGATGGCAATACAGAGATTAGAGAATAATTTTTGTTTTTCTTGTTTATTTTCTAGTTGTTGCTCGTAAACCTTTTCAAGAATAAACCAAAATTGGTTTCTCTTATTTGAATAAAACCAATCATAAGATTTATTATAACTTCTATTTTCTTTGAATGCTTGTCTTGCTGTAAAGCTACCTAAAATTAAATATTTTGCATTTTCAGGAACAAAATTTCCAAATGCATGAGTTTCAATCATAAATAAATAATCATTTAATCTATTTAAATTTCTCCTTAATTTTCTCAAAAAATTACCGAGCACTATCAGCCTGTGCTTCTGCTTCTCTCTTTTTCTTAATTGCAAAACTCTCTTGATTATCTTCAGAAGCCATAACAATTTCATCTGCCAGCCCTTGAACAATTGTTTTCTTTTTATTAAACGCCTTGTCCGAAGCGCCGTGAACAATATGTTTCAAAGCCAAGTTTACTCTTCTCAGCGGAGAAACATCAATTGCCTGCGGATATCTCGCACCCCCGTATTCAATCACAGTAATCTCGTCCCTAGGAGCAGCATTCTCAATCGCCTTCACAAAAACCTCAACAGGATTCTTTCCAGTTTTTTTCTCAACCAACTTAAACGCATCCAAAACAATTTTCATATTTTTTGAATATTTCCCAGTTGACCTTCCAAAAATAATTTTATGTTTCTTTCCTCTATGTCCTGCAACAGAAAGTTTGTTCATCAACCTCTCAACAATATTTGTCTTTGCCTGCCCAAACTTTTGAACATTCCGTCCCTGTGTTTTCAAAATTAATTTCGGCTCAAGATTAATTGCAGACTTCAAACCTTCATCTACAACTTTTATTTCTGATAAATCATACAAGTCAAAAATTTTAAATTCAGGTAATTGTGTTTGTTCTGTCATTTTATAACTGCTCCCTACTCGTTGCCCAGTTATAGGTCTCTCTGCTTATTTCAGATTCATTAATTATCTCATCAGAAGTTAATATTGTCTCTCTACCAGAATTTTTTTCATCATCCCATTCAGTAAGAATATAAGTGCCTAAACCATTTGGATCTTCAATAAATCTCCCTCGGGTTTCATACCTCTCGGTTCCTCTATTTATCCCCTTTAATATTTTGTCATATTCTCCTTCAGACATTTTATCTCCTTCCCTTCTCAATCTTTCCACTAACTAATCTCGCCAATGGTTGATCATTTACTTTAATAACTTGAAATCTAATTCCACGAATATCTCCTTTTGCCCTTCCCTGCTTCCCCCCAATCCTTTCAATTACAACTTCATCATGCTCGTCAACAAATTTCTGCGCAAGATTTCCAGGAATAAAAGCTCCAACTGTCTTGCCGTTTTTAGTAAGTTGAACCTTGCAACATTTTCTCATCGCTGAGTTCGGCTGAGCAGCTTCTTTTTGAAACTTAGAAAGCACAAGCCCTTTCGCCTGACTCGCTCCCTTCAATGGGTCTGACTTCGCAAAAAGATTCAAGGTTTTAACTTTATACGCTCTGTCTTTCCACCGAAATTTCACGCGATTCTTTATTTCTTTCTTTGCACTTTTCAATCCCATAATTATTGTTAATAGAATTAGCTTTTAAATTTATTGTTTTAAACAATCCGAAACTCTTTTCCAAAAAAATCCTTAACTATTCCTTGCATTTCAATCATTCGTCTTTTATTTCTTCCAATCAACGCTGCTTTATTATGGCTTCCTGCAGTAAGAATTATCTCATCATCTGTAATTTCTAAATCATTAAATTTAACCGGACTAACAATTGCCTCAATAAATTTCTTCGCGTCCTGAATTCCCCTCGGCGCAGGAATCACTTTAATTCTTTTCCTAAGAATATTACTCATCTCTTTTATATTTCTTGCCCCTTCTCCAACTGCCTGCGAAACAAATTTCATAGGAACACAAAACACAATAGCCTCATTATATTTAAAACAAAACCTCGTACTAACCCGAGTAATTTTACTAAAGAGATTCAAATATCTCATGTCCTGCATATTAATTGTTTTCACCATTTTTTAACTTGTTAAAAGTGGAAGATATAATTGTTTTATAAACATTTAGTTTTAGAATCTATTTATTAGTCGCTTCAACTATTTTCGTTTTCGCTGTCTTCTTGTCCTTCTCTTCTTTCTTCAAAGGTCCAACAATCTCAACAAGAAGCCCAGGCAATCCTGTTCCAATTGGAACCGGCTGATTCAAAATTATATTTTCAACAACACCTGACAAATGGTCTTTCCCACCTTTTATCGACGCGTTCACAAATTGCTTCACAGGCATTTCAAAAGTTGCCCTCGCTAATATCGACGACTTCTGCGCGATAATCCCCATTCTCGTAACTCCTTTAACTTCTCCAGTATTAGTCATAGCGTCGGAAATAAACTTAAGATGCCTTTCATCAATATCCAATCCTTGCTCATTAATTACTTTGTAAACTTCTTCAATTATCAATTGCCTCGCAGCTTCAATACCAAATACCTTCGCAACTTCATATAAGTCATTCGAAATTATCCTTGTCTTGTCAACTTCTTTTAATTTAAGTATGTCTTCCAAGTTAGTTCCCAAAGTCATAATCATATAATCCTTATCTCTCTTCACAACCAAAATCTGCTCAACACTTTTTACACCCGAGATAATTGTTTGCTTAATTTTTTCTTTAAGTTTGTAAATTTCTTTAAAATCCATTTCTGACGCATTCAAGATTATTGATTCTCCTTTTTCTTTTGCATTAAATCCTAAGTCATTAAGTCTATCAACAACAGTTTTTACAGAAATATGAGTTTGTCTTAAACCTTTTTTATCAATTGCGATTTCAATTTTCTTATCACTAAAATTCAAATTAATCTCTGAAGTTATTTCTTTCAAAGTAACTTCTTTAATTTTCTCTGCAAAAATCTTCGCATCTTTTTCATTGTTATATTTGCTTTCTAAATAAATTTCCATCTTAGGAGAAGAAGGTTTTTTTCGTGCATCAAAAATTTCAATCAACCTTGGAAGACCAGAAGTAACTTGCATTTCTGAAACACCGGCAAAATGAAAAGTTCTCATAATCATTTGAGTTGAAGGTTCCCCAAAAGACTGTGCAGTAACAAGCCCAATGGCTTCTCCTGATTCCAACTTCCCGCCAGTATGAACCTTAGAAACATCCAGCCCGTCGCCACCATACTTAAATTCTATAATATTATTATTACTATCTCGAACTGTCCCGTCATATTCTACTTTCAAATCTTGAAGAGCATTAGATAACCGCCTATACAAATAACCTGATTTCGGCGTTCTTAATGCAGTATCCATAAGAGAATCTCTTCCTGTCATCGCACCAAAGAAGAACTCGTCTGGCCTAAATCCATTTATGAAAGAGTTCGGAACAAATCCTCTTGCCCTCGGTGATAAGTCATTTTGTTTAAAGAAAGACAATGTTCTCTGAGTATAACCAAAATCAATTCTTCTACCGCTCAAAACATTCTGTCCAAAGCAACAAGCCATCTGTGTAATATTCAAAACATTACCTCCGCCCCCGGACATAATCATATGATTAACAGGATTAGTTTCAGGAAATTCTTTTTTAACAATCTCCCCAATCTTTGTCCTCGCCTCATTCAACACCTGAAGAATTTTTATCTCCCTTGTTTCTTCTTTTGTCTTCCCCGGAATTGCATCAAGAGTATCTTGATTATAAGATTCAATTATTTCTTCTGTTTTCTTCTCAGCTTTCTTAATCAAATCATTCCCAGACTCAACAACACTTTTATCTAAATCAAAATCCTCAACAGAAACAGTTATTCCCCTGTCAGATAAATAATTCACCCCCAAACTAAAAGCATGTTTTATTGTTTCAAAAGTTTTCTCCCTCCCAATTACTTTATCTAATTCCTTAATCAATTGTCCATTTCCTTCTCCAAAAATAGTTTTATCTATTTTACCTTTAATAATTTTACCATCTTTGATTTCTAGTGAGGAATTTGAAAAATTAATTTTTGGCAATATTTCAGAAAATAATTCCGCTCCTGAAATAGTTTTCTTTGAAACACTTGCATCAATACCTGATTTGTAAAGTATTTGATTTGCAACGTCTTTTGAAAATTCTGCTTTTCCAAATAAATAACCCCCTGTAATTGCATCTTTAACACATCCAATAAGTGGAGAATTATTTTTAGGCGACATTAAGTTTCTCTTAACATCAAGAAGTATTTTTGCTTCTGCTCTTGCTTCTTCTGTCTGCGGAGAATGGATATTCATCTCATCACCGTCGAAGTCAGCATTATAAGGACCTGACGCAGCAGCAGGATGCAATCTAAAAGTTCTCCCTGGAAGCACCCTCACAAAATGCGCCATTAAACTTCCTCTATGAAGACTTGGATGCCTGTTGAACAAAACAACATCTCCGTCCTGCAAATGCCTCTCAACTTTGTAACCAGGAGAAAGTTCATTGATTATTTCTTCTTTCAATTCAGGAGCAATTTTTTTTCTCTTGCCATCAGGTCTTATAACATAAGTTGCACCTGGATATTTTTCTGCCATCTCAACTAAGCCCTTTAATTTTTCAAGATTCAAATCAGTAACAGTCTCGGCAACAGTCACCACCGTCGCAATTTCATAAGGAATCCCAACTTCATTAATTTCTATTAATGGGTCTGGAGAAATAACAGTCCTACCAGAATAATTAACTCTCTTCCCAGCAAGATTCTTTCTGATTCGTCCTTCTTTTCCTTTAATTCTTTCTTCAATTGTTTTCAATGGTTGCCCACTTCTATGTCGTGCAGGCGGAATTCTCGCAACAGTATTATCAAAAAATGTCGTGATGTGGAACTGCAACAAATCCCACAAATCTTCAATAATAACTTCTGGAGCTCCAGCATTTAAATTTTCCCAAAGTCTTTGATTAGCTCTAATAATATCTGAAAGTTTATGCGTTAAGTCATCTTCACTTCTTTCACCAGATTCTAAAATAATACTTGGTCTTACAGTCACAGGAGGAACCAACAGCGACGTCAAAATAGCCCATTCAGGTCTGCATGCTTTAGGATTAACTCCAATTTTCTCAAGCTCTTCATCTTTAATATTAACCAACATCTCTCTAACTTCTGTCGGAAACAATCTTGTCTTTCCAACATAAAAACTCGTTGGCTTGTCCAATTTAATTCTTTCATTTGCAGAGCCACAGTGCGGGCATTTCTTCGCATCCTTTGCTTTCTTTGCTCTTTCAGTCGGAGAATATTTTGTCAAGTCTTTATCTGTAAGAGTTAATTTTCCGCAGTCATTACAAAAACATCGCAACCCTAATTCAATCAACGGAATATATTTCAGGTGCATAATTGGTCTTGCCAAGTCAATACTTCCTGGATGCCCAAGACACTCCTTGATTCTTCCTCCACAAGTTCGGCATCTAACTCCAGGGTCAATCGCGCCCAATCTCAAATCCATCAAACCCCCGTCAACAGGATACCCGTCGATATTATACAATTCAGGTGTAACTATTTTCGCGACTGAAAGTTGTTTAATCTGCTTTGGATTAAGCAAAGAAAATTTCACTGTTTGAATTTGTTTTCTTATTGGTTTCATTTTATTCTAATCTCCACTTATTTACTCTTATTACACAATAAGGCAAATTATTACATTTCCTTTTGTCACCAACTACTATTGCTGGTTTGCAATCTCGCTTCTCCATATGCTTACAATAATCTATTCCTTCTCTTTGATGTTCTATCAATAATGGTTTTCTTTCATCCCCAAAAATAGTAAATCCACATTCTTTTGTTTGTGGCAATTTCATCCTGCTCTCGTATGCTTCTGTTAGTGCCATGTTATTTTTTTAATTTATCAATTTTATTTTCAATTCTATTCATATCCTCTTTTGCTTTATTAAAATTATTTTTCATTTTAATTTCTAAGTCATATATTTTGTTATTATTTGACCATGTCTTAGCTAGTCCAAAGATAATAAAGGGTGTCACGACAGCAAGGTCAGTCGGACTATTTCCAAATATTCTCCATAAAACCATTATAATTCCAACTATTAAAGCTATCCATGCAATTATATCTAATATTTTTCTTTTTATCATTATTCGTATTTATTTTTCAACTCAAAACTTGTATGAATATGCAAGCCCTGCAATTCTTCAAGTAATAATTTAAATGCATATGAAACTTCAACAGGTTCAATAGTCTCGCTGTTGCAAATCGGGCAAATAATTTTATTCCTAATATTATCTTCAATTCCAATGCTTCCACATTCTAAACATATATGCAATACAACTTTGTCTGAATCATATCTTTCTTTCAACAGCAACGACGCCCCATGCGCAACAAGTGCCTGTTGCTCCATCTCTCCTAATCTCAACGCACCGCCTCTCGCTCTTCCTTCAATTGGCTGTCGAGTCAACAACGCAATCTTCCCCGAAGCCCGTCCATGAACTCTGTTACCAACCATATATTTCAACTTCAAATAATATAAACTCCCAACAAAAATCTTCGCAGTCATTCGCTGTCCAGTAACTCCATTAAACATTGTCTCTTTCCCATCATATCTAAATCCTAAATTATGCATTTGAGATTCTAAATCTTTTTTACCAACACTTGAAAAAGAAGTTCCATTAACTGTGTCTCCTTTCAAACTTCCAACTTTCCCTGCAAGTAATTCCAGCAAATACCCCACAGTCATTCGACTCGGAAGCCCGTGAGGATTGAACAATACATCCGGTCTAATTCCTTTTGAAGTAAAAGGAACATCCTCTTCAGGAATAATCATTCCAATAACTCCTTTCTGCCCGTGAGCCGTAGCATATTTGTCCCCAAGCTCAGGAATCCTCTGGTCTCTCGTTTTAACTTGGACAATTTTATTACCTTCATAATCTTCTGTCACAAAAACCGCATCAACAATCCCTTTCTCTTCCTGCCTCAATGCAACACTTGATTCTTTTTTTGTCTTCACTGAAATTTCCCTTGCTTCAGACAAAAATTTTGGAGGAGAAGTCTTACCAATTAAAACCTCTCCGTGAGCAAGTTCTGCTTCAGGATAAATAATTCCATCACTTTCTAAAAACGCATAACTCGATTCCATTCTATATCCAGTTGTATCTTTTTCTGGAATCACAATCTCATCTTTCAAACCACCTGCGTAATTCATTTCAACTGCAGAATAAGGTCTAAAATAAAAACTTCTTCCAACACCTCTGTCTAAACTTCCTTGATTAAACACCAAAGCATCTTCCATATTATATCCTTCATAAGTCATAATAGCGACGATTAAATTTTGTCCTGCAGGATATGTATTCAAAGTATCATAAACAAAACTTCTAACAATTGGTTTTTGTGGATACTGCAGAATACTCACATCTGTGTCAAGTCTACAATGATAGTTCGCAGCATACAAACCAAGTGCCTGTTTCTGGGTTTTACTTCCCCTGTTCAATCTCGAACTCTGGTCGTGATTTCCATAAGGAACAAGCGAAGTCACAACACCAAATAAATCAATCGTGTCTATTTCCAAATGAGTATGCTCGGCAGTCACTTCTTCCCTATACAAAGCAACCAATGCATTTTCTTCTTCTGAAGCGTCAAGATATTCAATAATCCCCTGCTTTACTAATTCTTCCCAAGTCAATTCCCTCTGTTCTAATTTAATCAAATGTTCATCGTTCAATTTCACAACACCTTTGTCAACAACTATCAATGGTCTTAATACTCGACCTCTTTCTGTTGAAATTAAAATTGCCTGAAATTCAGGGTAATCTCGAATGTTCATCTGTTCTGGGAGTTCCCCGTCTCTTCTTTGTTCTCTTATTCTCTCAACAAATGCTTGGGATTCTTTAGCAACTCCAATAAATTGCCCATTGAAAAAAACATCTTTTCCTTCAGTCCCTTCTCTCTCCAAACCTTCTTTTTCTAATTCTTTTAAAAATTTATTTTCGTCAAGATTAACTCTTGTGGAAACTCGACTAAGAATCGCAAGATTTTTTCTCAAACCAATTTCTGTTCCTTCAGGAGTTTCTATCGGACAAAATCTTCCATAATGCGTCGGGTGAAGTGTCCTCGCCATAAAGTTCTCTTGGTCTGAAGCCAGCATACTCGAAACCCTTTGCAATTGTGAAATTGTATCAAGATAATTTGTCTTCTGCATATTTTGCGTAACACCACTTCTTTCACCTGTCCAACTTCCTGTAGCAATAGCAGATTCAACCCTATGAGAAAACAACGTAGACTTCGCAATTATTTTAATTGAAAAAAACTTTCTTCTTTTTGTAGATTTTTGCAATGAATATTGAATATCTCTAATCAAAATTCCCAAGTTAACTCTAAACAGCGTCGACAACAAATCCCCTGAAAGCCGAACTCTCTTGTTTGCATAATGGTCTTTATCGGTTCTTAATTTAGGATTTTCTTTTGCGATTATTAATTGTTTTATTAATTTACATAGAGTAACGGCCTTTTTTATTCGGTCTTCTTTTTTCTGTCCAATATGCGGAAACAAATACGAATCAATTCTTTGCTGAACTCGGTCAAGAATTTCTTTCTTAGTTCCTTGCAAATTTGTCTGCTCTGCAATATGCATCATAGCATCTTCTTTCGTAGCCAAATTAACAAATTCATAAAGATTAACAATAACACTGTCTGTATTCTTCCCAATATATTTTGCGATATCCGCTTCTTTTGTCATTCCCAACGCCTTTAAAATAACTACCGAAGGCAAATCCTTAAACCTACTAAAAGAAACATTAATCATCCCTTCTTTATTTTCAGAAATAGTTATCGGTATCCGATATGTACCTCTCAACGAAAACAACCTCAAGTTTAAATCCCCCTTACTATTGTTTTCAATAAAAGGCTGGTTCTCCGCAAGGTCCTCTGCCATAACCATAACTCTTTCATTTCCATTAATTATAAAATAACCCCCAGTGTCGAGCGGATCATTATAACTTTCAGTCAATTCATCTTTTGACATTCCATGTGTATTACAAACTTGACTCTTTACCATAATTGGTATTCGCCCAATTTCAACAATTTCAGAATCAACATGATTATCTTTCTTCACACTTATTTCAAGAGTAATTGGAGCAGAATAAGTAAGATTTCTCAGTCTTGCTTCGTAAGGCAAAACCATAGAAGAACTGCCATCTGCCTCGACAATTTTCGGCTTTCCAACATCTATTTTACCGAGGGTAATTTCAAAATCATCATTATTAATATTATCTGATATCTCATTAACAATCTCTTGCATTTGGATTTCAATAAAATTATTAAAAGAAGTAATATTAGATTCAACTAAAGAATGATCTTCTAAATATCTTTTTACAATTAAATGATTATTTTTTTGTTCAATCATACAACCACCCTAAAAAAGTTCCCGTCCTTCCTTTTTATTTTAATTATGTCTCCCACAACACAATCTTCTGGAAGTACCGGATCAGTCAAAAGAATTTTTGGTAATTGCACTTTAGAAACATTAAATTCGTTTAACAATTCGTCAATCTCTTTTTCAGTTAGTTTAGAATGTTTGGGTTGAAGTATGTGCATCTTAAGGTAAATTGTTAAGGGGTCTTAACACATAGATTAGACTTTAACAACTTTATAATAATAAAAAAATAGAGATTTTGGTTTAAAAACTTTTCCTTTTGGGA
>Ga0180007_10007143_pt1 | contig 10656 bp, 8 predicted proteins | sample MM_PC_MetaG_FD_121122 | JGI IMG/M metagenome (GOLD analysis project Ga0180007, IMG submission 121122) | Groundwater microbial communities from the Aspo Hard Rock Laboratory (HRL) deep subsurface site, Sweden - MM_PC_MetaG | ecosystem: Environmental > Aquatic > Deep subsurface > Groundwater...
AAAGCCCCTGGCAACACCCGATTGATTGGATACCATCACCAGCCGATACCCTTTTGCAGCGGCGCGAAGCAATCCTTCCACAGCGCCATCGAGCAACACCACACCGTCCGGGTCGGACAAATAGTGTCTGTTTCCCATAATAGTACCATCGCGATCCACAAACAGGGCCGGTTGTCGACTGTGCACCACCTGCAGCATGTCCGACAGCTGCGCGAACGCGCGCTCGGCGCTGATGCGGGTGAAGCAGAATCGCTCCTCGCGATGACACGGTGTTTTGCCGTGTCGGGAACAGGGTCGGCAAGGCTCATCCACTTCCAACACGCGATCAAACAGACCGCGCGGGGCGAATCCCAGGTACGGGTGGGTGGGGCCGAACACAGTCAGCACGGGGGTGCCCACGGCCGAGGCCAGATGGCCGAGGCCGGAATCATTGGTGAGGGCGACATCGGCGCGTGCGAACACGTCCCGCAACGAGGCAAAATCCAGATCAGCCAGTTCGTGAAAATGCCCCGGCGGAAACTCGCCCTCCAGGCCGGACTTCCCGGCATCCGCCTGCATGACGGTCCAGAGTATGACGGCCCCGTGTTCTTCGTGCAGGCGACGGGCCACCTCCGCAAATCGCTCGACCGGCCATTGTTTATTCGGATGGGCCGCTCCGGGCCCCACAACAACGACCGGGCAATCCTGCGGAATGCGCTCCCGCCAATCCTCCGAAAGCGTTGAGAAATGCAGTACCGGGCGATCAGCATACGCCGCACGGTCCATCTGCCGTAACGTGTCATTGTAGAGATCAACGGTGTGGGGGTACTCCTGCGTCCGGCGGCGGCGAGCAATCCACGGGATGCGCTCGATCCGACGTTTGGGATAGTGGGCACGGGCATTGGCGGTGACAGTGGTGCGAATCAGCCACGAGCGGAAATTGCCGTGCAGGTCAACGATAGTATCAATCCCTTCCCCATCGAGCGAATCAATGATCGCCATCACCTGAGTCAGGGAGGCATGATCGGGAAGGGCCACAATGCGGTCAACCTCGCCGAAACTCTGCACCACGGGGCGGAACCGTTCTTTCGTCAGAAACAGAATTTCCGCCTGGGGGAAGTTGATGCGAACATTCAGAACGATCGGGGAGGTCAGAATGACATCGCCGAGCGAGCCGAATCTGATGAAGAGGATTTTTCTACACATTCAGGAGAAAAGATACAGCCCCACAACACCGGCCGCAAAACAATAGTACGCAAAGTACTCGAACTTCCCTTTGCGAATCACGGCCAGGACCGCATACACGGCAAACAGGCCCGAGCCAAAGGCAACCGCCGTGCCCACCAGGTAGGGCAGCAGCAAGCCGGTATCAAGATGGGATAACTCGCGAGCCTTGTAAACCACGGCTCCCAGAATGGCCGGGATGGCCATAAGAAACGAAAACTCGGCGGCCCGTTCCGCCGAAACCCCGGCCAGCATACCAAAGGCGATGGTTGATCCTGAGCGTGACAATCCCGGCAGAAGTGCCAGGCATTGCGCCAGACCCATGGCTATGGCACCCGGTGTGCGCACCTCTCGTTTTCCGTCTTTGAACAGGCGCGTGGTCAGCAATACCGCACCCGTGGCCAGGAGCATGTTGGCGGCTACCCACGGGTTGGAAAAAAACTGCTCCAGATAACTCTCAAAAAGAGTGCCGATCAATACCAGCGGCAAAGTCGCGACCACCAGCATCACCACAATCCGACGCTCCTCGGTCAGATTGGAATCAAACACGGATTTGATGAGTTGGAGAATGCGAGCCCGGAAATAAATCAGCACGGCCAGCAGCGTGCCGAGATGAGTCAACAACTCAAAGGCAACCCCCGGTTGCTTGACACCAAGCAGAGCCTGTCCCAGGACGAGATGACCCGATGAAGATACCGGGAGAAATTCGGTCAGGCCCTGAATGAGTCCCAGCAAAGCGGCTTCCCAGAATGACATGGTGCGTCAGAGCGTGCAACCGTCGGAACACCGCCGGCTACATCACTCGATAGTCAATCCCCAGGAACAAACCGTCGTTACCGTCGAGCTGAAATTCCGCCAGCAGCGAGAGCTCTGAATTCATGCGCCATTTGACCCCGCCGTTGAAGCCGAGTTTGAGCGACGTTTCCGAATCATCGCCACTCGCATTCGGCGGAAGGTCCAGACTGATCTGTTCCAGTCGGGCGTTGATCCGCGCATATGGACTGAGCTTGCCGCCACCCTTCAACCGGATCGGAATCGAACCCGTCATGTGACCGCCGATCTGGAACACCGATGCGCCGTCAAAATCGACGAATTCCATCAGACCGCCGGTGCTGAGATCGACGGTGTGATTGCTGTCGGCATTGACCGTTATGAACTGCCAGTTGAAATCAGCACCAATGGTGAATTTGGCATCACTGCCATCGCTATCAACCAGTCCCAGCTTGATGCGACCGTCGGTATATTTGGACAGGCCGTATCGGAAGAAGCCTACGAAAGAGGTAGCATCCGCCAGGCCGACCGAGAAGTTCAGGTCCCCGCGCCCCTGCCCGATGGACTCAGCGGTGTTCAGGCAGCCAAACGCCGATCCAATGGCATCAGCAGCCTGTATCGAAGGTGAGACCAGTGCAAATCCCAAAAGAAGTGCCACCAGCATTCGTTTCATGTGTCGGTCCCTCTCTGAATGGTCGTTTTCGCAATCAAATAACTAATTGGAGCCGCTTCCCTGTGTCAACCAAAAACCGTCGCTGCCGCCGGTCCCCGGGGCCTGACAGGACAATAATAGTTGACAATCAAGCGCCCCCGGTCTTCTATTCGTCCTTATACAAGGACAGAGTTTGACCGACGAAAGTTTCGTGCCCGGATGCCCCTTCCGCCGACGAATTCCAGTACCGGCGTGGCTATCCTGCAGACAGGAGTTGTGACATGACCCAGCCGACGACCCCGCAAGCAAACGATCAGTCACCCACCACTCCCCGGATCCACTGGGCCAGCAGTGGCGGCTTTATTCTGGCCGCCGCCGGATCAGCGGTAGGGCTTGGTAACATCTGGAAGTTTCCCTATATCACGGGAGTTTACGGGGGTGGGGCGTTTGTACTGGTCTACCTGGGATGTGTCCTGGCGGTAGGACTGCCCCTGATGATTGCAGAACTGATGATCGGCCGGCGGGCGCAGGAAAACCCGGTGGGAGCGTTCCAGAAATTGCACTATCGCGGTTCTCCGTGGCAGATTACGGGCTGGCTGGGAGTGGCCTCGGGGTTTGTGATCCTCTCTTTTTATAGTGTTATCGCCGGCTGGGCGCTGGCCTACGTATTTGAGTCCCTCTCTGGCTTCAGCGGTGCCGCCGCCGACATACAGGCACAATTCGATGCTCTGGCGGGCAGCGCACCCCGCTCCGCTTTCTGGCATACGGTGTTTATGGCGCTTACTATAGGCATCGTCATGGGTGGCGTCCGCGACGGCATCGAGCGGTGGGTGAAGATCCTGATGCCCGGGCTCCTGGCGATTCTCGGCGGTCTCATGATATACGGTCTCTTTTTTACTGATGGCGGCTCGCAGGCAATCGGCTTTCTGTTCCAGCCGGACTTCTCAAAACTCTCCGCCGAGGGTATCCTGTCTGCCCTCGGCCATGCCTTTTTTACGCTGTCACTCGGTATGGGCGCCATGATAACGTACGGCAGTTACATGAATCGGGACTCGCACATTGTCCGCGACGCTATCACAATCAGTCTTCTTGATACCGTGATAGCATTGCTCGCAGGGATTGTTATTTTCTCCCTGGTCTTCAGCTACGGTTTGGAACCGAATGTGGGCCCGGGCCTTATCTTCCACACTCTGCCGGTGTTGTTTGCCGAAACCGGTCCCTGGGTGTCTGTCCCGTTTTTTGTCCTGCTGACATTCGCGGCCCTCAGTTCGACGATCAGCCTGCTCGAAGTTGTCGTGTCGTATTTCGTCGATGAACGTGGCTGGAATAGAAAAGCGGCGACGCTTGTCATGGGTGCGGTCATTTATGTCCTGGGTCTGCTCAGCGCCATAGCCGTGCTGAAAGTGCCGTTCCGGGGAAGCGAACAGGGTTTCCTGGATATTCTTGACTACATCTCGACCAACTACATGCTGCCAATCGGCGGCCTGCTGACCTGTCTGTTTTCCGCCTGGATCATCAAGGACCAGGTTCGTCGGGAGGAGTTCGGCAGCGCCGGCCTGGCTTACAAAGCGTTTGTCTGGACGCTCAGGCTGATCACTCCGGTGGCCGTGCTGATCATCATACTGCACGGACTGAATCTGCTGCCGTTTGTTGAGTAAGGACGAACTGCGCTTACGACTCGGTCTGCCCCAGGTATGTCTGCGCCATGTCCGCCAGCCGTTTTTTGTCGAGACCCGTCAGATCGGCCTGTTCCAGAAACTCCATGAAACCCAGGTCAAGACGACCGATGGCAGAACGTCCGAATCCGGGGGAGGCTTCTTCCCCCTCCGACCGATTAAACTGCAGATCCAGAGAGAAAACCCTCTCCTTCAGAGCTGCCAGCGCCTGCACCGGTAACGTCTTCAGTGTCTCAGGAGAGAGACCGTCGATACGTACCCTCACGATTTTCTCCGCACTGTCGGCCGCGACGAGTTGCTTTTCGATGAGTTCAACCAGTTGATCACCCCGCTGTCCGGTGGCATCAATTCGTGGCAAATCAATCATCGCCCGCCCCGCGATTTCGTGGAAGTGAATGCGGAGCGGGTCGAGTTCCACTTCCACAAAACCCTTGGGTTCATCGCGCTCAGCTATGGACAGCCGGTCGGTTGAACCGGCGTAGCAGGCTCGGGCACCGATGACCCGGTAGTTGTGATAGTGTCCCAACGCGGCGTAGTCGAACCGTTCCAGCACGTCACGCGGTATTTCCGTTTCGCCCAGATCGGCCATGGAGAATTCAGGCATACCGGCAATCACGCCATGTGTCACCAGCACGTTGTACGTGCTCCCGGGGTCCGGAATACAGGCTTGCAGCTGCTGGTGCATATCCCGTGTAGACAGACAATGCGGCAGGGCAAAAACCCTGCATGACCCAATAGTGAATATCTCGAGTTCGCCCCGGGCGGCAACATGGAGATTGCTGATCGGACGTAACACATCCAGCGGGGCTCCCACATATGCCTGGCGAGGAGCGTCGTGATTGCCGGAAATTATCACGGTCGGAATGCCGGCCCGGGCGGCCAGACGGTGCAGTTGCTCGGCGGCGATGGCAAGGATTCGGTTCAACGGCCGAACCTGGTGGAACAGGTCACCGGCATGGAGACATATGTCGGGGCGGAGTTCGATGATCCGGTCTACGGCGGCCACAAAACTCGCGACAATGTCCTCCTGGCGGACCGTCAGGCCGGACTCACCGCGGCGACTAACATGCTCCCCCGCTCCCAAATGACTGTCCGAGACATGACATACTCTCATGCAGAGGAATATAGGCCTTCAGGAGGCTGACGTAAATCACAATGACGGAGTAAAGCGGGCAGTTCGAATCGGCTGTTTAGTACAGGCCGTACTTGGCAATGCGGTCGCGAAGCGTGTTGCGGGAGATACCCAGGGTTTCCGAGGTTTTCACCTGGTTGCCGTTGAATTGACGCAGACACGATGCGATAACAGACTTCTCAAGGGCTGATTCGAGGAAATGATATATCTGACCCGATGAATTGGCGATCAACTTGGGCATAATCGGATCAACGATTTTGCGGAACGTATCGGTGTAGTCTTCCTGCAGGGTTGACAGGTCCAGTTCCACGCGGGGACTTTCATCTACCAGACTCGGGAAGTCCTCGGGCTGTAACTGATCACCCTTTGACATCACCATGGCAGTATGCACGTTGTTCTCAAGCTCGCGGACGTTGCCGGGCCACGGATGCTTGATCAACTGCTGCATAGCCTTTTTGCTGATTGTCCGATCCGCCAGCGACAATTGCTGGGCGAAGTGATCACAGAAGTGATCGACCAGCAGCGGAATATCGCCCCTGCGTTCCCGAAGCGGCGGTATGTAAATAGACACGACTTTCAGGCGATAGAAAAGGTCCACCCGGAAAGCGCCGTCCTTCATGGCCTGCACCAGCGACTTGTTGGTGGCCGCCACGATTCGAACATCGGCCTTGAGCGTTTCGTTGCCGCCAACCCGCTCAAACCGCTTGTCCTGCAATACGCGGAGCAGTTTCGACTGGGTGAGCATGGACATATCACCGATTTCGTCCAGGAACAACGTCCCGGAATCGGTCTGTTCAAACTTGCCTATGCGTTTGTAGTAAGCGCCGGTGAAGGCTCCCTTTTCATGACCGAACAATTCGGACTCAAGCAGCGATTCAGGGAGCGCCGCGCAATTGACAGACAGGAAAGGATTGTTTCGACGGCGGGAGTTGCGGTGAATAGCCCGGGCAACCAATTCCTTACCGGTGCCGGACTCACCAAAAATCAACACGGCGGCATCGGTCTTGGCCACCTGGCCGATCAACTTGGCGATTTCCACGATTTCGGGCGACTTGCCAACGATCTCATCGACCCCGTGAGGAATCAACAGGCCGGGCGGACGTACTTCCTGTTCCGCCGTCTTCTCGGCCAGATTGTTGCCGCATGCCTTATTGACCGTGTCGATGAGCTTGTTTATCTCAAAGGGCTTGGTGAGATACTCGAAAGCGCCCTCGCGCATGGCTTCAATGGCGTTTTCAGTTGAGACGAATCCGGAGATCATTATGACCGGTATTTCCCGACCAAGCTGCTTGATCTGTTTGAGGACGTCGAGACCCGACAGAGTAGGCAGATTGACATCAAGCATTACGACATCGACGCCGGAATGCCCGTCGAGAAACGTCGCCACTTCACACCCGTCTTCGAGGAAATCGAAACGATACTGGTCCTCGTCAAACAGGTTGGCCAGCGACTGTGAAACCTCTTTATCGTCGTCAACTAATAGTATGTTTTTCATCGTTTTTTCGCCCTTGGCGGTACACTTTAGATATCGGCCAGTTCACCGGTTATTTGAGGGGCGTTTTTGTGTTCTTTGCGGAAAAGATTAGATCTGGAGGCATTTTTGTCGTCGAAATTGCCATGATCGGCCCGAACAGCCGCCGACACCGGAACGGCAGGTGCGGGGTGTACACCGGCTTGGGAAATCAGAAGCAGAGGGGACTATTCATCCGGCTGAGCCAGATACCGAACCGTGGCGCCCATCCAGAAGAAGTTGGCCGCCACTTCGGTGACCAAACCTGCAACCAGGAGCCAATACAACAGCTCCGGTCTGAACTTGTCGATGATTACGCCCGGCTGGGCGGTCAGAGCTGACAGAAAAAGGGGCACGATCAGGATCGTCACCGACAGAAAAAAGCAGGTGAACGGACGACGCAGAAACATCAGGACGGACTTCCCCAGGGCCTGGAAGGCATTCATGTCCCTTACCGCCACCATGGGGATGGCAAACATGAACACGGCGAATAGTATTGTGAACAAGGCCGGCATGATAAAAAAGCTGAACGCCAGGGCGCGCCGGGGACCGTCTATCAATGGCGAAAAAACATCCGGGACAATCATACCCGCAGCGACCGTCAACCCGTTAAAGACCACCCAGACAATCAGAAACTGCAGATACCGAGAGGACAGCTTGTGTTTGGGCTGCCACGGTTCCTTGGGAGATCCCAGATACACCTCGCCGAACGATCGCGCCACGTACCCCAGAATGATTCCCTCGGCCAGCACGCCGACAATCAGTTTTGACCAGGCGTAGTAGTCACCCAGCAGAATGAAGTGCTGCGGGTAGTGGGAGAAGTAGGGTGCCCGGGTAGAATCAAGGATGTGCGCCCACAGGTTTACCAGCGAGTAAAACATCGGCGAGAGAAAATCCCGGTGAACATACAGAACGAGAAGGTTGACCGCGAAGTAGACCAGAAGAACCAGCCAGGCTCGCCAGCGCCCAATGTTGTGGAGCGTATCCACAAACAGGCTGATAAACAGATTGACGCGGTCTATGAGTGTCACGCTGGCGAACTCTCCACTGACATCACTGACTTACCGCGACCTCGTTAGAGGCCCCGTAGCGCCCCTGACGGTCATATACGTACACGCGGTAGAAGGCGCTGTCAGTTGCCGTTATGAACGGCGCATAATCGTCGAAACTGACGGTCGTGCGACTCGTGATCACGGCGATGAGATCACTGCTAGGGCTCGTACCCGCAACCGTGCCTCGGTAAATCCGGTACGACTCGAAATCCGCGGCCTCAGACATGGTCCATGACAACCCGACTGTCGTCGGATCAATCAGGCGAGCGGCCAAAATGACATTCTCGGGCGCTGTATTCTCGGGAGTAGTAACACTTACCACATTCGAGCCGCTCCGCAGCCCGGAGTTGTCAACCACGTACACCCGGTAATAGTAGTCGGTGTCATCGGCCACCGTCGTGTCGGAGAAACTGGTGGTTCCGGCTGAACTGATGGTCCTCAGAAGCGTGGATGACTCAGTGACGTCGGCATCGGTGTCACGATAGATCCGGTAGGCAAAAAACACGCCGCTGCTTGACTGTGACCAGATAATCGAAACCTCGTAGCTGGCGATTGCGTCGGCCGCGGTTATGACCACCGGCGCCGGTGGATTGGCAATATTGACCCTGGCCAGGGCCACCACCGACGGCGCGGCGTTGCCGGCGGCGTCGGTAAAAGCACCCGTAACCTGACCGCTGCTGACCGTCATCCCCACCGGCACCACGTACCTGCCGGAGTAAATGCCGTCACCCGCGACCGCATCGGAATTGGCGGCGTTGCCGTCATCGTGCAACACAACCGCAGACACACCGGTGAACGACACGTGCGCATCTCCCCCGGTCTCGCCACCCGCATCGAGGTAAAAAACGTACACATCTCCGGCCGACATCAATGAGTCCACCGGCGTAAAATACACGGAGTCAATCAGGGCCCGGGTGTCAAGAATGATATCGTCGAAAACGGGTCGACTCGACTCGGTACCGTCGTCAAACAGGAAGCGGGCAAACACACGTTTGGGACCGTCTCCCTGCGACAGTGTAAAATCAACGACTGCCTGATACACCTGCGGGATGGTACCATCGGCAAACAGGGAATCCTCGGACACCATGACATAATCCACGGTGGACGGCGCATTCATCCGAACACGCACGGCGCGCCGGTTGGTATACTCATCGTTGTCATCAATGGCCAGGGTCAGCAGACCGGCCGTAATCGTGACGGTCTCGGAGCGTTCCGACTCCACAGCTGCGGCGCTCACCGCCGCGATTTGAAACCGAAGTTCCGTGTTCAGAGGCAGATTAGTTATAGTAAGCGAGGTCGTGACACTTGAGTCCTTAACCGTGAATTCGGTCTCCCCGGGTTCGGCCATGTATGCCCGGTATTTCACCACCCCGGAGGCATCGGCGATAGTCCACTGCAATGTCACCGCGCGATCATCGAGATGCGCCGTAACCGATGTGGGCGTTGGCGGGGCGTCGGGCAACGATTGGACCGGATCCCTGGACGAGATATGCCGATCACATCCGCCTGCGGCAATCAGCAGAACGATTGCCAGGGTCAAATACACTGTAGTCCTGCTCATATCTAGAATCTTCTTACAAGGGTTATGCCAAACTGATCGGGTCCTGCCGACGGTTCAACCGCCAGACCCTTGATATCAACTATCGCCGGCTGGCCCGGGGTGAATAACAAGGCGTCGAGCAAGCACAATCCCCAGATTCCGGCCACCGAACCAATCGTCACGCGGCGCAGGTTTTCGGCGTCATAGGCGTCTTTCTGGGCCGCCGCCAGGGCATTCCAGCGCGTCGTCAGGTCAATACCATCGCCCGAATTGACTGCCTCATTATAGTCGTCGAGTCGTTTGAGGTACTCATCTTCCTTGTTGCCAAAGTTGTGGTCGGCAATGACAAATGCCGCCACCGATCCGGCAAAGAGGACGTTAAACAGAAGCCCTTTGGTTTTCTGCTCCCCGTACCACTGCCCCCAGCCCGGAATAAACATGGAACGCACGGCGGCCTTGAAACCGGTGCGGGGCGACAGCGAAACAGCAATGCTGGTCGGGCTGTCCCCGGTCAGGTAAACGCTGGATTTGTACGTTTCAAATCCGCGCATGTTCACTTTGACTTTGTATTCGCCTATGAGCGGATACGTAAAGAAGGTGGGGGTGATCCCCGTGACTACGGCATCGCCGGAAAGCGTTACCGAAGCTCCCGGCGGGTCAGAACTGACCTGTACGCCGGCCGTACTGCTCTGCTGAGCGACCACCCCTAAAGGCAGGGTCGCCACCATCAGTAGAGTTGCTAAAATCCGTTTCAACAACGCATGCCCTATCGTAAATATGTGATTTACCAGCTAGTTAGGTTATCGGTTACAATACCATAATCGTAACCCTGACACAAGGACAATTCCAATGAAAAGGCCGCCGAGTGCTCGACGGCCCGATCGAATTCTAATCTGGCAGGCGCGTTCCCGTTTAGTTCGCACCCCTTCCGGTTACCACCACGATAACCGTCTTGAGCAGTATCTTTATGTCGGTCCACAGCGAGCGCTCCTGGATATACCGGAGATCGTATTGAACCTTGCGTGCCACCGAGGCCAGCGACTCGTCGTAACCGTGCTCCACCTGAGCCAATCCGGTCAGACCCGGCTTGACATCAAGACGCTTGCGATATCCTTCAACC
>Ga0180007_10007144_pt1 | contig 10654 bp, 13 predicted proteins | sample MM_PC_MetaG_FD_121122 | JGI IMG/M metagenome (GOLD analysis project Ga0180007, IMG submission 121122) | Groundwater microbial communities from the Aspo Hard Rock Laboratory (HRL) deep subsurface site, Sweden - MM_PC_MetaG | ecosystem: Environmental > Aquatic > Deep subsurface > Groundwater...
GGCAGGTGCGGCAGGTTCGGGAGCTGGTTGCGGTTCGGGTTGATCTTCGGCACGCTTCGGCACCGCATTTTCCCCTTGACCATCGAATTGTGGCATCTCACCTAATCCCTCTAAAACACCTTCAGTTGAAGCTGGAGCGGGTTCTTCAGCTACGGGGGTTCCAACCGGGGGCTTTTTTACTTCTACCGCTGTCGGTTTTGTTGCTTGTTCACCCCCAATGACATCCGGCGATACCACGGCTTCTAATTCCCCATATTTCCCTTTTTCGCGAGATCCTGCCACAGCATCCTGCGCGGTTTGTTTGGAATCTGCGCCGACAACTTTAAGGGGTTCGTCAACTGGAGCGACTTCTTCGGCAGGACCTCCGCCAGCTGCATCAATCTCCGCTTGCGCTTGCGCCATCGCATCGGGCTGTTCAGCGGGTGCGGGAGCAGGAGCTTGCACCGGAACTTCAACTTTTTGCCCAGCTTCAGCGGGTGGTCTAATATCGCCAGCAGGTCCTCCGGCAGTTTCAGGTGCTACTGACGGCGGCGAAGCAACTTCAGGAGCCTCTCCAGTTACTACCGGAACTTTAGCTCCTGGCTCTCCTACCTTATCTTCCCCTCCAACATTTGGCATTTTAAAAAATATTAGTTACGAACTTCCTAAATTATAGCAAGTTTATTTTTCATTTACTATTTTTCATTTTATATTGATTTGTTCATTTACACATTTGAATATTGTAATAGGAAAATAAGTCAATCAATTAAAAATAACAAATTGTAAATAACGCTCACCCATGATGAATGTAAACAACATCCGCCTCTTTGACAACGTAGTCCTTACCTTCAAGCCGAACTTTGCCCGCCTCTTTGGCACCTTTCCAGCCAGAAAGCGCCACAAAATCTTCATACAAAACCACCTCAGCTTTGATGAATTTTTTTTCAAAATCTTGATGGATTTTACCGGCTGCCTGCGGCGCCTTGTCGCCTTTTTGAATTGTCCAAGCCCTTGCCTCCATCGGTCCTGCGGTAAAAAACGAAACCAAGCCAAGTGTATTGTATGCTGAAACGATCAAACGATTAAGCCCAGCCTCGGCAAGTCCCAAATCCTTTAAATATTCCTCGCGATCGGCTTCGGGAAGCGAATTGAGTTCCGATTCGATTTTGGCGGAAATTACCGTAGCACTTTCGGGACTGACCAAATCCTCAAGTTCATATTCGTCTATTAAATCGGCCTCGTTTTCGCCGACTTTATTCTCTGAAACGTTAAAGATATATAAAAACGGTTTAAGAGTTAGGAAATTTGCCTCTTTCAGAAGTTCTTTTTCTTCCTCGGAAAGATTGGCTTCGATCGCCGGCCGGGAACTCTCGAACACTTTTTGAACCTTTTTATAGGCCTCAAGCTTTTTCGAAGCTGATTTTTCACCGGCACGATTTTCTTTTTCGGTTGCCGAAATTCTCTTTTCAATCGTTTCCATGTCCGACAAAACCAACTCAGTTATAATCGTTTCGATATCGCTCTTCGGATTGATATCACCTGAAACATGCATCACGTCTCTGTTTTCAAAAGTTCGAACGACCATAGCGATTGCATCAACTTCGCGAATATGCGAGAGAAATTTATTACCCAGCCCCTCGCCCTTGTGTGCTCCGGCGATCAACCCCGCAATATCGACGAATTTAACCGCCGCCGGAACGATGCGGTCGGAATTTTCAACTTCGGCCAATTTTTGGAGGCGCTCATCAGGAACTTCGACAATTCCGACATTTGGATCAATTGTGGTAAATGCAAAATTTCCAACTTGAGCCAAACCACTAAGTTCGCCCTGAGCAGAGCGAAGGGCGTTAAACAGCGTCGATTTTCCAACATTGGGAAGTCCGACGATTCCGATAGATAGTGCCATCTCGATGATCCTTTTAACTTTACCCTTTTAACTTTTAACTGATTTATTCTAACAGGTTTGAGCTCCTAAGTAAATCAAAAAACGCGGCTATATTGTAAATTTCTTTTGAAACATGCTAAAATGCAGGCAAACAGCCACCTTGAAAGGAGGTGGGAACGATGCCAGCGACCTGCGCGTCGGCTACGCCGACCATCATCCATCTGTCATCCCCCGGACTACCCGAACGACAGGCGCTAGCAGACATTCTGGAGCGAGCTGGAGCGAGTTCAGACAAGAGCAAGCAAGCTGAGGTGCTTGTAGTCTGGGCGGAAGACTTCTTTAGAGACCTGAGAATTGTAGAGACTGTACAGCAGATCCGCAAGCGCGGATCAAAGCTCGTAGTCATCTACACCCTCCCTTCTCGAGATGAGCTCGAGCGCACGCAGGAAATGCGCTTCAGGATGCTCCCCGACGATCATGTCGCCTTCGATGCCATCATAGCCCCAACCGAAGCCATCATCGACACCATCAATCAGGCAATCCAAGAGGCGGCTTGATCAGATCTAGGCCCTCCCTGCTTGCAGGGAGGGCCTCCTCACTTTATTTAATCCAAACGAAAAACGGCTAGGCCGCAGTTTTGCAAATTCAAACAAGAACTTGCGACAAAGCCGTTTTTCTTAAATGTGCTAAAAACCTATTCTGATTTGGCGAGCGAGGCAATGATCATATAAACCGCGCCGAGACCGACGAGGTCGTAGATCACGCGGGATGCGGTAGACATGTCACCGAAGATTGCCGCAACCAGATCCCAGCTGAAAAATCCAACCAGTCCCCAGTTTAAGGCACCGACGATGACCAAAATGAAAGCTACCCAATCGAGCCAATTCATCTTTTTCATAAGTCCCCCGTAAAATTGTTCTCGACCTATTCGTATTATAGCTTCCTCATTGATGCTCTGCAAGAGAAATGTCAAGTTTTGACTTTAAAATCATTGACAATTATACCTTTTACGGCTATAATCCTCGCTAGCTAGGTGACATCGCAGCAAGGTTCGGGGCAGAGCACTTTGGGAGAGAGGGAGGTGAAAACCAAATGCTCCACGTTGTAACACTGAAGAAGCCCGCAGAGGCAGATAGCGGAGAAGCAAGGCTGATCCAAAGCTATCTGGGGCACCTAGCGGTGAACTCCAGGGGTATCGAGGTGAGGTTCGTGCCTGAAGAGCGCGACAACATCGAGATTACCTCCGCCAACAAGCGCAGACTGAATGAGTTCATCGAACTGTCCGACATCGGCCGGATGAAGCCAAAGTGGACTCAAGTGGAGTCCACAAGGCCATAAGGCCACCCCGTCGAATACGATTTGCGTTTTTCGCAAATCTCCCCGACGTACCCAACGGCGCAGACCCGGAGAGGAGTCTGCGCCATTCACATTTTAGACCAATTTTACTTAAATAATTTTCTTGATAAGATTTAAAAAACTAACTATTATAAAGATATGAACAAAACAATTCTCATCACCGGCGGGGGCGAGGGGCTGGGAAAAACCATCGCCAAACGGCTCGTCAACCCCGAACGAAAGGGGCTTTCTGACGGGGCAAGTCAAAATAAAGTCATCATTGTCGGAATCAAACCAGAAGTTATGGAATCGGCTGCTAAAGAACTCGGTTGCGAATACAAAATTTGCGATATTAGCGACGTCGAGCAAGTAAAAAAAACTATTGTTGAAATTGAAACAGAATTCAGTCAAATCGATCTTCTGATCAACAATGCCGGAATCTGGATTCAGGGGCTTTTAGAAGAATCGGACGACGCACGCACCAAAGAAGTTTTTGAAGTCAACTGCCTCGGAGCAATTTATATGACTAAATATGCCCTGCCCGCGATGAAAAAGCGCAATGAAGGCACGATTATGAATATTGTCTCTCAAGCCGGAATTTCGGCGAAGCCGGAGCGGTCGGTTTACAATGCCTCAAAATGGGCGATGACCGGATTTACCAAATGCCTGCAAGAAGAGCTGGATGACACGAATATCAGAGTGATGGGATTTTACCCGAGTTTTATGAAAACAACTTTGTTCAAAAATGCCGATATTTCTCGTGACGATTTCGACAAAGCCCTTGATCCCGACGAACTGGCCAAAACCATCGAATTTATCCTGACTCTCGATCCCACGACTTCGATAACGGAATTGGGAATTAGGAATATTAAATATTGAGCCGACTTTGTCATTCCGGACTCCCGCCCTCTGTCATCCCGCACCCCGAAGAGGAGCCTTTGGCTCTTGATGCGGGATCTAACCTGTTAATTTTTTTAAACGGCTCAACGATTGAGGCGTTCATCGTTTTTTAAGTGTGAATCTCCACAGGCTTCCGCCTGGGTTCTACGCAGGAACTAAAGAAAAACGGACGGGGTCGCGGGGACTCCGTCCGTGTGGTTCACCTTACGCTTACGCGTGCACTACTCACCGTGGTGGCAGCCGCGCTTGGGCTTTGGGATTTTGACCAACGCTATCATTAGCATTGACGCCCCAACGAACGCCATAGCCATCACTCCCGCAAAATCCCTCACCTCTTTGAGAACTGGCACCTCATTGGCACCCAACAGCCAGCCCATGATGACCGAAGCAATCAGGAACACAAACCCCAGAAATACACACACGTGCCTCCAACCCAGAGCCACTTCCTGATGGTTACCCGAATTCTTCGGCAATGCCGAGTACAGTTCCGGCCTTCCAGTGTCGGACGTGCTCATCTGCTACACCTCCCGAACCCGTCGTATCTGTCGTCGCCGAATCAGCATCACCGACAAGCAAACCAGCGTTATAAGCACCAAAAAGCAGATAACACAGATTCTGAACAGCTGCAAATCTGGTGCTATCGGGGGCTTGCCTCCGAAAAAGCAGAGACCCAAGACCATGATGGCTGTGACCAGACTGAATAGCATGGACAAGAGCCTCGTGTATCTGTACTCGAACTCAAGTCGTTCCAGACTAATTGGCGTGCTCATCTCCTTCACCTCCTTCCGTTCGGACGCTCCCATCAAAACCGTGTGGCACATTCATCTGCTGCATCTCCTGTGCGTGGTCCCATTCGGACTCTTCGAACGGCTCGCCCCTCTCCGGGTGCCATCGCATCGTGCCCTTGTCGGGGTGGTAGCATTCCACATCAACCACCTCGAGGAACGCATTGGCAATCTTGAGCACATCTTGGATCAGGGTTCCGACCGAAGCGCGAACCTCCAGGTAGCACGGCTTTGCGTTCCGACCGTGCCAGATCGGTTCATGTTTGACAGGCATAACGGCATCATCCATCAACTCCGCCAGCTCGTCCCAGACCTCCTTCATTCGTCGCAGTAACCCCTCAACTCCAACGGACGAACACGACTCGTCAATGTGCAACTTCAAACTCGGCATTCCCTTCACCTCTTTGTCGGGATTCTAGTTTTTCCGTTAGCTCAAAATTATAGCCTACTTAACCCCTCGAAGTCAAGCGCTTGATCTCGTTTTGCAAAATAAATAGAAGCATCAATCCATTAACTAAAAATAAATAAATAGGATACAAATACTCATTGAATCCTCCGTTTTGAATTGCGAAACCAGTCAATATAATCGCTGACAAATCAAAGACATAAGTAAGCCAATACTCCGTATTGGGCAAACGATAAGTCTTAACAAGCGCCGGAATCATTCCGGCAAGATCGGCTGTGACTGCGGCATAAAGCCCTAGCGCAGGATTATCGGTCAATTGCCAAGTGACTATTCCAATGATCGCGATCGCAAGGGCCAAAAGATCATTTTTGGCCCATCCGCCCATTCCCCATTTGATACTCATTATCAGCATAACTAAGGATTGAACAGCGCATATTCCTAAAAACCAGACCACTACCCTATCGCCTTGCGCATACATAGAAAAGAAGCCTAGAGTCGTGATAACAGACAAAACTAGCCTTGTTGTACGATGAGGTTTAGCTCTACCTTTAATCATCGCCCATTCATAAGCTAAGTAAGACGAAAAAACTAAAACATTACTAGCCCAAATCAACGCAGTTTGCACAACTAAAGATTAGCATTTTATTCTGTAAAAAAGAAGAAGGGCGGGACTGTCAAGCAAACTATAGAACTTTTAATAAATCAAGCAACTTCCGCTTGTGCCAATTCGGCGACGGGTTTTTTGACCTTTTGAGTTTTTTCTGTCTTCAAAACAACGTTCTTCAAGGTAATCTCGATGATTTGGGAGCGCTCGAAAACGTATTCTTGAAAATATCGCCTGACGTATAAACGCATAATATCACCCGTGTTTGAATCAACCAGCGCATCCTTCACTCTGCCGATAAACTTTGAATTTTTTTGGACCGCTTTTAGATTAATTAATTTAAAATTTGTCTTTATTATTTCTGATATTCGGACAATTTCGCCTTTTTCCACCAAGCAGTCCGATGATCTTAGAACAAGTCCGCCCCGATCTATATCTATAACGTCCTCGATCGAAGCAATTTTGTCTGCACCAAAAAACCCGCCGGTTTTGACCAAAAACCCGATCAATTTTCCTTCTTCGGGATTAATAATTGGTTTTTGGACCTTTCCGACAAATCCCCCTTCTTCAAAAGACCCGACCGGAGTATTTGGCAGTTTGCTAAGCTCGATTAACATAATCCCATTATAGCACTTGGGCACTCAATCTATTGTGGGCATTGGGTTTTTAAGATAAAATTGCCCTGTGAATATTTTAGAAATTGATCAGACTATTTTGGTTCGGCTCAATGAGTTTTTTGTCGGAAAAAACCCCTTTTTGGACAAAGCGCTTGTTTTCCTGGGCGTTTATCTCATCTACGCCTTGCCGGTTATTTTAATTCTGCTGTGGTTTTTGGTTAAACGAGAGCAAAAAGCTCTGGGTTTTTCTTTCGCCGGAGCGTTGATTTCTTGGTTTGTTATCACCAAATCAATCATTCCGGCGATTTGGTTTCGCCCGCGCCCCGATTTAGGTCTTATCGGCGCCAAAGAAATTTTCTTCCACCGCCCGGACTATTCCTTCCCCTCCGACCATGCGACTGCTCTTTTCGCCCTCACTTTCGGACTCTATTTTTTCGGCTACAAAAAAGCGGCTAATTGGTTTTTGCTTTATTCGGTAATCGTTTGCTTCGCCCGAGTCGTAATAGGCGTTCATTTTCCGCTCGATATCGTTGCCGGCGCCCTTTGCGGTCTCATCGGCGCCCTGATCATTGATGTTTTTCGCAAACCCCTCGAGAGAACAATCTGGAACCCATTGATCAAATTGCTTAAAAAGATAGAATTAGCTTGATGAATAATATCGCCAACATTAAAACCCGTCACTTCCTGGCCGAAGTGATTTCGTGGGCCTTCTTCCCGCCGCTGGTTGCAACCGTTTTTTTTATATTTTTGATTTTTTGGTATTCAGCGGACTTTGGCGAAGGATTAAGGTGGGTAACTTTGGTTGCTCCGTTTCTTATTTTTCTGCCGCTTATTTTCTTTGCCGTAACTTATAAACTCGGCTGGGTTGACGATATCGACCTCACCAACCGAGAAGACAGACCCCTTTATTTGGTAATTTTTATTTTCTCGCTTGTCTTTGCCCTCGCGATATTGTTCTTTTTGCAAGCCCCGCTCAAATTCATCGTCTATGTCCTTTCGGGACTGATTATGACGCTGATTACAACTATTATCACTTTTTTCTGGAAAATTAGTTTTCACACCGCTGTTACCACTTCGGTCGTAACGGCAATCACGATTCTGGGCGGACTGCGCTTTTCCCCCCTCTTTCTCTTAATTATTTTGATCGGATGGTCCAGATTAGCCCTTAAGAAACACACTCTGCTTCAAGTCGTCGGCGGTTTTTTAGTCGCTCTTGCAATCACCGAGCTAATTTTTTACCTATTCGAGTTCAAGCTTTTTTATTAAAATTTTTAACTTTCAATTATGATAGAAACTGTTATTTCCACACTTAGCCATTTCGTCATCAGCACAATCTCCTCAATGGGGTACTTGGGGATAGTTCTACTGATGGGAATTGAGTCAGCCAATATCCCTCTGCCCTCCGAGGTAATTATGCCTTTTTCGGGGTTTTTGGTGGCAACGGGAAGATTTAATCTATTTTGGGTTGCTATTGCCGGAGGATTAGGGTGTTTATGGGGATCGCTTTTGTCGTACTGGGTTGGCGCAAAGGGCGGAAGACCTTTGATTGAAAAGTACGGCAAGTACATTTTGATAAGCAAGCATGACCTCGATACTGCCGACAGATGGTTTGCCAAGTGGGGAATGGGAGCAGTCTTTGTCGGCCGGCTTCTGCCCGTAATCAGAACTTTTATTTCTTTCCCGGCCGGAATCGCCAGAGTTAATTTATTTTGGTTTTCGGTTTGGACTTTTATAGGATCAGTTATTTGGTCATATTTTCTGGGCTGGATCGGATTTAAACTGGGAGAAAATTGGGATTCGCTAAAGGATTATTTCCACGAGTTTGATTATTTGATTGTTGGACTAATTTTGATCGGGGTGATCTATTATGTCTATATACACATCAAGCACAGTAAGTCGTAATAGTTGCCGCTTGCCCCGCTTTTTGCGTTCCAGTTGATAATGGTTTGGCGGGGTGGAGCCGCCAAATATGTGTTTCAATTCAAACAATAATGCGGGAGCATATAAAGAACTCTAAACAAGGCAAGGTATTTATTTAGTCTTTGCATTGTTAACGATGATGTCGTAAAATGAAAGGGTAACCCATGTCATCCTCGATCCGAAGCTTAGCTTCGACACTTGTGGTGAGCTTGTCGAATCCATCGGGGATCTGGATCCCGGATCAAGTCCGGGATGACAGCTAAAAATCAATTCATAAAATTAGAAGGGCAAAGTTAAAAGTGTACAAACAAATCAGGGATTTTCTCGAATACATCGAGCTTGAGCGCGGGCACTCGCAGCTCACGATTCGAAATTATGACGCTTATTTGAGTAAGTTTGCCGAGTTTGCCGAGGAAAAAGGAGTTAAGTCGGTTAAAGACATAGACCTTGAAATAATTAAAAAATGGCGGCTCGCGCTTCACCGCAAAAACCTTGGGGCGAAAACTTTGAACTACTACATGATCGCTATTCGCTCATTTTTGAAATATTTAGCCAAAACGGACGTGAAATCTCTGGCTGCCGAGAAAATCGAACTGGCTGAAACGCCCGAGCGTGAGATTGAGTTTTTGGAAAAGAAAGAAGTTGGAAGAATCCTAAAGACAAATTCGGGTGATAATCTGCTCGAGTTTCGCAACCAAGCAATACTCGAAGTCTTGTTTTCAACTGGCACGAGAGTATCCGAACTGGTTAATCTCAATATCGATCAAGTCAATCTCGAGCGATGTGAATTCTCGGTTTTGGGCAAGGGCGGAAAAAGAAGAGTGGTTTTCTTGTCCAAAAGTGCTACGGATGCCTTGAAAAAATACTTGGCCAAACGCCAAGATAAAGACAAGGCGGTTTTCATCCGCGTTGTCACAGTTAGGAAAGAAGATCAGGAGAAAGAAACACAGCGCTTAACTACCCGTCAAGTCGAAAGAATTGTGCAAAAAGCGGCTAAACAGGCCGGAATCGTCAAAAAAGTCACGCCCCACACGCTTCGTCACAGTTTCGCCACCGATATTTTGCGCGGCGGTGCGGATATCCGTTCTGTTCAGCACCTTCTCGGCCATCAAAACGTCACCACCACACAGGTTTATACGCACGTAACTGATGAGCACCTACGCGAGATTCACCAAAAATATCATAACCGCAAAGATGAAGATGATGAGTTTGAAAATGAAACGAACTCAAAACGCAAAGCGCAAAACTCAAAACCGCAACTTAAAACTGAAAAACCTTCCCAGAAAGTTAAATAGTTTTGAGCTGAAGATTTGACATTTGAGTTTTGAGATTTGAGTTAGAATAATTTATGTTAAAATAAATTTAGATGGAACAAATTTTTTCATATTACAACGCTCTTCTGGAGCTCATCCCCGCGGCTTATCGCCTACCGCTGGCAATTTTAATTATTTTATTTTTGGTTTTTGCCCTCCTTAACTTTTTCAAAAAAAACTGGCTCTGGCTTGTTTTATTCCTCTTGCTCCTGCCCGCCGCCTGGCCTTCAATTCGCCAAATCGGTCTTGCCATTTGGGAATTGGTACAAAAAACGCCTAGTTAGTTCATAAAGTTTTTAAAGAAAATTATTGAAAAACAGCCTGTGGGCCGTTTTTCAATTCCTCAATTTTGAGATTTGACTTTTGAGATTTGAGATTATTGAGCTTCGCTCAATATTACATCCCCATATCCATACCTCCCATGCCTGGCATCTGCACAGGACCGGCGGGAGCTGGCGGCTCTGGAGTATCTGAAACGGCTGCTTCGGTAGTTAAAACAAGCGAGGCGACCGAGGCTGCATTCTGCAAAGCCGAGCGTGTAACTTTGAGCGGATCGATAATTCCCGATTTGATCATATCAACATATTCATCGGTTGCAGCATTATACCCAACGCCTTTTTCTTTTCTTCTGACTTCCTCGATAATAACCGAGCCATCCTTACCGGCATTTTCGGCAATTTGGCGAATTGGCGACTCAAGGGCTTTTTTCACGAGGGAAACACCGACTTTTTCGTCCGCATCTTTTGTTTCAACTCCATCAAGAGATTTTATGACATCAACAAGTGCGACGCCTCCGCCAGAGACAATTCCTTCCTCAACGGCCGCTTTGGTAGCAGAAAGCGCATCTTCAATGCGGTGCTTTAATTCTTTTAGTTCAATCTCTGTCGCAGCGCCGACTTTAATGACTCCA
>Ga0180007_10007145_pt1 | contig 10653 bp, 6 predicted proteins | sample MM_PC_MetaG_FD_121122 | JGI IMG/M metagenome (GOLD analysis project Ga0180007, IMG submission 121122) | Groundwater microbial communities from the Aspo Hard Rock Laboratory (HRL) deep subsurface site, Sweden - MM_PC_MetaG | ecosystem: Environmental > Aquatic > Deep subsurface > Groundwater...
AAGATCTTTTAAGGGGTGGTATTTCGCTTTCACATATCCCCTTATTATATGGGAAAAAGAAATCTGGACCTGTCCAAAATTTCATTTGACAAATCCATATTCCCTTAGGTTGACGGCTATGGTATTCATGCCCCCTTCCGGAATACCAGAATTGTTGTCATCACCAGTATTGCAGCAAGCCTTCTGCTACTTGTTCTCTTCCAGTTTTACAAAGCCGGCGAGCCAGAGCTTTTTATTTCCGAACAGCAGGTGCAATCGATTGTTCCCGGAAGCAACAAAGCCATCCTGATACTCTCAGACGGAACTGAGCATGACTTGACTTCCGGCAATAACTCGTTTATTGATACCGATGGCAACGAGATAAAAAACACCGGCAACCAGCTTGAATACATCAGCAAAAACAGCCAGACTGCCGAAATAAAATACAATACCCTTAAAATTCCGCGTGGCGGAGAATATTTCCTGATGTTATCCGACAGCACCAAAGTATGGCTTAACTCTGAAACAACACTCCGTTTCCCGGTTCATTTTGCCCCAGGGAACCGTACTGTTGAATTGACTGGTGAAGCCTATTTTGAGGTATCTAAGAACGAGAATTCTCCATTCATTATTTCAACAAACAATCAACATGTAAAAGTTCTGGGAACCCAGTTTAATCTTTCATCTTATCCTGATCAGCAATACACACTGACAACTCTGGTTGAAGGTAGGGTCGAGGTATCATTGGGAACCGATCCGAAACAAAAAATGATTCTGAAGCCGAATGAACAGAGTATCCTTGAAAATAACAACAATCAAATCACAAAAAGAACCGTAGATGTTTTCCAGTATATTGCATGGAAAGATGGTAGGTTTGTCTTTCATGACCGGAATCTGGAAGAGATCATGAACACCCTGTCAAAATGGTATGATGTACAGGTTACATTTAATCGGGAAGATTTGAAGAATGTGAGGTTTACCGGGAATTTACAACGTTATGCTGATTTTAGTGATATTTTGAAAAAGATTGAACGAACCAATGAAGTGAATTTTGAAGTTAACAACAAAACAATAATTATAAAATGAGAAAAAAAAGCGGAAAGTGTTTGCACCACTTCCCGCCCAACACTTAGTATAATAACTAAATGCATTATCTAACAGGACAAATTTATGAAAAAAAATCGATGTACCTCGATCCGTTGGCACGGATGGAAAAAACTATTCCTTATGATGAGGATAACTGTATTCCTTTTGTTGCTGAGCCTGTTGCAGGTTTCGGCAAGTGTGTATTCACAACAAACCAATCTGGTTCTCAAACTGGAGAACACAAGTGTTGAACAAGTTCTCCAGAAAATTGAAGAACAGAGTAAGTTCTACTTCCTTTACAGGTCTGATCTGCTGAAGGAAATAGCGCCCGTATCAATTCAGGTAAGCAACGCCAAACTGGAAGATATTCTGAACAAAATTCTTGTTTCGAACGGTTTTTCATATGAGATCGAAGACCGGGTGGTGGTTATAAAAAAGGTTACTGAAAAGAGCACTCCTGTCCCGGTTGGACAAAAGGGAGTTTCGGGAACGGTTAAAGATAATAACGGAGATCCTGTACCCGGAGTTTCTGTTGTTGTTAAAGGAACAACCCTTGGAACCATCACGGACAACGATGGAGTTTTCCACCTGAATATTCCGGATAATGCCAAAACTCTGGCTTTCTCCTTCGTTGGAATGGTAACTCTGGAAGTTGCTATTTCAGGGAAAACAACTTATGCAATCGTACTTCAGGATGAAAACGTTGGTGTTGATGAGGTTGTTGTGGTTGGTTATGGTACCCAGAAAAAAGTAAACCTGACCGGCGCTGTTTCTGCAGTTAAAATTGATGAAAAAATCACCAGCCGTACCCTATCCAACGTTTCATCGGGTTTGAACGGTCTTATTCCAGGTTTGGCAGTAAACCAGAACTCGGGTATGGCCGGAAAAAACGATGTTTCCATGGTAATTCGTGGTTTAGGTACAGTCAACAATGCCAGTCCTCTGGTGGTTGTTGACGGAATGCCCGACGTGGACATTAACCGACTGAACATGAACGACATTGAAAGCATTTCAGTATTGAAAGATGCCACTTCATCAGCCGTTTACGGATCGCGTGCAGCCAACGGTGTTATCCTGATTACAACCAAATCAGGAAAAGGAATGGATAAAACAAGGATCAACTATTCAAGTACTTTTGCCCTTGAACATCCGACCAAAGCTTATGAGTTTATGGCCGATTACCCTCGTGCACTTACATTGCATCAAAAACAGGCCGCTGTCGGTACAGCGCGTTCCAACTTTACATTTAAAGACGGAACCATTGACCAGTGGATGGCTCTTGGAATGATCGACCCATTGCGTTACCCAAACACCGACTGGTGGGATGTGCTGATGCGCGATGGTCAGGTTCAGAACCACAACATTTCGGCGTCAGGTGGAAATGAAAAATCGAACTTCTTCATTTCAGTTGGAATGATGGACGAAAAAGGGCTTCAGATAAACAACGATTATTCGCGCTACAATGCCCGTTTTAATTACGATTACAAAGTACGCGACAATATGAATGTTGGTGCCAAATTCGCCGGCGACTGGTCAAAATATACTTACGCTCTCGCTGATGGATTTACTGATGATGATGCAACCAATACTGCAGGATTCGACCTTCAATATGCCATTTCAGGAATGACACCTTACGATCCGGTATCAGGAAAATACGGTGGTGTAATGGCATACAACGAAGACCCTCAGGCTTACAATCCTTACACAGTTTATACCAATAACCTGAACCGTCAGAACCGTCAGGAAGCATCCACCAGCATGTATTGGGACTGGACGCCGATCAAAGGATTAACAGCACGGATTGATTATGCGTTGAATTATTACAACCAGTTCCGTTATTCAGCAGCAATTCCAAACCAATCGTTCAACTTCCAGACCAATTCATTTGGCTCTCGTGTTTATGTTGGAACCAATGCCGGTATTGCAAACTACACCAATACCGGTTACAAAACACAGTTGAACGGAAGAATAAATTACAACACTACCATTGCAAAAAACCACGACATCGGCGCCTTATTTGTTTATGGCGAAGAATACTGGTATGCCCGCTCACAAACCAGCTCACGTACCGACCGTCTGCACCCTTCTCTTCATGAAATTGATGCAGCCCTTTCAGGAACGACACAGGGAGCTGGTGGTAATTCAAGTACCGAAGGACTTCAGTCCTACATTGGCCGTTTGAATTATGCAGCCTACGACAAATACTTGCTTGAAATCAATTTCCGTTACGACGGATCGTCCAAATTCCTCCCCGGAAGACAGTTTGGTTTCTTCCCATCAGCAGCAGTAGGCTGGCGTTTTACTGAAGAGAACTTTCTACGCTCATCAGTGGAAGGATGGCTTTCGAGCGGAAAACTTCGTGCTTCATACGGAGGCTTGGGTAACAACAGTGGCGTTGGCCGATACGAACAACAGGAAACACTGGAAGCCAATCATTACATGACTGCAAACAACATTGCATTGGGATTGGTAAACAGTAAAATGGTAAATCCTGAACTTTCGTGGGAAACTACCAATGTATTAAATATTGGGTTGGATCTTGGGTTCATGAAAAACCGGTTGACCGCTGAACTAGACTATTACGACCGTTTGACTACAGGCATGAACAGACCTTCGGAAATGTCGATTCTGTTAACAGGAGCTTATGACGCACCGCGCAAAAACATTGGTGATTTACGTAACCGTGGTATTGAAGGTAATTTTACCTGGAAAGATAAGATCCGTGATTTCAACTACAGTTTTAACCTGAATGGATCCTACAACTCTACTGTGCTTGAAAAATGGAACGACTTTCTTGGAAGGGGCTACACTTTTCTGAACATGCCTTACCATTTTCTTTACACCTACGAAGACATGGGTATTGCACAAACATGGGCCGATGTATACAATGCAACCCCTCAGGGAGCTTCACCGGGAGACATCCTGCGCAAAGACCTGAATGGTGACGGAAGAATTGACGGCAACGATAAAAAAGCCTATCCAAATGTGCAACGCGACCGTCCAACCACAAACTTTGCATTCAATGCAGCCGTTGCATGGAAAGGATTCGATATGAATGTACTTTTTCAGGGAGCTGCCGGACGTAAAGACTACTGGATCAACATATTTAACAACGTGAACTTCGCCAATTCCCGCTATGCCTCTACATGGAGCCACTGGGAGCAACCATGGAGTGTTGAAAACCGCCAGGGCGAATGGCCTCGTTTGGGTGGAAGCTCCAACCGTGAGGAAACAACTTTCTGGCTCGACAACCTTAGCTACATTCGTTTAAAAAATGTTCAGCTTGGTTACACGCTTCCAAAAAACCTGCTGATCAGAATTGGTATCGAAACTGTCCGTATCTACGGATCGGCTGAGAACCTGACAACATTTACCAAATACCGCGGGTTAGATCCTGAAAAGAGAGCACATGCCAGTGATGCATATCCGCTGAATAAATCGTTCTCACTTGGTATTAACATTGGAATCTAAAATAGAATGACATGGAAAAAATAACTTCAAAAATACTGGTCTTCTCGTTCATTATCGGGCTGACCCTTTTTAACAGCTCATGTACCAAAGATTTGCTCGATCAGGTACCTACCACTGATCTGGGTGCAGCTCAATTCTGGCAAACTGAAGCCGATGCAACAACTGCTCTGATGGGCGCTTATGCAGCAGTAAGGCCATTGTTCGACCGCGATTATTATCTGGATGGTCATGGTGACTATGTCAGGGTTCGTGGAACAAGTACAACCAGCGGAAACCTTCAGAAAGGCGATGCATACAACGGTGGCAACTATAACCCAACCGGTTATGCCGGAAGTTTCGATAAATATTACCGCTTCTTATACGGAGGTGTTAACCGCACCAATTATGTGATCGAAAACGTCAGAAAAATGCTCCCGACAGCCAGTGCAGCTTCAAAACCTGGTCTCGAAGCAGTAATCGGCGAAGCCCGTTTGCTTCGCGGAATGGTCTATTTTCGTTTGATCTCCATGTGGGGAGATGTTCCGTACATTGGCAATATAATCTACTCAAATACTGAAGTTGAAAATCTGGCGCGTACACCAATAGCTCAGGTTAAAGACTCCATTTTGGCAGACTTTACCTATGCATTCGAAAAATTACCAATTAAAGGAGCAGCTTTGGGACGTGAAGGCAAGCCTGCCGCATTGTCTTTCCGTGGTAAATTGCATCTTTTCTGGGCATCATGGAACAAATTCGGATGGCCTGAACTCGAAACTTTTACCCCCAGCACTGCTGCTGCAACAGCATCCTATACCGCTGCTGCTGCTGATTTTAAGTCAGTTATTCAGGATTATGGTTTGACCCTTTTCCGTAATGGTGATCCCGGAGAATGGGGAACCATGGGCAATGCAGATGTGCTTCCGAACTATTTCTACCTGTTTTTACCAATTGCCAACGGCGATCCTGAAATGATCATGTCTTTCACCCATGGTGGCACAGGGACAGGTCAGGGCGAAGAGTTGATGCGCGATGTGGCTGGCCGCACCCACGAAGGTTCCCAGTGCTGGGTGTTCCCAACTTACGAAATTGCCGACCGTTACCAATTGACATCAACAGGAGATTTTGCCCCGAAATTGGTTCCGATTAACCCGAGTACCGCAGGAGCACGCACCAAACTTAATTCGGCTGTTAATCCTGCAAGTTATGCTGGTCGCGATTATCGTATGAAATCATCCATTATGTGGGATTTCGAAATGAGCATCGGCTTAACCTCTTTGAAATCTACCGGTTTTACTCCTTTTATTTACAAAACCACTAACCAGCCTGTTACCATTGACGGAGTGAAATATACTTCGTACAACACCGATGCTCCTATTTACGGATATGTATTCCGTAAATTCCTCCGAAACTACGGTGGTTTGGGTCGCAGCGAAGGTGATTATGCGTATCCGGTAATGCGTTTGGCCGATGTTTTCCTGATGTATGCTGAAGCAACCAACGAAGTGAACGGACCTCAGGCAGATGCGATTGATCTGGTAAATAAAATCCGTCGCAGAGGTAATCTTCCTGCATTGGCACCTGCAAAAACAGCTTCGAAGGAAGCCTTTTTCTCAGCCATTGAGCAGGAAAGGATCATTGAACTATTGGGTGAAGGACAGCGCGGTTTCGACTTACGCAGATGGAGAGCAATCGAACGTGTTTGGAATCCACCTTATGGATTGGGCGTTTGGAGAATCGACACACATGGTGCAAACCGCGACCGCTATTACCAGAATCTGTCGGAGCTTAACTATCAGCAAAATTACATTTTCCGGATTCCTCCAGGCGAACGTGACCGTAATCCAAACCTGACCCAGAACAAACCCTGGTTATAATCGCCTGAAAACAAATTGTGAAACTTAAATACATACACAATGAAAAAATATTTTATCACATTCATAGCTATCACTTTAGTAACCTTTGCCTGGGTTAGCTGCACCGATTTTCCTGTTGATGAGGATGGGTTGCTGATTACCACCAGGGGACAATGCTACGTAAGCAATTTCGAATTGCTTGGAGTTGATTTCCAGACCGTAAGAACAAAGTCTGCTGTTATTGACACAACGGCACAAACCATTAACGTAGAGGTATTTTTTGGTACCGATCTCAAGAACGTCTATCCTCAGTTTAGTCTGGTAACCGACGCCAAACTTGATCCGAAGATTGTTGGAAAGGTGGATTTCTCCGACCTTGCCAATCCGAAAGTTTATACTGTAATATCGGGCAACCGGTTGGTAAAAAAACCATATACCGTATACGTAACAGTTCAAGCCAAACCTTAAAAGAATAGATTATGCAACTTAAACACTATAGTTTAACATTCCTGACCATACTGGCTCTCTTTTTCACGGCCTGTCAGGATAAAGAATACGTTCTGCCAACTCTTGACGGAGGGCTACACAACGACTGTATCAAACGCACACTGGGTCCCAATGTGGTAGGTCTGAATATTGAATTTGCCTATGCAATGGCGCTTCCTCAAACCGAAGGAAAAATCATATCAGCTCAGGTTGAAGCTTCGATTGCCGGAGCGCCCACCACTTACCTTGAGCACCGTTCATTCAGTACCAGCGGAAGTGGTGTTGACGTACCCGTAACTGTTGGTTCGGCTTCGGTGAATACCGGAACCAAAACTGAAGTAATTTTCAGCAAAGACACCTGTGCTGCCACCTTGCGTTACTTCTACATTATTCCTGAAGAGGCCCGTGGCAAAACTGTTAAGTTCACTTTTTCGGCAAAAGCAAGCAACGGACAGACTGTCTCTTATGAAATGGGGCCATACTCCATAGCAAAAATGGACATGAAACTTGATCTGGTAGTGAGCGATAACAACAACAGCTACATTTCCATTGCCGATATGGCTGTCTACAATGCTGCATCTGCTGCAACCAATGCTGCCAATATTGATCTGGTTTATCTTTACAGGGTAATCCCCGGAATCACTTTCACACATGCATTGGTTTCTCCGGCTTCCAGTCCCGATTATTTACCCGGCATAACATTGCCATCAGGAGTAAATAAGAGCACCAAAATATGGAAAGTATGGGCTTTGCGCGATCAGCATCTTGCCCGTTTACAGTTTGGGGTTTTTATTGACGATGTCGATTTCGAAAAGCTTAATTTCACCGGATCTCCCGATTATGCCATCAATTTAAGGGCAGAAGCAGGAACCTGGGTTGAAACAGCCGACGGAAAATACAGGGCATATATTTACATCAACAAAATTGACAATACCAAAAAGGAAATGACCATCAGCATCAAACGTTATCCGATGCAGTAGTCAAATCCAAACATAAAGAGTTATTGTGCTTCGAAAGGAGCGCAATAACTCTTTTTTTATTCAACCTAAACCAACTAAACCTATAAAACTATGGACAGAAAATTTTCTTCAATAATTTTAGTGGTTTTAATTTCCATTCTATTTTCTCCTGAAAATAGTTCAGCCCAAAAATTTATCCATCCGGGTATCGATCAGACTTCTGCCGATCTGGAATACATGAAAAAACAGGCGCTTGCCGGGGAGCAACCCTGGAAAGATGCCTTCGACCGCCTGAAAGCAGCAACCAGCCTTCAGTTTGAGGTAAAACCTCATACACATGTCCTCCGTGGCTCCTACGGAAAACCAAACATTGGCGGCGACGACCTTTCCAAAGGCTCCGACATGGCCTACAATTGTGCCATTATGTGGTACATCACCAACGAAAAAGCTTATGCCGAAAAGGCAATCGAAATAATTAATGCGTGGTCACCCATAATCTGGGATTTCGATTACAACGACGCCAAACTTTTGGCTGGCTGGACCGGCCATCAACTGTGCAATGCTGCCGAAATACTCCGCTACACTGATTCAGACTGGCAGCAAAAAGACATCGACCGTTTCACCCAAATGCTGATGACCGTTTATTACCCGCTCATGCGTTTCTATTATCCGCAAGCCAATGGCAACTGGGACGGCGCCATTATTCATTCCATTCTGGCCATCGCCATTTTTACGGATAACCGCGAGATGTTCGACAATGCGATCGATCATTTTTTGCACGCGTCGGTCAACGGAAGTATTTTCAAATACATTTATCCCAGCGGGCAATGCCAGGAGTCGATGCGGGATCAGGCACACGTTCAGCTTGGGCTGGGCGAATTTGCCGGAGCCGCCAAAATTGCTTACACGCAGGGTGTCGATTTGTTTTCTATTGCCAACAACCGGATTGCGCTGGGTTACGAATACACTGCCGGTTTTTTACTCGGACAAAAACCACATTGCTACGGAACGATTTCGGAGCGCGCCAAAAACCTGCGCGACGATTACGAATACGTCTATCGCCATTATGCCTCCCAGGGAATAGAACTGCCTTATACCAAACAGGCTGCCGATTCCATCCGCCCAAAAGCCCACCGGAGTGTACTCACAGCTTTCCGCGCTCCTTCAGGAAAAACGATAAACAAACAGGAAAAACCGGTAGCCTCGCCGATAGCTTATCCTGCAGGGGCGATGGATCAGGCAGTTTCAAAACCTGCAACAAATGCTATTCGGGTAAATCCCGGTCAATCCATTCAGGAAGCATTGAACAAAGTTGCAGGCAAAAATGGCTGGGTGATCGCAACTGCCGGACTGCACACATTACCAACGACCTTAAAAGTACCTTCCGGAGTAACACTTTCAGGTGAAGGTTTGGCAACCGTACTATTTCTTGATGCTAAATCAGGAGTACGCGATGCCATTGTGAATGCAACCGACGACCTGCAAGATGTTACCATTTGTGATTTGGTGGTGGAAGGCGCTGCTGATCCCGATACAGGCAGCGACCCGAATAGCCGCCGTTCCTACCGAAGCACAGCCAATCGTGGTGGAATTATGTTTTTAGGGCAGTACAAAGGGCAGATGAAAAACATCATTCTCAGGAATTTAACCGTCAGAAACTGCACCTACAATGGCGTTTTCATCAGTGGCGCAACAAATCTGAATGTGATTTGCTGCGATTTCAACGAGAACGGCGCAAGTGTGGTTCCAGGGCCAAAACTTCAGCACAATTTGTTGCTTTCGCATTGCACCAATGTAAGCATAAAAGACAGCCGGATGGACACTTCGCCCCATGGCTGCGGCATCGCCCTCACAAATTGTAACAATGCCGCGGTAACCAACTGCGAACTGGCGCGCAATGCCTGGTTCGGAATGCTGGTGACAGAAAGTAAAAACATTTCCATCTCCGGAAGTTTGATCGAAGCCAACGACCGCAGCGGAATCATGGTTCAGTATTTATACCGTGGCTCCGAAAATGTAAGCATCAGCAAAAATCTGATTCATTTTAATAACGGTTTTGGCTTTGAATCCTATGCCGGAAAAAACATTAAAGTCACGAAAAATAAATACGCCGGAAACGGAACCGACCTGAAATCGAATGAAAAGATCAGTCCGGAGAAATTTATTATAATGCAATAATCATTTACCCCTGACAGGGTTTAAAACCCTATCAGGGGTAAATACAACAAGCTAACCATGAAAAAATTATACCTGGCATTTACATTCCTGACTCTGATTTTTCCGGCTTGCGCACAGGAAAAGACACCTGAATTAAACAACGGAACACTGATTTTCCAATCGGGCTTTGAGCCTGATTCAAAAGTGGTGGCCAAAGGTTCTGATTCTGACATTATCGGCATCGACAAGGCTTTTCCCGATCACAACGATTGGGTAAATGAACTCGACAATCATCCCGAAATCGGCAATTTCAACCTGCAATACCAGGGCGGCGACTCAACGATGCGCTTTGCCAAAATTATTCCGGAACCCGGAAATCCTACGAATCATGTATTGCATTTCTGGCTCAACAAACCGAATGTGGAAGGTTCGAAAGGTCGCATTCAGGCAAACCTTTACGGAAATAAGGGAATGAAAGAATTTTACCAGTCGGAACGTATTTTTCTGCCAAACGATTTTAATACGGTTCGCACTTTTCCTGATAAAATAAGCTGGCTCACCATCGCCGAATTCTGGAACAATGTCACATGGAACCAGAACGTGCCTTACGGTTTTCGCATCACTTTGGGAATCGGGAAACCCGTTGCCACCGAAAGTGATTTGTATTTTATCCTTGATGGCCA
>Ga0180007_10007146_pt1 | contig 10652 bp, 10 predicted proteins | sample MM_PC_MetaG_FD_121122 | JGI IMG/M metagenome (GOLD analysis project Ga0180007, IMG submission 121122) | Groundwater microbial communities from the Aspo Hard Rock Laboratory (HRL) deep subsurface site, Sweden - MM_PC_MetaG | ecosystem: Environmental > Aquatic > Deep subsurface > Groundwater...
CGATAGTTATTGTTGATTTTGGAAATGTGGAAAAATGGAAAAATAGTTTGAAGTGGAAAGTTGGGATTAAGGAATTAGCCAGACTCGTTAAAAATTTTTCTTACGGTAAGGAATTTCTGCGAAGATTTTATTACGGCGCTGATTATGGCCCCAATGAAAAATCGCAAGACATTGTTGAATGGTCAAGGGCAATTGGGATCATATTGGAAGAGAGGTTTTTGACGCAAAAAACGAGGGAATTATAGATAATGTTTTTTATGCTGAAGATTTTGAATATAGGTTAAATATGCGTAGATTTTGGCGGTAAAAATCAGAAAACCGCCCTTGCGAGCGGGTTTCGATCAAAATCGGGTAAGCCTTACGCTTACGATTTGATATTAACAATCCTATAACTCTTTGTCAAGTGGAAAACTAGAAGCCAATAAAAAGTCGTAAAATAATTAAAAATTATCAAATATGGCAAAAGTCAAAACTAAAGTTTAAAATTAAAAAAACAAAAAAATGAAAATAGAGTTATCGAAAGAACAATATATCAATTTATTAGAAATGAGTCATATCGCAAATAACGTTTTAGGGGTTTTGGGTGATGTTTTACCTGAAGAAACAAATTATAAGAAGAAATCAGATGAAACAACCGAATTTGAAGAATATGGCATAGACCGTTTTGAAATAAAAAATGATAAAAAATGAAAAAGAACTTAAACAATTTTGCATACATAGACGGCTCCAATCTTCACAAGGGCGTCAAAAACCTCGGCTGGGCACTTGATTATCAACGTTTCCGAGTATGGCTTCGCGACAAATATGGTGTTGACACAGCTTATCTTTTTATTGGTTTGGTTCCGGCAAATAAAGAAATCTATACAAAATTACAAGAGAGCGGCTACGTACTTATATATAAAGAAATTACCTACGATGGCGGCGGTAGAGTAAAAGGTAATTGTGATGCTGATTTGGTGCTGAAGGCAGCTCGCGATTTTTATGAAGGCAGATTAGAAAAGGCGATACTCGTGTCGAGTGATGGCGACTATGCTTGTCTCGTGTCTTTTTTGAAAGAAAAAGGAGTTTTCCACTCTCTTATTTCGCCAAGCAACAAGTGTTCTTTTCTTTTACGGAAACTTAACATACCAATTGTCTATCTTGATATGATTAAGAAGAAAGTGATGAAGCATTCATAGAAAGAAAAAGCCCCCAGCGGGGACGAGCCTCGCCAGGGTCTTTTTCATAGTGATATTTTAATGATAGCAAATATATAAACCTTGTCAAGGACTTAAGATGTGGATAGTTAAAAGGTTAAAAATTGATTAAAAGTATCAAATATGGCAAAAGAAACACCAAAATCAAAAACAACTTGGCGGAAGGTGAAATTGGGGGAAGTAGGAAAAATAGTAACCGGAAAAACACCGCCCACAGCAGAAAAAGATTATTTTGATGGGAAATTTCCTTTTATTACGCCGACAGATATAATCAATTTTAACGTAAGATATGATTACGTCACGACTAGATTTCTTTCTAAAAAATGGTTTGCTAAAGCAAAAAATTTGTTAATTCCCCGAAATTCCACATGTTTTGTATGTATAGGATCCACCATTGGAAAAATGTGTCTAGTCAAAGAAAAATCTTTTACAAATCAACAAATAAATACACTTATTGCAGAAAAAGAAAAAGCTGATCCATTTTTTCTATTTTATCTTTTGAAGGCGAACCAAAATCACATAGTAAAAGAATATGGTGGTGGGGGTGCTGCCAAACCGATTATAAATAAGAGTACTTTTGAAAACATAAAATTAAGTGTTCCCGAAGATATTAACGAGCAAAAAAAGATTGCTGCTATTCTTTCCGTTTTTGATGACAAGATTGAGTTGAATAATAAAATTAATCAAAATTTGGAGCAAATGGCACAGGCGATTTTTAAGGAGTGGTTTGTTTCCCCCTCCGGAGAGGATAAATTACCGAAGGGGTGGGAGATGGTTGATGCCGAAAAAATACTTATATTTGAAAAAGGCGTTGAGCCGGGCTCCGCTCATTATTCCGAAAACAAAAAACAAGGGTTCGTTCCTTTTTATCGGGTTAGAGATTTAGACAAACAGGATGGTGTTGATGTATATATTTCTAAAGAAATAACCAAGGGAAGGGTATGTAAAGAAAGCGATGTTTTGCTTTCACTAGATGCCACAGTAGGAAGGGTAAAATTTGGTTGTAATGGTGCTTTCTCCTCAGGTATAAGGAAGGTTTATTCCAAAAATGATTTTATTAAAAATTCATTCATTTATTTTTGGTTAAAGACTCCATATGTGCAGAATACTATTTTAGAACACGCTTCAGGAACGACTATTTTCCACGCTGGAAACTCTTTAAAATATTTAAAGGTGTTATTCAATAAAACAATGATCGAAAAGTTTCAGAAATTATCAGAGCCAAATTTTAATAAAATTTTAGAGATTAAAAATGAAAATCAAAAATTAGCATCTCTCCGCGATTTACTTTTACCAAAACTAATCAGCGGAGAGATAAGGGCATGAGTAAGGTTCCACAAACTGAGCAAGATTTAAAGAAGCAGTTGCAAGATCAGCTTGATTTATTGGTAGTACTTGCCGACTCCTACGACGTGGGCAAAAGCGTGATCGCTAAATCTATTGCAACAGCAGTTCGTGTATTAGTGTATGATACGCAAAAATCTCATTCGCTACTTGGGCAGCTCGGGATGAAAACAAGAAAATTTTACGACACATCATTGTCTGAAAAAAATGATGTACCAACCGATATAATTCGGTCGGGAAGTTTTTGTGGATTGGTTGGTATTACTGTAGGGGCAAAACAGACTTTTGTTCCATATCTTGATGATGTTCCGGCACAGATCTTTGGATATGTGGAATTTGATGAGTATTGGAACAGAATAATTTTCATTGACCAACACCATAATTCATTCACAAGAAAAAATATTATTCTTGCGGTAGCCAATCAGGACGGAGGAGCACATGTTGACCCCAAAATTGAAGAAAGATATAAACAGCTTTCACGGGAGAACTCACTTGGTTGGAAAATTAGTCTTGACGGGAAGATTTGGGAAGATTCGCAAGGATCTGAGTTAGCGGCTGTTCGCCAAATTGGACATGAAATTTTGCGAACTTTGATGCCTAAGTATCCCCACAAAAAGATGGTCACATTTGGAGGCGGAGTTGTTATGGGGGGTATGAGTTGGTGGATAGGAAAGCCGAAAGAAGTAACAAAAAAAATAATTTTGCACAGAAAAAAATCAAAAGTTGGCAGAAATGAGAAGTGCCCATGTGGAAGCGGTCTTAAATATAAAAAATGTCACGGAAAATAAATATGAAATTTAACGAAAATTCATTAGCGGAACAGCCGGTCATAGAGTGGCTCAAGGAGATGGGCTATGATTACGAATTTGGGCCAGATTTGGCGCCGGGTGGGAGTTTACAGGAACGGAATTCTTTCCGCGATGTTGTTTTAGTTCCTCGTCTAAAGCGGTCTTTGGCGCGATTAAATCCCGAATTATCAGATTTAGCTATTGATAAAGCAGTTTCAAAGATTAGGGGCGTTGAACATCCAAGTTTAGAGATAGCGAATAAAGAAACCTATAAATTATTGGCTGAAGGAGTGAGGTTTGAAGCAAAAGACAGGAAAGGCGAAACAAAAGGAAGAATTGCCAAGGTTTTTGATTTTGACAATCCGCTAAATAACGAATTTTTGGTTGTAAATCAGTTTGCGATTCAGGGCATTGAAAATGTTCGCCGTCCAGATTTGGTTATTTTTATAAACGGAATTCCAGTTGCGATATTTGAAGCAAAAAGCCCGACAACTGAAAGCGGAACGATTAGATCCGCTTTTTACCAATTGCAGGATTACAAAAAAGATATCCCGGATATTTTTAAATATAACCAGATATTAGTTGTCAGCGATTTATTGCAGGCAAAACACGGGACGATTTCTTCTTCTTGGGAATGGTTTTCTGTTTGGAAAGGGATTGAAAGCGAAGATGAGAAACACGAAGGCGTTTCTGAATTGGAAATCTTAGCGCAAGGAATGTTCAATAAGACAAGATTGCTGGATATTATTCAGAATTTTATAATTTTTGAAGCAGATAGCGAAAGAGACATAAGCAAATTTACTAAAAAGATATGTTTGTATCATCAGTATTTTGGAGTAAATAAAACGATTAAGGAGACTTTGCGAGCTGCGAGCCCTGAAGGAAATAAAAAAATCGGGGTATTCTGGCACACTCAAGGAAGCGGGAAATCGCTCTCAATGGTTTTTTATGTGAATAAAATAAAGAAATTGGCCGAACTTAAAAGCCCGACATTTGTATTTTTAACAGACAGAAACGACCTTGACGGGCAATTATATAAAACATTTTTAAGAACCGGTTACCCAACAGCCAAACAGGCAGAAACTATAAAGGGCTTGAATGAAAAGCTAAAAACAGCAGGCGCTGAACTGATTTTTTCGACTATCCAGAAATTTGAAACTAAAAACGAGACGCTTTCTGAACGCGAAAATATAATTGTTATCGCTGACGAGGCTCATCGTTCGCAATATGCCAAATTGGCCGGGAATGTGCGCGTCGCCTTGCCTAACGCTTCGTTTTTGGGTATTACCGGTACGCCAATCAGCTTGCATAACCGCGATACTCGCCTAGTATTTGGCGAACATATCAGCGCCTATCAAATAAACAGAGCCGTTGAAGATGGGGCTACGGTCCCCATATATTACGAAGGAAGACTTGTGCCGCTTCATTTAGTAGATGATTTTATTGATGAGAAATTTGAAGACTTAATGGTGGAACAAGAATTTGAGATGAAGGAAATCGTTAAAAGAAAATGGGCCAGGTTGGAGCAAGCAGTTGGCGCGCCGCAGCGTTTGAAACAAGTTGCAGAAGATATTGTTGATCATTTTAATAATCGCGGGTTAGAGGGGAAGGGGATGGTTGTGACAATGAGCCGAAGGATTGCCGTTGAAATGTACGAATTGATTTCCAAAATTTCAGGAGCGCCTAAGGTTGCCGTGGTTATTTCAAAGCCAGAAGATTTTAAGGGAAAACTTCAAGAAGAATTAAATTATAAAGAATTAGAAAAACAATTCAAAAATCCCGATGACCCGTTAAAAATAGTTATAGTTTGCGATATGTGGTTGACTGGTTTTGATGTGCCGCCGCTTCACACAATGTATATTGATAAGCCATTGAAAAATCACACTTTAATGCAGGCAATCGCAAGAGTGAATAGGATTTTTAAAGATAAGCCCGGCGGTTTGATAGTTGATTATATCGGCATAGCTGATAACCTCAAAAAGGCATTGAGCATTTATAGTTCTGATATTCAAAAGCAAGCGATGATTCCATTGCAAGAAATTATAAATAAAATGCTTGAAAAATACGACATAGTGAAAGATATGTTTTACGGAATTGATTATTCTAATTGGAAAAAATTAGAAAGCATTAATTTGGCGCAACTATTCCAAAAAGCGGTAAACTCAATTATTACGGATGAAAAAACCGGAATGTTGGACAGAGAGAGAAAAAATAGATTTTTGAAAGAAAGCGAAATTTTGTTTAAAGTTTTTGCTTTGGCGATGCCCAATCATGAAGCGATAAAAATTAGAAACGATGTGGCATTTTTCCAAGCCGTTAAAAAAGCAATTGTCAAGAGAACAGTTATCGCCGGAGCAGCCGAAATTGATATAAAAATAGAGTCTGCTTTAAGAGAGTTAGTGTCAAAAAGTATTGTTGCAGAGGGCATAATTGATATCTTTGCAATGAAAGACAAAACCAAGCCGGATATTTCTATTTTTGATGAAAAATTCTTGGAAGAAGTAAAGAATATGAAATTTAAGAATTTAGCAATTGAAACTTTAAGGAAGTTATTGCAAGACGAATTAAGAATCAGGATTAGAAAGAATAGGGTCAGATATAAATCCCTTGCCGAATTATTAGATCAGATTATTGAAGAATATGAGAACAATATCATTAGCTCAACTAAAGTTATAGAAAGACTGCTTGAACTGGCCAGGGAAATTAAATCGGCAGAAAAAGCTGGGGTTAAATTAGGTCTTAGTGAAGAAGAAGTCGCCTTTTATGATGCCATTTCCGTGGCCAAAAAATCGGAATTAAAAAACGGGGAATTAAAAGATTTAGTTAAAGAATTAGTGAGAGTGATTAAAAGAGATATTACGGTTGATTGGACCAATAATGAAATTATTAAATCTCGGATTAGGGCAGACGTAAGATTATTATTGCTGCGTAATAAATTTGCGCCGGAAGAAACTGAAAATGTTTTAAATTTAGTTTTCGAGCAAGCATCCTCATTGTACAGAAATTTTAGTATGGCTTTATCGTAAAAATTCTAAAAAATTTAAAACAAAAAGTCAAAGAATTAATTGACCCCGAAAAAATTATTTTCTAATTTAACGGGGCAGGGAAATAAAATGATGGAGAACGATGATTTTTTGCCAAGAAATGAATATGAGATGTGCGGATTTTTTGAGGATCTTTTGTTTATAAAAACAGAAAAGTTTTTACCGGAGATTGGACCCGAGTCAGAAGAACTTAAACTCAAGTTGACCGATAAAGATGCGGCTCTTTTAGATAAAGCTGGCGTTTTAAACCGCATCTTTAGAAGATGGTTCCAGACGACATGGTTATATGAAGGTGAATCAAAGCATTTTAAGGGAGCGACTCCTCGTCAGGAGCTGACTGAACTTTATCCCGACTTAGAAAATGGATGGGATTTTATGTCGGTAAAACTTACCAAGAGCAGCGAGCAATGGAAGGTTGCGCCGCGTTATTTTTCTAAAAAATGGCTGGAAGAAGAGAAAAATGTATTTGAATATGGTTTGAAAAATTTAAAAGATAGAAAAGAAGGGTTTGTAGAGCCGCAATTAGATTGCGAGTTTGAGGTTTTTATTGATTGGCTTTCCCTGGCGGAGAAAGTCGCTAGAAAGATTAGTCCGAAAATGAAATTTGATAACGATTTTGTTAAATATCTTATGTTATTTTTAGAAATGGCTCCTGCGAATATAATACTAAATTGTAAAATGGATCTAACGAAAGAAAAATTCGGCAAAGCAAGCATTGAACTAAGAAATTATATTTTTTATCTTTTTAAAAATCAGGCTCGCGGCAAAGATAATTATTGGGATATTGATGACGTATTTTTTAATTGTTGGAATATTCTAAGAGAAGTGGACAAAGGCCTCGTTTCTTATAAAAATATAATAGATCTTGGCGATAGAGCCAAAAGAATAAGGGAAAATAAATTATTGCAAAAATCGGCGGAAGTATTGTATAGGCTTGGGGTAGCGTTTGACAGAGATTTTCTTTTCCCTTTGGATAGATATTTTGGGGGCATGGAGGTTGTTTGGAGTGGCAAGCAAGCCTTTTTAAACGAATTAGCGATCACCATAAATCTTTTGAAAAAGAATTTAAAGATAGAACGCAATTTTGAGACTGAGAAGAGATTTTTAGATATTGGTGATATTGCTTATGATGTCAGATACATTTGGTTTGCTCCCTCGACTTCCTTCCGTTTTTTAGATTCAATTTATCGATATTTTGATTAGAGAAAAATCGGGTCAACTCTATTTTTTCCCCGCGCCAGATACTTGACAAAGTATTCTGATGTACGTTATTATGAACATAATAAAGGTCGCGAACAATAAAAGTTAAAATAAATATGGCTAAAAAAACTATATCAATAACTGAAGGCCGCAGAAAACTTTTTAAGATCGCCGAGGAAATTCAAAAGCCCGATACTTATTATGTTTTTACTGTAGGAGGGGAACCACGAGTTGTCTTGATGTCAAGAGACGAGTTTGAATCCATTATGGAAACAATAGAAATTATGAGCGATCAAGAAATCGTTAAGGATTTAAGGCAGGCGGAGATGGATTTCAAGAAAGGGGAGCATGTTTCTTGGGAAGAAGTTAAAAAAGAAATGGGATTCAAGGACGCAGATTTGATTTTGCGGGACAGGTCAAAGATAAAATATAGCGGCAAGAAAAATGGCAAAAACAAATAAGAGAATTTATGCGATTAAGATTAGGGAGAAGGCCGAGAAAGACCTTTTGAAGATTCCCTTGCCATGGCAAGAAAGGATCAGAGACGCTATTGATGTTTTAGAATTAGATCCTTTTTACGGAGAAAAAATGTGGGGCGAGTTTGCCAACTGTCGCAAAATAAAGGTTTGGCCCTATCGCATAATTTATGAAATTAAGAAAAAAGAAAGAATAATTTATATCTGCCACCTCGACAACCGTAGCCATGTTTATAAATAATTATTAATTACCGCGGTGTTTGAGCTGGAAGTTCAAACGCTCATGATCAATATGACCACTTTAACTTACAAGCCACTAAAAGAAAAAATTGTCACCAGCGAAGAGCTAAAATTCATCAAATTAGGGGAAAACAAAGGTTATGTTTTTATTAGCCGAGACGGTTCTGAAATTATTTACCGGGCCTCTGGTAAAAGTTATGGCTTCAAAAAAGATAAGGAAAAAGTTATGGCCTATTTTTTAGTAAAATTGATTGAGGAATACAAATACTCTGAAAAAAGCATTCAATTAGATGTGGAAGTTCCAGGAGTCGACAGCGCTGATTTGGTAGTCTATAAAAAAATCTTGCCCTATATTATAGTTGAGTGCCAAAGAGCGGCTATTTCCCAATCAGAAATTAAAAAGGCCCAAAAACAAGTAATTGAAAAAGCCAAAGTTTTGAAAGCTAAATACGCTGTGTTAGTAGTCGGCCCCCGCCAGATGGTTTTTGATATTCAAGCAGAAGCCAAACAAATTCTAAATCTTCCTTCAAACTATAAAGAAATCAAGATATAAAATAATTACCAATCTTATAAGCGATTGACTATGCCCTACGAATTTTTGATTCATTAAAAGAATCTTTTGGACAGGATTATGGCAAGAAGAAACAAAAATAATTTTCAAAAAGGCGAAATTGTTATTTATAAGTCTAAAGAAGGGCCTGATTTGAAGGTGCGCCTGAAAGAAAACACAATTTGGCTGACTCAAAAGCAAATAGCCGCTTTGTTTGACACTCAAAGGCCTGCTATAACTAAACATCTCAACAAGATCTTCAAATCAGGTGAATTATACAAAAATTCAGTTAGTTCCATTTTGGAACATACTGCCACTGACGGCAAAACATACAAGACGCAATTTTATAATTTAGATGCGATTATTTCTGTTGGCTATCGGGTTAACTCTAAGAGCGCTACACAATTTAGAATTTGGGCAACAAAGATTCTTAAAAGTTATCTTATTCGTGGTTATACTGTAAATGAAAAACGGCTTTTAGAAACGCGGGAGAAATTTAGAGAACTACAAAACGCTATTGTTTTCCTAGAAGATAAGGCAGGGAAAAAACAACTCAAGGGACAAGAAAAAGAAATTTTGAATTTGCTTTCTGATTATGCCAAAACATTAACTATTTTAGAACAGTATGACAAGGGCAAATTAAAGAAACTAAGAGGCGAAAAAGCGAAGTTTGTTTTAAGGCATGAAGATTGCAAACAGGTAATTAGAGAAATTAAAAAAGAATTAATTTTCAAAAAAGAAGCTGGTAGTCTTTTTGGCAATGAAGCAGGCAGAGGATTTGAAGGAATTGTCAAAAATTTATATCAGACATTTGACGGCGAAGAGCTATATAAAACCATAGAAGATAAAGCGTCTCATTTGCTTTATTTCACAATCAAAGACCATCCATTTACTGACGGCAATAAACGTATTGCATCTTTTTTGTTTGTTTACTTTCTGGATAAAAACGATTATCTTTATCGGAAAAACAGAGAGAAAAAAATCAATGATAACGCTTTAGTTGCTTTAGCGATTTTAATTGCCGAGAGCGATCCTAAAGAAAAAGACATTTTGATTAAAATAATTACCAATCTTATAAGCGATTGACTATGCTCTACGAATTTTTAATTCATTAAAAGAAGTGGGCGGGCGGATTATTTTATTCCGTTTGCCTATTTTTTTGTCAACAATTACTGGGTTGGTTGAAACTAAATTCCCTTTTTGCCAGCATTGACATTCTTATTAGTTTCGTTCTATGTTTGACATAGATAGGAGAGCCAATCCAAAAGGGAGTTTGACTCAATTTGCGCCCTAGAAAGAAGGAGAGAAATAAAATACAGGAATCACTGAAAGAAGAGACTTTGACTTTATACTCATATGTATTTTTTGTTAATTCTCGCGGTAAAATTGAGGAGTATAATCATAAAAAAATTAAAGATTTTCAGAACAAAAAGTAGAAGAATTAATGGAGATTAAAAATCGTGTTAAAATTACACACAAGATACGAGTTAGGGCGTTTTTTTAAGTAATTTTTTGTAAAATCTGAAGGGCCTGTAGTTCAGTGGCAGAACAGCGCATTCGCATTGCGCAGACGGCAGTTCGATTCTGCCTGGGTCCACTACATTAGCTTTCCTGCTGACATTATAAAAAAGTCAGATTTATTTTTTAGGATTTTCATAAAATTAAATATGAGCTCAAAGAGATTGGGAGATTTTGGGGAGAAAATTGCCAAGAAATATCTAGAAGATAAGGGTTATCAGATTTTAGATAAGAATTATTCTTTTGGATTTATATCTGGCCCCCAAAGAGGAGAGATTGATATTATCGCTCAAAAA
>Ga0180007_10007148_pt1 | contig 10651 bp, 7 predicted proteins | sample MM_PC_MetaG_FD_121122 | JGI IMG/M metagenome (GOLD analysis project Ga0180007, IMG submission 121122) | Groundwater microbial communities from the Aspo Hard Rock Laboratory (HRL) deep subsurface site, Sweden - MM_PC_MetaG | ecosystem: Environmental > Aquatic > Deep subsurface > Groundwater...
CCGGCCCCCCCCACCGCCTGCGGGGCGGCCTGTGCCGTGGGCGGCTGGACCGGAGGCGCCTCCGGCTGGCCGTCGGTGCCGCGCAAGAGGCTGGGGGTCAGGGTCTTGCTCTCGCTGAGGTCCACCACCGAGGGGTCACCTGCGTAGGGGTTTGAGAACTGCCCGCCTACACCCTGAGCCTCCTGCCCCGGCAGGCCGCCCGAGTCGCTGCGCAGGTTGCCGGTCAGGGCCCCGAGCTGGCTGTCGGCCTGCTGGCCCAGGGAGCCGCCGGTGGGGATGGCGGGGCCTTTCCCCAGAAAGGCCAGGGCCTCGCTGATGTCCTGCTTGAATTCGCGCGCCCCGCCGCCGGTCTCGGCCTTTTTGGTGATGGTGTGCAGTTCCTTGGCCCATTCCTGGGCCCGGGCCACGATCCCCGTGGGGTCCAGGGAGCGGGTTTGCAGCTTGCCGCCGTGGCTGCGGATCTTCACCCCATCGAAGACATAGTCCCCAAAGGGGTTGATGGTCTGCAGTTCCTTGTTGTTGTAGGGGTAGGTGGGGAAGCTCCCGAAGCGCGACGGATTGTTCCAGTAGTTGTTGAGCTGCCCCTGGGCCCAGCGCAGGCGGTTTTCGATCTGGGAGGGGTTGTAGCCCAGTGCGCGCAGTCGGTTGCAGTTGCCGTAGGCCTGGCCGAACAGGGAGTTGAGCTGGGAGCGGTTATAGGCCGGGGCACCCTGCCCCGGCCCGGCCAGGCTCAAAAGGCCCACGGCAATAGCCGCGGCCAAACATGCCTTGAACCACTTCGATCTCATGGCTTCACAAGCTCCAAGTGAACAAGGTTTCCATCCCCCCCGCCCTAGAGCCTACCGGCCTGGGACAGGGAGCGGAGGGTCTTCTCCCTCTGGTACTCCATCTCGTACAACCGGCCCAGGACCTGATCCACGTTGGCCGCCTGGGTGGTGCCGGTCAGATACAGCTTCAGGTTGGCGATGGCCGGGCGGTACTTTTGCAGCAGGCCGTAGACCACCGAGGTGCTCAAGTAGACGTTGGCCGCCCAGGGGGCGTAATAGGTGGCCCACTTGTATTCGTACAGGGCGCGGTAAAGGTCCAGGGGGCCTTTGGCGTTCTTGAGCGCCGCGTTGCCCCGCAAGAAGCGCCGTTGGGCCTCCTGCCCCAGGCGGGGCGCGCCGCCCGGCCGGGCCGCCAGGGAGAGCATCTTGCCGCGCAGGTCTTCCTTTTGTTTCCCCACGGGCATCAGGTGGTAGAGCTGGAAAAGATAGTTCACCGCCTGGGCCGAGTTACCCTTGCCCTGGGCCTGCTGGGCCTGACGCCAGAGGCGCTCCCGGTGGGAGGCCGTCTTGTCAGCCAGCCGTTGCAGGGTCTTGGTGGCGAACACGTAGCGGGGGCTGATCTCCACCGCCGTGTTCAGGGCCTCGATGGCCTCGCTGGTCCGCCCGCCCTTCTCGTAGACCAGGCCCAGCTTGAAGTAGTCGTAGACCGCGGTGGAGCCGAAGGGGTTGCGGAAGAGCTTTTCCTCCACCATGGCCACCGCCCGGCGCTGCTGGCCTATGGCGGCGTAGCCCACGGCCACCCCGCCCAGGGGCATGCCCTTGTCCGTGCCCGCCGCCTCGTAGGCGTCCACCAGCTTTTGGTAGGCGGCGCGCGCTTTTTGCGAATGGCCGGTTTCGTCGTAGATGCGGCCCAGGATGTAGTAGTCGTTCACCTTGCCCCCATCCAGCTTCAGCTTGCGCTGGGCCGTTTGCAGGGCCAGGTCGTAGCGGCCTTGGGCCATGTGGCAGATGGTGAGCATGCCCAGGGCGTTCACATCGTTGGGGTTCTGCTTGAGCAGCTGCTCGGCGTAGGGCTGGGCCTTGGCGTAGTCCTTGTGCTCCAGATAGGCCTGGACCAGGCCGGTCAGCGCCGCGTGGTCGCCGGGCTTGGCCTTGAGGCGGAGCTCATAGTCCTCCACGGCCCGGCGGAAGGCCCGCTCCGACTCGGAGGGCATGCCCAGGGCGGTGAAGTTCTTGGACAGCAGGATGTAGTTGCCCGCCAGGGAAGACAGGCGGCTCAGGGTCATGTAGCGGTTCAGGGCCTCTATGGAGCGCTCGTAATGCGAGAGCTCGTATTGGGCGTGGGCCTGCCACTCCAGCAGGCTGACCAGGGAGGGGTCCAGGGCGATGGACTTTTCGAAAGAGGTGACCGCCTCCTGGTAATTGCTCTTTTGGTAATAGGCCCGGCCCAGGTTGGAATAGATCAGGGCGGTTTCGCGCCGGGGCTGCAACTGGGACGGATTGGACAGCTCCGGGAAGTCGGCCAGGCTGGTGTTGGGCATGGAGGCGGCGCGGGAGACTCCCTCTATGGCCGGGATCATGGCCTGCAGGGCCTGCTGGCCCACGGCGCTCATGCCCGGTATGGGGGCGACGCCCAACAGGCCCGAAAGCAACGAGCCCATCACGGCCGATTCCTGCTGGGCCTGCTGGGCCTGCTGGGCCTGGCGCATGGCCTGCTTCTGCCGCTGGGCCGCGTCCCGCTGCCGCTTTTCGGCGTCCATCACCGAGGAGATGGGGTGCACCGCCAGGGCCTGCTGGAAGGCGGCTATGGCCTCGTCGTACATGCCCTGGTCGTAGTAGGCCACGCCCAAGTCGTTGTAGGCGCTCCAACTGGCGGGGTTGGCCGCCACCTTGGTCTTGGCCAGGTCGATCTTGGCCAGGTCCAGGCCGGTCGCGGCCTTGGGCTGCGCCCCCTGGTCCGTCCCGGCGGAGGGGCTGGCTTGGGCGCTCGTTGACGACTGGGGTTTGATGGCATGGGGGATGGGCTTGATGTTCACTGCCTCGGGCATGACGCAGCCGCCTGCCAGCAAGCCCAAAGATACGATGGCAACCACAGCCCGGCATAGGGACGATTTCACGATGCACCACCTGTTCTTATGTTCCATTCAAGGGGGCGAGGTCCCTGGCGAAACAACCAAACGGAGCTTTTGGCCAGCCGGCCAACAGGCGGTGAGCAAGCCGGGCAGGCTGGCTTGATATTGGCAGCAAGGGAAACGGGCGCTCACCTCAGGCGAACAACCGAACCGATCAACTCACTCGACGGACCTGATCCGCCATAACCTCCCGAGCCTTCCCCCCAGGCAGTCAGGCATTGGGACTTACGGCGGTGCAATTGCGCCTATATTTATTTTACCAATATCAGGACGCAATATTAATCCTGTTTATCAATAATTAAAAGAGGGATCATCATGGACTACCCCCCAAGCGGCGGGACGGGCCGGAAATTAGTTTGCCTGAAAAATCGTGGCCCTAGTCTTGAGAGCGGAAGCGGCGCGGGCTCTTTAGCCCGGCTTTTTGGCCAGAAGTTCCTTGCCCAGCTCAAAGGCCGCGCCCACCACCCGGCTCAGGCCCAGGTATTGCCTGGCTTCGGGCAGGAAGGCCAACGGCTCGAACTTGGCCGGGTCGATGTTGCCCTCCGGGTCCAGGCAGGCCTGGTCGATCTTGACGTCGAGCACCTGGCCCACGAACTGGGTGTGCAGGCCCAGCTCGTTGGTGACCACCACCTTGCATTCCAGGGTCAGCGGGGCCTCGGCCACCAGGGGGGCGTTGACCAGGTCGCTTTTAACGGCGGTCCAGCCCAACTCGGCGAACTTGTCCCGGTCGCGGCCGCTGGCCATGCCCACGAAATCCACTTCCCTGACCTGGGAGGCGCTGGGCACGTTGAGGGTGAAGGCCTGGTTTTTGACGATCTGCCGGTGGCTGTAGGTGGCCGCGCGCAGGCTGACGTTTACGCACACCGGTTTGGAACAGCAGATGCCGGCCCAGGCCGCGGTCATTATGTTCGGCTTGCCATCCTGATCGTAAGTGCCTACCAGGACTACAGGTGTGGGGCACAAGATGGTTTTGGGGCCCAGGGATTTTTTCATGGCGCTCTCCTTTTGCTTTACCAACCATTCTAATGCGGTTTGCTCAAATCACAAAACCGCCGCCACACGGCTGACATTGAGGGAATCTCGACCGCCCCGGACTTGTGGATCAAAACCCCGGCTTAAAATTGAGGCCAGGGTAAAAAAGGCAGGCCAGGATCGCGGAGCCCTCGTGGGCCCTGCAATCCTGGCCTTGAATTTGCGCGACTTAAAGGGGCAGGTCAGCCGGCGGGAACTACTTCTTGAACTTGATCTCCACGCCGCCGGGAGCCAGGGTGAGGCGCGCGGCCTGCTGCACGGCCTTCAGGTTCATCTTGACGCCGGCGTTGTTGACCAGCTGCTCGACGGCGATGCCCTTGCCCAATGCCGCGCCCGCCTTGGCGGAGGAGTAGCCTCCTTCGAAGTCGGCCAGTTTCTTCAAGTTGTAGACGTTGCCCTTGGCCTCAACGTCGCCCATGCCCAGGTCCAACAGGCTCAGGCCCTTGATGGTGAACTTGTACTCTTTGCCTTTGTAGGTAAGGGTGCCGTCACCCCAGGTGACGCCAACTCCGACTGCCACGTTATGGGTCTTGAAGTAAACGGTGCCGTCGGGTTTGTCTTCGGCTTGGGCCATCAAAGGTATGGCCAGGGCCATTACCGCCACCAGGGCCAAAGTCAGGATATACTTTCTCATAGACCTTAACTCTCCTTTAGTTCCGCACATTTGTAATCATCCAGCTCCTTAGCTAAAGCTGGGGCTAAGAAGCAAAGCGAGTGGTTGCTCTCCGACCACCAGCCAGAGAGCGCTGTCGATGCTTAGCCACCCATTTGTCTTCTAATCCTAAAATTGTACTGAAATATTATCTGGTAAGCATATAAAAATCTTGCTCGCCAACGGCTTTCATAAAATAAAGTTGAGGACAGCCACCAATTTTTTGCCTCCACTTTCTGGCAACCGGCAAAATGAGAATGAGTCATAAACGGAAGGCCTTACCGAAAAGGTATCGCCCCGCCAAAAGCCGATATGGGCGGCGCTTAAAGGCAAGGGCTTTAACACAATGTAATGTTTATAATTGTGACGCGAAGGCGTCATGAGACCGGCAAACCCCACTTCTATAATATATACGCCATGCCACGGTAAAGTTTTCGGCGAGTCCCCACAACATTCAGGCGATCCGGCCCACGCCGGGATGGCCTCGGACCAAATGATCGGGAGGTTCGAGGGCACATGAGCGGCAAGCTCACCCGGCGGAGGTTGGCCGGTCTCCCTGCCGCGGCTCACCATGCATGGTTGACGCAGCGAGTTTGAGGGGCTCGCCGGCAAGGTAGTAACGCTTTAGCAGAAGCCTGGGCATACTGAGCAAGGTCAGGGCGCATAAGGCCAATACCAACACCAGGGCCATCTTGCGCGGCAAGCCCTCAAACAACTTGGCTCGGCCCGCAATGGCATAGGAAATCATGATGGCTGGAGGCAAAAAGTAACGGCCTTGGACGCCATCGATAATGGCGGCCGGGTATTTGTTCCAGGTGACGAGCAACAGGAAAAACATGATAAAAATTGCGGATAAAACGCAAAGCAATATGGCTGATCGCGGCAGCCAATCGGTGCGTAAATCCTTGGCTGAGATGCTAAGACCGCAAATAGAAAGCAATAACAGTAAAAACAAAGTGTATTGCCAGATGTAAAATTGAGTGTCCAACCACCCCAGGACCCCGACAAAGGAATAAAGATAATTCGTTGTCATGGCCGCATTGGAAATGGTGGAGGCGAATGCGTGGATCAATATGGAGGGATGTTGCAGATATAGCAGGGCTATTTCCAAAGTTGACGCCCCCATCACCAACCTTTTATCTACCGTGGTGTAGACGGCGACAATGAACCAAAGCACGATGAGTACTACGGACAACACGCACAAATAGCAGTACTTTCGGTTCTTCAAATAATAGCAGGCCATGAAATTAAGCAAAATCAATGGGGCTAGGTAGATCCGTCCCGTGGAAAGTACCAATACGGCACAGGTCAACAGGTAATAAAAAAGCGGGTTGGAGTTGGTTTTGTCCTGAACGATCCGCAAAAAACAGGCCATGGATAAAATCGTCAGGGCCAAGGAAAGGCCGTCTATGCTGGCGGAAGCCATTTGAAACAGGCTCATCGGCAGGACCAGCAGGGCGATGACCAATGGGTTGGGTTGGTAAATGTTGAAGGCGACAAGGATTATGACGGCGATCGCCAGCAGGCTCAGCAGCCTTGCCAGCCGGTATGAAAAATCGATCGAAAGGCCGGTTTTCTCGCCTATCGCCAGTCCTACGGCCTGGGGAACATACAGAAGCGGGAAATAATAGCTTATGCCGTAGGCGGGTCTAAATTTTTTCTCACCGGTCCACTGAATGCTCTTGGCCCGTTCGCTGTCGGCCAACGACAGCTTTTTATCTGGCTTGAAAATAATGCCGCTAAAAATCTTAAAATAGTCCAAAAGACCGGTGTCGATCATACCTCCGGAAGACCGGCCCCTAGGCGCGTCAAGAATTATGGTTCCTTTACTTAGTAGATATGCTCTTTCGATATGGTCCAACTCGTCCGGCGACTGCAACGGCGGTATGAGAGATGATAAAAACATCCCCGCTATGAATATAAACGCGGCGGTCCACAAGCTGATTTGGTTGCAGGAAAGCTTGAATCCGGAGTTGGAGATCATATCCCAATCAACCTGCTTGGACGCTGGTAGTTCGGCGGCCCAGGCAACGACAAGTGCTCATGATGCCTCAACCGTTCTTCTTGAGCATGTTCAGCATGAACCCGCACGATGCCTTGAACAGATTCGCATACTCGCGTGGGTTTTCGGGTATCGCCAATATGCGCCTGATGACTTTGGGGTTGCTGTAGAACTTTCGATAGGCTCTGCCAATGTAGTCCGCGACGACCGAGGTGGGCAGCCCCGGCAAATCAAGGGATGGTTTGTTTTGGCTGAAACCATTTAAATCGCTGGTCGCCAGGATGCCGTCTCTCACGCAGTCATCATAAAAATCCGAGCCGGGAAAGGGCACGGCGGCATAAAAGTGGGCGAAGGTCAGGGGCAGCTTACAAGCATAGTCGATGGTCGCCTGTAAATTATCCGGGCCTTGTCCCGGATAGCCCATGATGAAGTGGCCATCCACCGCGATGCCGGCCTTTGCCGCGTTGTGGGCGGATTTGACCCCGGTTCGCACGTTGTAATTGTTGCCCTTGTTCACCAGGCCCAGGCTGTAGTCGTCGCCAAATTCAAAACCAAAGGCAATCTGCCAACAGCCCGCATACTTCATTTTTTTGAAAATCTCGCTGTCGCACATATCCGGTCGGCTGTTGCAAACCCAACTGATTTTATTTTGCAGGCCATCGGCGATTATGCTGTCCAATAGCTCGTGCAAATAATTTAAATCCCCGGACATGTTCTCGGTCCAGAACAGGAAGTTGTTGATTCCCATGGAAAGGTAAAAATCGATCTCCGCCATTATGCTGTTTACGGAACGTTTTCTGATCATGCGCCCGTGGTAGGAGTGGGAGGCGCAGAAACGGCAATGGTAAGGGCAGCCTCGGGCAACGCCGATCAGTGAAAACGGCTTCTGCTTGATGGGCATCAAATAATTGTCAAAGTCGATCCCTCTCCAAAGAGGAAATCCCAGCTCATCCAAATTCTTGATGAAATCTCGGCAGGGCCCCACGAACCCTTCGCCATTCAGGCGATAAGACAACCCCGCCACACCCGTGAGATCATCGTTGTTTTGCGCCAGGGCTCTGGCCAGCTCCAGGACGGTCGCTTCCGGCTCCCCCATAACCAGGTAATCCACATGGGGATAACTATTTAAAACTTCCTTGGGCAGCGCGGTTACATGGATGCCGATGGCCGCGGTTTTTAATTTTTCATGGGCGCTTTTCAGGGCCGGGCAAAACCATCCTAGATCGTTGCGTATGGTAGGGGTGGCCGAGGCCACGACCGCCAGCTCGGGCAGGAAGGCCTTGGTGCGCTGGATGACCTGGTCAAGCTCGAGACGCTCGGAAGAGGCGTCGATTATAAGCGTCTCAAAACCCGCATTCTTGAGCTGACGCGCGATCAGGCCTAAGCTAAGGGGTGGGAACGGCGATCCCCATATATCCAACTGCTGACAACGGCCCTCTCTGACCCAACTTTTATTGGAGGGATCCGGGGGATTTATCAGGACGACTTTAAAGGGCGCCATGTCTCGCCTATGCCTCGCTGAACGAAAACCAACTTGCTCAAAACCTAGTGGCCATCGCTTTAGCCGGAAAACATGTATTTCAGCCAAGTATAGACATAACGCGGCCACATGCGGCGAACCGACACCTTGGACTCCCCTGACTTTCTTTTATATTCGTGAGTCGGCACCTCGCCCATGCGATACTTCGCCTTCAAAGTCTTTATGATCAGCTCCTGTTCAATGGTGGTGATGTTTTCTTTTAGGGGAAGTTGGCGCGCGACCTCGGATCGGATGGCTCTAAAACCGTTCTGGGAATCCGTCAGGCGCACATTGAAGCGATAATTAATGCCCAGGGTGATTATATCACTGCCCAGCATCCTTAAAAATTTGGCAAAATCACCGTGCAGCTCATCCGACCCGCCTTTCATGCGGGAGCCGGTGACGTGATCACATTCGCCGTTGACGATCGGTTGGATCAGGCGAGGTATGTCCGCCGGATCATGCGACCCGTCGGCGTCGATGAAAACAACGATATCGCCGGTGACATGTTTGATGGCCTGCCTGATTGCCGCGCCCTTGCCAAGGCCGTTATCCACCACGAGATCAACATCGAATTTGCGAACCATGTCCATGGTGCTGTCCGTGGAGCGTCCATCAATCACCAATATTTCCGCTACGTCTAACTTGTCTTTTAACTCGAGGCATTTCCTTAATATTTCCGATATAGTGCCTTCCTCGTTTTTGGTCGGGACAACTATGGAGATATTCACCTGGAAAGCCTTTCATGCCGGCCCGCGCTCACAGCCTTGACAACACCTAAAACGGGGGAACCTGTCCGGCGATTGATAATCGGCCTTGCGAGGCCAATCAATTATTTCATCGTATCGCAATAAGCCGGGCGCCAAAAACCTTTCTGGCAAATCAAGTTTAATTAGTAACATTGACTATCCACAGGTCACAATAAGCTCCCCCCTCTGTAAACGAACATCTTGCCAAATTTAATCATGGATATCGCAAGGGACTGGTGACCCCAGAGGAGTGGACCCCGAAAGCAAGGAAGCCACCTACTACCTGGCGGTCCCGCTGGACTCGATGCCCGTGCCAAAAAAACACCCACCCCGGGAGTGGTTCCAGGGGTGGGTGCACGCAGGTCGTGGCGCAAGTGCATGGGAATCGAACCCACCTACCGCCTTACTCAGGCGGTACACCGGATTTGAAATTATAATATAAAAATAAATATATTAATAACTTATGCCGGTTGGGGTTGCAAATGGGTGCGAATCAATGCACCCTGTGACCCCAATCCGTACCCTATACGCACCCAGCCCATAGCCGTCGTCTTGTCTATTGTTGGAAATGTTAAGAGAGGAATTGTAAGAGTAAATCTTTGTTGGGCGCCCCTGGTTCAACTTATAGCCGACAACCTTCAGCGGCTAATTTTCAGTCAAATCCAATATAGGCCCAACAAGGGTTAGCTGTGCGGTTTCCCTTAATTGCCTTGGTCATGAAACCTCGGGTATCTGAAGAGCGATTTACTTTTCAGAGGACACGATGCTCGCTTTGGTGGGGTGGCTTTACATGTCGATTTCCCGAACAAATGGGTTGGGTGGCACCACCCCAGGGCAATTTGCCGCTGACCAAGGCCGGCAGGTTAGCCCTCGCCGGGCCACGGCTTGGGCGCCTGGCAGGAAAACCTGGGTGGAGAGACGGTGCAATCCGGTTATGATTGACACACCGGTCGCCGCGCCCCACCTCTGGTTGGCGGTGGCAGCGGGGCCAACCTGGCGTCACCACCGGGGGAAGGCCATTGACCCAAGAGCCCGCCCAGCCCAGAGACGAGGAGATCATCGCCCGCATCCTTGCAGGCGATAGCCTCGCCTTCGAGCAACTGGTGGAGCGCCACAAGGCCCTGGTGGCCCGCATCGTGGGGAGAAAGGTGCCGCGGCAGGAGGCTGCGGAGATGGTCCAAGAGGTTTTCATCAAGGTATTCATCTCCCTGCCGGACTACCGGCCCCTCAAGCCTTTTTCCCACTGGCTCTCCACCTTGGCGGTGCGGGCTTGCCATGATTACTGGCGGGCCCATTACCGACGGCGGGAGGTGCCCTTCAGCGCCTTGTCACCGGAACCGGGCGGCAAAATGGAAAGTCGGGTAGAGGCCGCCATGGCCGAAGAGGCCCCTGACCGCCATAAGGAATACGAGGATTGGGAGTTGTTGGATTGGGCCCTGGGGCATCTTTCTCCGGAGGACCGCATGGCCGTGACCCTGGTGAACCTGGAGGGCTACTCCATGGCAGAGGCGGCCGAGGCCTTGGGGTGGAGTCAAACCATGGTCAAGGTGCGCGCCTTTCGGGCCCGCCGCAAGCTGCAAAAACTGATAAGCCAAACCATGGAGGGGGAGGTGCAGGATGAAGCGCCGCAAACCTAAATGGGAGGACCTGGAGCCGTCATTGCGCCGGGCCCACGAGTCCCGGCCCGAGCCCCTGCTCACTGAGCAGTGGCAGGACGACCTGATGAGGCGGGTGGATGGCCTGCGCCGCCGGCCCCGCCTGCGGGAGCGCTACGAGGACTCCATGGCCGGCTTCGCCC
>Ga0180007_10007149_pt1 | contig 10651 bp, 6 predicted proteins | sample MM_PC_MetaG_FD_121122 | JGI IMG/M metagenome (GOLD analysis project Ga0180007, IMG submission 121122) | Groundwater microbial communities from the Aspo Hard Rock Laboratory (HRL) deep subsurface site, Sweden - MM_PC_MetaG | ecosystem: Environmental > Aquatic > Deep subsurface > Groundwater...
TAGAAGATTTAAAACGCATCAACCTGTTAAAGGATTTTCCAGATCATTTATTTGAAATCATTGCCAATGAAGCCCAGTTGAATATTTTTGGGACAGATACACAATTAATCGCCGTCACTGAACCGGTCGATACGTTTTTTATGCTGATAATGGGTCAGGTCGTACTGAAACGGGAATTGACCCCTGACATTGATATTATTCTTGATAATCTTCAATCTGGATCTTGTTTTGGATCCTGTTCAATGATTGAAGGGTCAAAGGCCACTTATACGGCCACGTGTCAGGAAACCTGTGAAATCATAACGCTTTCAGGGATTCGGATGCAAATGCTGTTTAAACAGAATCATGAACTGGCCTATCGTATGATGTTTGGCGTTGTACAACAATACAAGAAATATCTGGATACGCGGGCACTGATGATCATGAAAACCCTGGATGAAAATCCGGAATTAAAAGACCGTATTAAAGATATTGAGAATCTTACCCTGTCGATATAAAAGGAAAAATTAACAATGGTTGAAAAAGACATACTTAAAAAAATAGGGTTTCTCAAAGATGTGCCTGATTCCATACTTGAAAAAGTGGGTGCCATTGCACAACTTAAAACCTTTGATGAAGAAAGCATTCTCTTTCAGCAGGGTCAGGAGCAAGCCTTTTTATATATGATCGTATCTGGAAAAGTATTTCTAAACTGCAGGTCTGTGCAGGGAAAATCCTTAACCCTTGATGACCTTAGTGAAGGCAGAACATTCGGGGTGTCATCGCTTCTGGGTGAATCATCCAGTACCTTCACCGCAGTCTGTGCCCAACCCAGTTCAATTTTGACGATTTCAGGTCAGCAGATGCGCCAGTTGTTTGAAGAAGATTTTCAAGCAGGTTATACTCTGATGCTGAAACTGGCCGGGCTTTTTAGATCAAGAATGGAAATGCATACCCGTCAATTTCTTCATTCATTGGCAATGCATCCTGAAGTGATATAATTATTTTTTCCAGAACTCCGGAACAAAAAGGATAATAACCGTATAAATTTCCAGTCTGCCTAGAAGCATACACCAGGCAAGCAGCCATTTTCCCATTGCTGGCAAATGGGCAAAATTTTCAGCTGGTCCCACACTTCCAAATCCAGGCCCGATATTTCCGAAACAAGCGGCAACCGCACCAAACGCGGTCATCATGTCTACTCCCATGCCGGCAAGAAGAATGCTGGACACAATATAAATACCCATATAAAGCGCTAAAAAACCCATGATGCTGCGAAGTACTGCATCCGGAATCACCAGGCCATTTATTTTTACATGACTGATGCTTCTTGGGTGTATGATTTTAAACAATTCTCTGTAACAATATTTATAGCCGGCGATAATCCTTGCGCATTTCATTCCACCACCCGTAGATCCTGCAGAAGCACCGATAAACATGCAGACAAATAAAATCGCCTGACTGAATCCGGGAAATTTTTCATAATCAGCCGTGGCAAATCCCGTGGTTGTTATAATGGATACAACCTGAAAACTTGCAAATCGGAATGCATCTTTAGCAGAAGCATACACAGACCCATGGATGTCCCATGCCACCAAAAGGGTTAAAACAAGTGTCAATCCAAGAAAAAACCGGCATTCCGTGTCTTCCCAGAAAGCCATGGTTTTCCCTCGAAGCATCTGGAAATGCAGCGAGAAGTTAATTCCGGAAAGAATCATGAAGAGGATGATAACATAATCAAAATAGGCAGAATTGTATTGGGCAACAGAACTATCCTTTGGAGAAAACCCGCCCGTGGGAAGGGTTGTCAATGCATGGCAGGTCGCTTCAAACAATGGCATGCCGCCACCCAGCAGGAAAATGATTTCAAACAAGGTGAAAACCCCATACAGCACCCATAAGATTTTTGCAGAGTCACTGAGCCGGGGAGTCAGTTTGTCCGGCACGGGGCTTGGGACTTCTGCCTTGTACAACTGGATACCGCCAACCCCTAAAAAAGGCAGTATGGCCAGAGAAAGAACAATAATTCCCATGCCTCCCAGCCATTGAATAAGGCTTCTCCAGAAAAGGAGGCTTTTGGCGGCACCTTCAATATGGGTCATCACAGAGGACCCTGTGGTTGTAAATCCGGAAACCGATTCAAAAAATGCGTCTGTAAAATTGGTGAAATCAGGGGCAAAATAAAAGGGCAGGGCGCCAAAAATGCCAATGGCTGTCCAGGCCAGGGCAACGGTGGTCATTCCTTCTTTCTGGTTGATATACGAGTCACTGCCCCGGCTTTTTGATAGAAAGATGAGGATAAATCCTGCCACCAGGGTAATCCCCATGGATTGAATAAAGGTTTTCATGGCAAGATCGTGATAGTGGATACTGACCAGCATCGGGGCAGTCATGGAAAATCCCAAAAAAACCAGGAGAATGCCGATAACCCTTGCAATAAACTTCCAGCGCATTAAAAGAAATCCAGTTTAACAGTTAACAGTTTTTCAAGATTTTTTACGGCTTGTTTGACAGCAAACAGAATGATTCTATCCCCGGGTTTGACAATACTTTCCCCAGTGGGAATCATGATTTGGCTATTCCTGATGATGCAGACAAGAAGGGTTCCTTTAGGAAAGGATATTTTTCTTAAAGGCTTGTTTGTGATGTCTGAGGTTTCAAGGGCAATGGCCTCAATAAATTCTCCCCGTTCCCCTGAAATAGAAATATCAGAGAGCACTTTTCCTTTTCTCACCTGCTTTAAAATTGAGCTGACAGCCGATAGTCGTGGAGAAACGATTCTTTCTATGCCAATGGTGGCAAGAAGGGGAAAATAATTTGATTTGCTGATCCTGGTGATCGTGTTTTCAACCCCCAGGTTTTTTGCCAGAAGGGAAACAAGGATATTGGTTTCGTCATTATTGGTAACTGAAATCAGGACATCGGTCTGGCTGACGTTCTCTTCAAGAAACAGTTTTTTGTCAGATCCATCCCCATGAAGAATAACGGTTTTGTCCAATTTTTCTGACAAATGATGACAGCGGTTAATATCAGATTCAATGATTTTTGAATGAATGGAATCCCTTTCAAGCAGTTTGGCGAGTCGTTCGCCAATTCGTCCGCCACCGATAATCAGGGCTCTTTTGGCAGGCAACGCTTTTTTGCCGAAAAGTGTGAGCATCTTTTCAAGTTTTTCGGTCTGGCTGACAAAATAGATTAAGTCACCGGGTTCGACCGTGTTACTGCCTCTTGGAACAATCACTTCATTCTTTCGGATGATCGCAGCAATCAAAGGTCTGTCCTCACCAAATTGAGAAGAAAAATCCACCAGTTTCATTCCTGCCATGGGAGAATGGCGGTCAAGCCTTATTCCGGCATAGGTTACCTTGCCATCAACAAAATCACCGACATCAACAGCACCGGGAACATCCATGAGCTTTCTGATGGTATTTACCACTTCTATTTCAGGATTGATCACCGTATCGATGTGAGGATTTTCCGTTTGAAACCGATTGTGGTAGGAATCAAAATCTGCATTCCTGATCCGGGCAAGTTTTTTGGTTGTAGGGGATATGATATTGGCCATCAGGCAGGCCACAAGATTTGTTTCATCGCTGTCTGTCACTGCCAGAAGGATATCTGTCTCATTTATGCCGGCATCAATGAGAACCTTGGGGTTGCTGCCGGATGCCGTGATCGCCTGTATATCAAGATTTTCAGAAAGACGTTGAGTGGCATCCTGATTTTTGTCAATAACAATGACATGCTTGTTTTCAGATGCCAGCCGACTGGCAATGTTATACCCGACCTCTCCTGCACCCACAATAATGATCTTCAAATAATATCTCCTGTCACATTGATAAAAGCTTGACAGATAACTTACTAAATCATAGAAAGACTGTCAATAATGCGAAAAGAACATAATGCGAAAAGAATCAAATGCGATGTATCCGTTGCAAAAACGTTAATGTTGATAAATAATGCAGATTAAGGTTGACGAACAATATTGCAGGGTATATTGGCAAGACCGAAATTAAGATGGATTTATTTAAGTATTTTATAGGAGATTCCATGGAAACTCAATCTGACGATTGTCTGCCTGTTTCAGCAGGAGCGCATATCATTAATAAAGCCCATAGTGTGAAACTCAACCCCAGTCTTCTATACGAAGCTGTGATTGACCTATCTTCCGAAGGATTAGTGACTGCCAATTGTATCAATATGGCGGCTGGTATTCTTCTAGATGATTTAGGGCTGCCTGATTATTTTTTTGAAACCATTACCAAAGATTCCTTGAAGCATATTCTGGCTTCCATTTCCAAAAGTATCAAATTCCGGGGTGATAAGGTCGTTTTAAGCTCCTGGGTGGCGGATATTGATTTTGACCTGATGAAGGGCAGTCAGATCCAGCGGGTCAGGATTGCCACAAAAGAAACCCGGGACAGCATGGAAAAGGTATTAGACACCCAGCTTGCCGGGCGTCGCCGTGAATATTATTATAATCCTGAAAGTGAATATTATACCTATATATTCAGGCCTGAAATCGTTAAAGATTTCAAGAGGACTGATTTTACGGATTCCCGGTTTTTGTTCAGCCAGGACCTGGATTATACGATCACACCTCGTCTGACCCGGAACCGGTATGAAAAATTTTTAAAAAATGTATCAACAGCAGTGATCCCCGTGGTTGAAGTTTTCAATCTTTCGGATATCGGGGAAATTCGGTTCATGTTTAATTCTGATTTTGAAAAACCCCAGCTGCCGGTTTTAAGAAGACTCTTTGCTGATCACAGACTTGTGATTACCCGGGCCTATTGGGAGCCGTATTTTACGGATTCAGGAGTGGCTTCATCCATTTGCTCCCTCTATGTCCAGGGGGAGGTGTCTGTAAAGGTGGAAACAGCACTGATGGATGACCTTATGGCTTACTTGAGCTTTTCCGTAAGCCAGGTTACGCAGCTTTATGTGGCTGAAAAAATAAACTTTAAAGAAATGCTGTTTGCCGGTAATGCCATTGATTTTACCCACATGTTCATCTTTAAAGAGCGGGGAAAACTAACTGACAGGGAAATTATGGACAGCCTGGCCAGTGTGGACCATAAAGAGGCCTTTTCACAGCGGATCCACGAGTCCAACAAGTTTACCTATGTATCCCGCATGATCATGGAGACGGTCTGTGCCCACCCGGATCTGATTTCATCTCTGTATGCGCTGTTTGAACAAAAATTCAACCCGGCCACGGCCTGCGACCTGACCCAGGCAAAGCTGGAAAAAAAGGAAACCGAATTTCACCGGATACTTGCGATCCGGTTCATGGATTTTTCCATGGGATATGATATTTTTTCCTTTATTTTTAACTTCATTACCGCCACCTTGAAAACCAATTTTTACAAACCAGAGAAACGTTCCTTTGCTTTCAGGATGGATAATCGGATTCTGGATCCCCTGGTCTTTAAGCAATTTGTATTCGGCGTTTTCTTTGTCAATGGCCATTATTCATGTGGGACCCATTTGCGGGCCGATGACATTGCCAGGGGCGGGTTACGCCTGATCCGGGTATCAGCGGCCAATCATGCTATAGAACTGGACAATACCCTGTTGCTCAATTATGCACTGGGTCCTAAAGCCCAGCGGCTCAAGCACAAGGATATCTGTGAAAGCGGTTCAAAAGGTGTGGTGGTGCCCCATGCCATATATGCCGGTTACAGTATGGATGCCTTGTATGATTATACGGAAGGGATCATGGATCTCATGCTGCCCAATGGGGCTGTTGTTGATTATTATGGAAAACCGGAAATAATTTTTTTCGGTCCGGACGAAGGAACGGCTCCCCTGATGGATGCCGTGGCATTCCGGGCAAAAGACCGGGGGTATCCCTACTGGCGGACCATTACCACGGGAAAGAGCTTTGGCATTCCCCACGATACCTATGGCCTGCTTGAGAACGGCGATCTTTTCGGCCTGATGGCGCATAAGGACAAAAAAACAGAACTTAAGATCAATGGGGAAACCCTGGCCGTGACAACGGACATGGAAGAGATCTGGAAGCATATCGGTGGTAAAATTAAGATCAGCGGCATGACCACCACCAGTATCATGGGGGCTTTCAGAACCCTCATCGCCCATTATGACTGTAAAGAAGAAGACTTGAACCTGATGATGACCGGTGGTCCTGATGGAGATTTGGGCTGTAACGAGATCCAGTGTTACAAAGGAAAAATCTGCCTGATTGTGGATGGGGGCTCTGTTCTCTTTGATCCGGACGGGCTTGACAGGAAGGAATTAATGAAAATCGCTTTCATGCGACACACATCACCCCGGATGAATTCTTTAGGGTATCCCAAGGACAAACTTGGCAAAAAAGGGTTTCAGGTGTTGCTGAAAGACAAAAATATCACCCTTCCCGATGGCAGTTTTGTAGAGGATGGTGCTATTTTCCACAGAACCTTTATAACAGATCCTGCCAACCGGAAATATATTGAAATGGCCAATATTACGGCTTTTATCCCCTGCGGAGGGTTCAAGGATACGATTAATCACGGCAATGTCAGGCAATTTGCTGCCCTGTTTCAGGAGCTGCGGTTTATTGTGGAAGGGGCCAATGTTTTTTTTGATGATGCATCACGGCGGTATATTGCCGGATCAACGGATATCCGACAGATCAAGGATTCGTCTGCCAACAAGGGCGGGGTCTTTTCTTCTGCCGTGGCTGAGGTGCTCTCTGCATTTTTGTTTGGGAATGACTATGAAAAGCATCTCCTGGAAGATAAAACGACTCGTTGGGCACTGATCCGGGACATCCTGACTCTGGTCAGTACCTATGCCGCGGCTGAAACCGATATGTTGATCCGGATTTATGAAAACGATCCCAGTGTTCCCTTGTTTGTACTTTCTGAAAAAACAAGCGAACAGATATTTGCCTTCCAGGAGGTTGTAAGGGAACATATTGAGATGGTGCTTGCAGATGAGAACCTGTTGTGGCATATATTGGAAGCGTATACACCTGGAATTATGATAAAAACCCTGGGCCGGGAGGCTATTTTAAAGATACTGAATTCCGAAGAATTGAGTGCCTATCGTGACGCTATTATTACCAAAAAGTTGTCTGCAGTGGCATTCTATAAGAACGGACTGGACTGGGATGCTTATGTGGATACCGTGAAATCGGATTTTTCCGGGGCTGCCAATGCTTTGTTTGCTAAATAAGATGTGATATATAATTGCTATAGCATGATAAAAAAAGATGGTTATTCTGAATCAAAATACTTCAAAATATATTTTAACTGGAGGTAAAAATGGGTAATATAATGGATGTCGTCAGCGCAAGAGATCCTTTTGAAAAAGAATTCCATCAGGCCGTAACAGAGGTTGTTGATTCCATAAAACCGGTTCTGGATAAGAATCCTGAATACCGCCATGCCGGGATTATGGAAAGAATCGTCGAACCGGAACGGGTTATTATGTTCAGGGTTCCATGGGTGGATGATCAGGGCCGGGTTCAGGTTAACAGAGGTTTCAGAATTCAGATGAACAGTGCTATCGGACCGTATAAAGGTGGTTTGCGGTTCCATCCGTCTGTAAGCCTGTCCATTTTGAAATTTCTTGCCTTTGAACAGGTATTTAAAAATGCATTGACCACCCTGCCCATGGGCGGCGGAAAAGGCGGATCAGATTTTGATCCCAAAGGCAAATCAGATAATGAGGTCATGAAATTCTGCCAGAGCTTCATGAGTGAGCTTTTCCGTTATATAGGCCCTTTTACAGATGTTCCTGCCGGGGACATCGGTGTTGGCGGAAGAGAGATCGGGTACCTTTTTGGTATGTATAAAAAATTAAAAACTGAATTCTCTGGTGTTTTCACCGGAAAAGCACTTAATTGGGGTGGTAGTCTGATCAGACCCGAAGCTACCGGGTATGGATCAGTCTTTTTCGCCGATGAAATGCTGGCAACAAGAAAAGAAAGCCTTAAGGGCAAAATCTGTCTGGTTTCAGGTTCTGGTAATGTTGCCCAGTTTACTACTGAAAAATTAAACCAGATGGGAGCAAAGGTTGTTACACTCTCTGATTCTTCAGGATATATTTATGATGAAAAAGGGATTGATCAAGCCAAACTTCAGCATGTCATGCACCTGAAAAATGTAAAACGCGGCAGGATCAGAGAATATATCGAAAAATATCCAGAAGCGGTCTATACAGCTCGTGATGCTGGAGTTAATTACAATCCGCTCTGGAATCATAAAGCAAACTGCGCTTTCCCAAGTGCGACTCAGAATGAAATTAATGCCAAAGATGCCCAGAATCTGTTAAATAATGGCGTTTATATGGTCAGCGAAGGCGCAAACATGCCGACCATGCCGGAAGGTGTTGATATCTTTCTTGACAACAAAATTCTTTATGCCCCTGGCAAGGCAGCCAATGCCGGCGGTGTTGCCGTTTCCGGGCTTGAAATGTCCCAGAACTCAATGAGGATCAAATGGTCCCGCGAAGAAGTGGAAGCCAAACTCAAAGGAATCATGCGCAGCATTCATGGGGCATGTCTTTCTGCCGCAGAAGAATATGGAACCCCTGGCAACTACGTAAATGGTGCCAATATCGCCGGATTTGTTAAAGTGGCAGATGCAATGATGGACCAGGGTGTGGTTTGATTTTTACCTGTCCCGGCTTTTAAAAAAGTTCATTGTCCAGAATCAGCGAGGAGAGTGAAATCATCCCGATAAGTTCTCCTCGATCCTCAACCGGAGTTCTTCTTATGCAGACCTTAAATGTCACGGCAATGAGGGATGGCTCGGCAATGGCGCTCTCAAAGCCATCCAATTGAGGTTTTTAAATTCTCTTTCCTTTGAGCAGATTTTCCGATATGATTACATCTAAATTCTCACTATGAATAATTCAACTTTCAGAGTTGGCAAATTTAGGTGGGGTCAGACGTCCTTTATTATATTTTTTAACAGTTTGACAACAAATTATGGATAAAAAATACAATAAAAAAAGTCTGACCCCCCGGATAGAAGGCTTAAGTCCGAAAATTGAGTGAATAATAGTAAAGCGTTATACTGTGAGATTAGCAAAATGATAACGAACCATAGCAAACACAATGGGCGATAAAAAAACATGGACGAAAAAGTATTGCAGGCAGAATTGCAGAGTAAGGTGAAAAAAACCCTATCCCCTCTTTTCTTAAAATATCATCTCGATTTCAGCAACCTGGAAGCCATCCTCAAATGGAAGCCTATTGTTCTTGTTATCGGTAATTACTCTTCAGGCAAATCCACTCTGATCAATGAGCTTCTCGGGCAGGACATCCAGCGTACGGGTCAGGCACCCACTGATGATTCATTTACGATAATTACCGCAAGTGTTGTCGGAGAAGGAGCCCGGGAAATTCCCGGGTCCACCCTGGTGAATGATGATACTCTCCCCTTTGGTAGTTTTAAGAAGTTCGGGGAGCGATTTATGTCTCATTTCCTTATGAAAAAAATGGAGACTCCGATCCTGGAAAATATGGCGATAATTGATAGTCCGGGAATGCTTGATTCTGTCACAGAAAAAGACAGGGGCTATGATTACATGGCAGTACTCGGTGAGATGGCCAACCTGGCTGATCTCATTGTTCTGATGTTTGACCCGCATAAAGCAGGAACGATTAAGGAAACATATACGGCAATCAGAAGCACTCTTCCTGAAAAATCAGGAGAGGATCGTATTATCTTTGTTATGAGCCGGGTTGATGAATGTGACAATTTAAGTGATCTGGTCCGCTCATACGGGGCCTTGTGCTGGAATATGTCCCAGATGACGGGCCGCAAGGATATTCCACATATTTATCTCACTTATGCCCCCGGTGAAGCTGAACCTTCTGATATCCTCGCCCCTCTGGCCCAGGAGCGGGATCAGTTGATGAAAAAAATTAAGAGTGCCCCCGGTTTCAGGGTGAATCATATTCTTGAAGATATAGACAAGCAGGTGAACGAACTGCAGCTGGTCTGCGAGGCCATGACCCGCTTCAGCCAAAGGGGGTGGCAGCTATTTGCAAAAACATCAAAGGTTGCCTTTCTGTGCTCCATTCCGGCCTTTTTCTTTGGAGATATGTTGATACAATCGGCAATTTCCTATCCCAATGAGACATTGCTTTCCGCTCTCCAGAGTAGAACTCTGAATGCAGACAATTTTATCCTGCCGGCTTGTTTTTTGGCACTTACTTTAGTCCTGGCCTGGTTCATATTCAGTCGTTTTGTTTTTTTGGGATTAAAAAAGAAATGCGCTAACCAGAGCCAGGATCTTGTGATGCTTGACAGTGAGTACAAGAAGAATCTCTGGAGTAAGATGCAGAAAAAAGTGCAGGGCCTTCTGGCCAAGGCAACAACCAGGGAGCTTTGGGCCGGTCACTCCAGTAACTTTTTAAAGATACAGCGGTTTTTGACCAGTGATCTGCAGAGTTATTATGATAAGATACGCTAAGTCCATATGGAGACAAGGATATAACAAACCGCTAAAATCTGTTGTATAACTGAAAAATACAGGGTATTGAAAAGAGATTTGACCGAGGGGCAACTTCTTACAAACAGAGATTTTGGTAGAAAAGCTTTAAATAAATTCAAAGCTTGGGTCGAGAAACATGGTTTTAAAATCGGCAAAGATATTCATCCTGCTTACAAAGAATAATCCGGCTCAGGAATAAATTTCCAGAATAAAA
>Ga0180007_10007150_pt1 | contig 10650 bp, 5 predicted proteins | sample MM_PC_MetaG_FD_121122 | JGI IMG/M metagenome (GOLD analysis project Ga0180007, IMG submission 121122) | Groundwater microbial communities from the Aspo Hard Rock Laboratory (HRL) deep subsurface site, Sweden - MM_PC_MetaG | ecosystem: Environmental > Aquatic > Deep subsurface > Groundwater...
CCCGCCGATAACCAAAATATGTCCGCTTAAAATATTAAGTTTCTCAATGATCATGGAAATTTCCGCCTGATGACCGGTATAAACATCCGCAATAATACTCAGAGTAAACGGATTTTTTGACCAGCCAAATTTAGAAAACCACTCTTTTTGATCCTCGGTCAATTTTGGAGCTTTCAGGCGAAAACCGCATTTCCTGCAAAATTCCGCCTCATTAGGATTGCGCGTCCTACATTCAGCACAATAGGTGTGCCGCGCCCGCCACCAACCATAGCAAAATCTTACCGCAAGGATAAAAACAAGGAGTAAAACAATGGTCATTAAAACACTTAACATAATAAGGCGGACGCCGTAACGCTCCACAAATCTAGAAACAAAGGCTCCAAATCCCAACTTTTCTTCTGCAGCCACTTCGGGTGTTAAAGAAACCAATTTTAATTTAATCTCTTCCAGGTACTTTTTAGATCCTTCATGGCCAGGTAAAAGTGTTAGTACTCGCAGGAAATGCTTTTCCGCCCACACATAATCCCCGGCCTCAAAATATTCCTCTGCCCGGAGAAAATACTGGTGCGCCTCACTCAGTTTTTCCCTCATAGTCCGCCCCTCTGTTACTATTATTTCCCTTCTAACCGGCACAAACAAAGGCGGAGCGGGAGGGGTGGGAGAAAGCACAGGCTGAGCGCTGGTTGTAGACAGGATCGTTTTGTCTGTTACCGGCTTAACCGCCTTTTCTTCCTCAACAGACATCAGACCTTCTTCATCAATTAACGCTTTCAGTTCAAGCGCGCCAACATGCTTAGGATTGATTTCCAGCGCTTTGGACAAATCCTTAAGCGCTCCCTCAATATCCTCCTGCAGGTATTTACTCGAAGCGAACTCAAAATATTCATCAGCAGTTATCGCTATTAACGGCAATGAGAAAAAAATAATTACAGCGATCATTCCCAAAAGAAGCTTTTTCATAAATCTCCCCTCTTAATCATTTTTTTATCTTAAGAACTTTATCTAAACGCTCCTTCAATTCAAGCGCCTTCTTATTATTAGGCGCATACTTCAATGACTGCTCCACCAATTCCTGCGTTTTAGCGTAATTTCTCTTCTGAAACTCCAAGACCGCTTGTTCCAGCAATTCGCGTGATTTCTTTTTCTCCTCCCTTAAAGCCTTGACCTTCTCAAACAGTGTCTTCTGCCTCATTTCTTCAATAATCCGGTCAACAAACTCGCGGCTGTCTCTATGCAAGGGATTCAAATCTAAAACCTTCTTAAATTCAGCCAGGGCGTCCAGGTATTTCTGCTGCCGATAATAATCTTTTCCAAGTTGATAGTGTTTTCTAATTTCGTCCTGCTTTCTTATTCCAAAGCAGAAAGAAAAGCTTACCCGATGGGTAGCCCCCAAGTCTTGGTAGGGCACATAGGCATAATCTAAGCCAAAAGAAGGGGTTTTAAACCCGATCCCCCCCTGCCAGCGCGATTGAGCGGAACCAAGGCGGAGGGCAAAAAAATCATTAAGAAGATATTCACATCCGTAATTCAAGTAACCAGACCCGTCAAGCGGCATGTTATAATCGACTGCAACGGTTAAAGGCTCAAAAATAAAATGAGAAGCCCCCAAGCCAACGCTTAGTTTTCTGGGCAGAACCCCTTCATCTTGAATAAAGGTCAAGCTCCCCAGGATGTTCTGCACGCTTACCCCCAGAACCAGAGAAGGCTGTAAATTGAAGCGCATGCCCAGATCCAGGCTCGCTGTCCCCGCGTTAAACGATGCAAGGCTCTGAGAAACATATTTAAGGTTCAATCCCAAGGAAAGCTTTTCATTTAAGGCCCTGCCCCAGGAAAAGCAAAGGGCTGAATCCGAAGCATAAACATCCGCCTCCCGGCTGCCCGAAGCATTATAAGCGGGAATATTCCCGTAATTAAGCACACGATAGCTGAGGCCCAAAGCCCCCATGTCCCGAAAAGGAAAGGCAAAACCAAGATACTGGAAAGAAGTGTCAACCAGCCAGTTGGAGTGCATTGAAAAAATCTCAAGGGCTTCCTGTTCCCCCAACCCGGCTGGATTCCAATAGGCAGCCGAAGCATCGTTTGCCAAGGCGGTATAAGCCTCCCCCATTCCCACAGGCCGCCCCCCCACACCAATCTTTAAGAAATTGCCCGAGGTCTTCCCGGCTGCAAAGACTGAAGCAAGGCTCCCAATCCAAATCAATACTGTTAAAATCAGAAATGTTTTTTTCATTATATTCCTACCTGACTATTACCATTTTTCCGGTTTTAGTCCCCTGATCACTCTTTATATGATAAAAATAAACCCCGGAAGCTAAACCGGTTCCACCGCTATTGGTCACATCCCATTCATAAAGCCCATCTCCATCAGTCTCATTTAGGCTCGCTACCAGATCGCCATCGATACTATATATCTTAATCATACAATTTGCGGCAAGATTTGTAAATGTGATTTTTGTGTGGCCGGCAGCCGGCCTAAAAGGGACCGGAAAAGCATAAACCAAAGAAAGGTCCGTCGCCGAGGAAGGAACAGAAAAAGCTGGTATAAGAGCATAGACCGAAAAACGATCAACTGCCGCGGTCACAGAATTAAGATCAGTATCCACAGTTGAAGCCAGGGCCTCCCATGAATTGTTTGTCTCATCCAGATGGTAGATCGCCAGGGTTGTTTCGCGAACCGCGGGGAATGTCCTATCCACATAGCCATCATTATCCGCATCATTATAATATAATGTTATTGTTACCGCGGCTGAAAAAGTGTCTGTTATTCGATTCCCGGCCGTATCATAGGCAATGAATTCAGTCATGCTCGAGGCAAGCGGATAATAGCTCGGGTCGCCCAACACGTAAAGTTTATTATTGGCGGCTGTAATTGATTCCGCGCTTACATCCTTCGGACTATTTTCCGGATCACGGTTAATATCAATTGAACCGTCCTGGGAAAGGGCTCCCTTGGAAATAGTAACTTTCGCTTTTCCGTCGTCGCTTTGAAAAATATTCGCGGCGTCATGATCAAAAACAATCGTAAAATTCCACGATTCTTCGGTCGCCAGATTATTGCCCTGTGAATCCCGGGCCCCATCTGAAACAGCCGCCTGATAAGTATAACCTTTGCTTAAAGCAGAAGGAGTAAAAACAAAAGAACTATTGCTTTCCCAAGTGAATGTTCCGGAAACTGAAGTGTTTATACTCTTCTGCTGGTTGTCGTAAATTGCCCGCAAAGAAAAAGCGCTCTCTACGGAATTCTGATCCATCTCCTTGTCAAACGTCACTTCTATCTTTGCCTCAGCGCTTACATTGCTGGCTTCTGAAGCAGGCGAATAAGAAACAATCTGCGGTGAAGAGACGTCTAACTCATAGTCCAGCTTAATGTTACTTAAATTAACTGCCTGGGTCCCGCTGGAATGCAGGAAGGCCTTAAACAAGAATTCGCCGCTGCCGACTTCAAAGCTGGAGATATTTGTGTTTATCACCGAAGCAGTGTTGCCCTGGCTGTATGTCCCATCGCTTGCTTCCCAACTCCCGTTCCAATAGAACCAGCTTGACCCAGCGTCATTTGATATAACATATTTTATCTCACCGCCATTTTTGGCGGCGGTTTCCTCAAAGGTGGAAAGAGAAGTGAATCCTTGATAACGGGCGGTCAGCGGTTGAACGCCTGGATCCCCAGCATAGTAATGAGCAGGGCCAACCTCAAGCGTTGCCAGCTTGGGAGAATAAGAAGAATTATCTGTTTCAAATATAGTTTTATATTGAAAATATCTATTGTCTGAAAGATTGGTCAAACTAATATTTGAGGGAGGAGTAAGGCTTGAATTATTGCTGTCTAATTCAGAATAATATGTAGAGGTTGTCCCGTCCGGACCAATAAAATTTCCGGTGGGCGGATTAGAAGATCCTGAGCGGATCTGATATCTTAACTTTAATGCCCCGCGTTTATATAGGCTTTCGACTTCTCCCGAAGACAAACCCCTATTGCAGATCGCCAATTCGTCAATCACGCCGTTGGTATAATATTGAGTAGAAGAACCATACCTGCCAATAGCAGTACACATTCCGGATAAATCCCCGGAAACATTCTGCTCTCCGCTTTGCGCGCCGTCAATAAAGGCTGTTAACTTCGAACCATCGTAAGTAAGACCAACTTGATGCCAATCTCCGTCGGTTAAATCCGAACCGCTGTTAAAAACCTGTCGTCCCATAGTGTCGGTAGTTATCCCTGTCCTCAAAACGCCTGCCGTAGGTATGCTTATTTCAACATCCGCTGGCCCGACAATAATATGATAACCTCCAGCAGGAGCACCTAACGATTTAAACCAGGCAACCACTGAAATTGCAGATACAGGATTTGCTGGGCTTATACTTATATAATCATCAATCCCATCAAATCTTAAAGCCCTTTCCAACTTACCAATTACAGATTTATTGTTAGCGCCATGAGAATCAACAATAGTTGTGTTATCAATGGCTGGATCTTCATTTAAATGCATTAAAAGCACGCATCCTTCAGTAGTTGTATTTCCCTGATAGTTGCCTAATACTTCATCATCTGTTAATGCCCGATTATAAATAGCAACTTCATCTAGATCTCCATCCAGGTAACCGCCGTCTAGATTCCCTCGGCGCGCCAGTACAACTTCTGCACTGGTTGGCAAGGTAGGCGAGATGCCTTCAGCGGTAGCCACTTGGCTTCCATTTCTATAAATTTTTAAATTGCTTTCTCCATCCCACACAAACGTAAAATGCACCCAGCTCCCTAAACCAATTGCCGTAGTGGTCCGAACAGTATATTGGGTCCCGCCTGTTCTCATGACCATATTCATGCAGCCTTCATTCGCATCACCGGTTTTATTAATCACGTTGTAAAAGCCATTATCAGTATCAATATGATTAATAATCGAAGTCATCCAATTAGTTGTATCATCATAATCATCAAGCTTGATCCAATAGGACCATGAAACCTTATTCGTAAATTGAGCAGCATTTGCAGTATTAATATAATCATCGACCCCGTCAAATTCTATAGCGCGGCCAATCGGCCCGCTCACCGATTTATTGGTTGTCCCATCATTGGTGTGAAGAGCGCCGTTGTTTGGTGTGTAAGTTGAAAGGGATCCGTCATTTCCCCAGCCGGAGGTATCCTCAATGGTTGTCCCCTGGGTGGCAGGGTCCTCATTCATGTGAAATAAAAGAATATTACCGCTCATATTGGCATTGCCTTCGCTATAGGCAGATTCTGATGAAGCGTTATCAGGGAGCTCCTTATAATATGGCGCATCGGGCGTCCAGGAAATGGTTTTCCAGGAAACGCTGCCACCAGCATCCATAACTCTTGATTCAAAACTCCCTGAAGTCTGTCCGGATTGAAGTTGAAGAGAGCCGCTTTCCCAGGTAGTGGCGTAAAAAGTCCCTCCCCCAAAACCAGAGGAGCTGTTATCATCATCAGTTTGATCGATTTGGACAACCGAGGCCTTCCCTTCTGAAATATCAATTTTAGCGGTCTCGAAAACATACTGGGCTGGAGCGGAAAAATCCCAGTTCTTCTCGCTGCCCCAGGCAACAGAAACAATCAGCACCAAAACAATCATTATTAATTTTTGTCGCATCATAACTACCTAACTACCATTATCTTCCCTGCCCTAGTATCTTCCGAGCTTCTGATATGATAGAAATAAACGCCGGATGATAGATCCTTGCCGTAAGAATTTGTCACATCCCAGACGTATCTGCCATCACCGTCACTTTCATTAAGGGTTGCCACCAGATCTCCGGCCGAATCAAAAACTTTAATCGTGCACTGCGAAGCCAGATTAGCAAAAGTAATACCCGTATGCCCGGCATCCGGCCTGAAAGGCACCGGATAAGCATAGGCGCTGGAAAGGGTTGTCTTAGCTTCAGCCATTAAGGAGTAAACCGAAAAATGCTGAACCGCAGCAGTGACATAATTAGCCGCGGTATTTACGGTTGACGCCGGGACCTTTACCCATAAACTGTTTGATTCATCCAGTCTGTAAATAAGCAAAGAATTTTCATCAATTGCTGGAGAAGACCCGTCCACATATCCGTCATTATCCGCGTCATCATAGTACAGGCTTATGGTTACCGGAGCGCTAAAAGCATCTGTTATTAAATGACCGTTGGCATCATAAGCATTAAACTCCGTAATAGTTGATATGATCGGATAGCGATAAGGGTTCCCCTCTGCTATAACCTTATTATTAGCATCAATTATAATGCTCGCTTTTAGCTGTTTTGGAGAATTTATCGGATCCCGATTGATTTCCACTCCCCCATCTTCCGCAAAAGCGCCCACTGCCACAAAAACCTTTACTTTACCGTCTTCACTGCGAAAGATGTTCTGGCTTGCGTGTTCAAAAATAATTCTAAATGTCCAACTTTGGGTTATCCCCAATTGATTCCCCCCATAGTCCTCCGCTTCTTTTGAGATCGTAACCCGGTAAGCATATCCCCGCGTTAATGAAGCGGCTGGCGTAAAAACAACTGTGCTATTACTTGACCAGCCAAAACTCCCCGAAACCTCACTGCTTATAATTTCTCCCGCGTTATCAGAAATCGCTTCCAGAGAAAAAGCATTTTGCACAGAGTTATAATTCATGGGCCGACTAAAGGTTACAGTCACTGTTGTTTCTGTGGTAACATTAGCGGCCTCGGATGTCGGGGAATAATAAATTACCTCAGGAGAAACAGAAACAACCGGCCCGCCGGCAGGCTCACTCCAGTCACTTTCTGAGTTTTCCTGATTAGCCGCGTCCGAAGGATTGCGGGACTTTACCTTAAAAGCATAGCGCGTGGTTGGGGAAGTCAGCCCGGTAACCTCCACCGTCCCCCAGGCTTCACGCGTTGCCCACACTTCAGTACTTCCTAAAGTCCCATCCGCCTGAACAATTTCCGCCAGATTCGGCTCATAAATCAGATACTCCACCCCATCCACTTCGTTTGGGGCTTTGTTGATATATATTTTTAGAGAAGTGCTCCCCAGGTCAAAGACCTCTGGAGAAGCTGGGGGATAGGGTTTGACATATCTGTAAACTTCACTGGGGGCGGCGCTCTCACTGGTGCACATATCCCCAAAATCATTGGTGTGTTCACATTTTATCTGGCTGACATAATCGTCGCCGTCCAACGTTGCCCCGACGGAAGTTGCCTGGGGTGCCGGGCTGGCTGTATCGCTTTGACCCGCGGTTACCGGTTCATAATCCTGGCCATTGATCGCCACATAAAACAGGTTCTGGTCCGGAAAAGGATCACGGAAAGACGCTTTTAGCAACACCGACGAAGAACCGGCCGTCGGCTGAGAAGAAATATGCACTGCTTCAGATACAATAGGAACTAAATTATACCCCAAAGAAACAGTATCGAGCTCTACTAGTTGAGTTCCATTTGAATGTAAGAACGCCTTGAACAAAAATTGCCCGTCACCGGGCGGAAAAGACGAAACCTGGGCATTAATCGCTTCAGCAGTATTGGCTTGAGAATAGCTTCCATCGCTTGTCTCCCAGCTAGAGTTTGTACTGTTCCAGTAAAGCCAGTTTGAGCCGCTATCATTGGAAAGTATATATTTTATCTCTCCCCCATTTTTCACGGCTGTCTCCTCAAAAGTAGTAACAGAATTAAAGGCTTCATACTGGGAAGAGACCGGCCGGATAGGAGGATCCCCGGGATCATAATGGCTTGGACCAATGGTTACCGAAGAAAGTTCAGGAGAATATGAAGCGCTGTCAGCCTCAAAAGAAACTCGATATTGAAAATATTGTCCTGCGGAAAGATTGGTCAAAGTAAGAGAAGGTAAACCCACAGCTTCATTTGAGAGCTCGGAGTAAAAAGTAGCTGAGGTCCCGCCCGGACCAATAAAGTCCCCGCTTGGCGGACTGGTTGAGCCACATCTTACCTGGAACTTTAATCTTGAAGCCCCCCTCTTATACATGGCTAAGACCTCAGTTGGCGATAGTACCCGATTAAAAATTGCTAATTCGTCAACTCCCCCATCCCAAGTATAACTTGTTGATGAAGAACCAATAAAAAATACTGTCTCAGAGGGATCTTCATAATTAGCAGTTCCGGCTAACTGCCCATCGATATACAATTTTGTGTTCCCAGAACCAGATTGGATAACTGTCACATAATGATGCCATTGGTCCACATTAGCCGGCTGAGCACAAAAGGGATTGCTGATCCCATCCCAGGTATTAAGATAAATATTATCATCCATAAAGTATAGGTCCGGTCCTGTATTGTCATCATCAATACACCACAACATATGGCCCTGCGTATCAAGCTTGGCCCAAAGTGCGATTGTAACCGTAGCCCCCATAGGAACAGAAAATTTTACTCGCTCAGATCCCGCATCCAAATCCAATCCCTTTCTAAACTTTCCCGCCACATAATCATTTGTTGATATACTTTCCGGCGTTCCTGAATGCCCAGCTCCGGAAAAATCGTAAACAAAAGTATTGCTTTCCCCATAAGTTGGATCGTTATTAAAATGGGCCAAAAGAACACAATCAGTCATATTTGCATTTCCCTCACTATAACTTGACTCCGATGAACAATTATTCGGCAATTCTTTATAATATGGGGCCTTAGGAACCCAGGAAATAGATGACCAGGAAACACTTCCCCCCGCATCCATTACCCTCGAGATAAAATCTCCCGAAGTCTGCCCGGATGAAAGTTGAAGATGATCACTTGACCATTCTGTATTGCTGCAGGTTCCTCCTCCAAAGCCGGAAGAAGTATTATCGCTGTCGGTTTGATCTTTCTGAATTAGTTTTGCCGCACCAGCTTCAATGGTTATTTTATCTGTGTCATAAGAGTAATTTGAGGGTGTAGTAAAAGACCAATTACGTGTAAAGGCTAAAGCAGGCAAGGTAATCCCCAGCACAAGCAAACAAGCGGCAAATATTTTAAACAGCTTTTTCATTGGTAGCCAAATTTTAATAGATATTTCAAATAATATCAAGCACAGACTTGCTTTAAGTTTTTCTGCTGTACTTTTGCCCTGCCAATGGTTCTAAATGCATCAGACTGGATCCTCCATTTATCCCCAACCCTTCTAACATAAAGAACAAAACCAGCTGATTTAACTTTTTCTTCCAGTTTGTAATATTCACCTCATGGGGTTTATAATTATAACATGTTCAAAATTGTGTAGTATAATAATGGCTTAGTAAAATCAAGGGGTTCACAGCAATGATAAGCATAATGGTCCCAGCTTTAAATGAGGAAGAAAAATTACCCGCGATTGTCTATGATATAGTAGCTTCGGCTAAGGAAAGCGGCACTATCCTGTACAGCCTGATCTTTTTGTATGTTTTTAACGTCTATGTGCAATACATAAACGGGCCCAGCCTTTATCCGACTGAAAAAATCAGACAGCTCAATATCCAGTCAAAACGATTCAGCATAGCCGCTGAATTAACAACTAAACTCATCTTATCCGGCTGTTCGCTTCATGAAGTGGCCGGCTACATGCAAAAATCCGGCGTAGAAGGCAGCAGTGCGATTTCCCTCAAAAACTTAGCTGAGGCAATTATCACTTTTATAAAACCCATAATTGAAATTAAAATCACAAAGAGGCATATATTCAACAATCAGACCAATAGAAACTTTTAACCTTTATGAAGAAAAAAATAAAAAAACATCTTTTAAAAATCCACCCTTTCATCAATCTGAGCCTTAAAAAACTCTTTCGCTTTCAACTTAGCGAAGACACTTTTTTAAAACTGGCAAAACACTATTCGGTTTCCATTGCCTCAGTATTTATCAACTATACGATTTTCAGCCTGCTATTCTTTTCCAACTTTGGCCTGATCGCGTCGAACACCACCTCGCTGCTGGCTGTTTTTTTGATCGCTTTTGCTCTGCAAAGGAACTTTACTTACCGCTCAAACGGCAGCATGCCAAAACAATTCTTTTGGTTTGCCGTCTGCGCTGCTTCCTATATCTTAATCGGAAATTACGTATTAAAAATAATGACGGAACAACTTGGCATTTATGCCATGGTCAGCAAGATGATGACTATTGCCCTTTTAGCTCCGCTTAATTTCTTATTTCAAAAAAAAGTCGTTTTCAACTCAAACCATAGCGAATTATCCGGCTACTTGAACAAATATAATTATAAAAATGATAAAAAAGACTGACCAAGATATTATCAAAGGATATTTAGAAGACAGCTCAAACTTAACCGGCGGCTTTGCTGACGGCGTGTATATTCCGGAAAATGAACGAGAAATCAAGGAAGCGCTGCGTGAGTGTGACAGCAAAAAAACCCCGCTGACAATTTCCGGGGCTGAAACCGGCACAACCGGCGGCTGCATCCCATTTGGCGGCTGGATCCTTTCCACACAAAAGCTTAAGAAAATAATTGATATTAATACAAAAGAAAAAACTGCCATTATTGAACCTGGAGTTACGCTCGAAGAAATCGAAGCTGCAGTTAAAAAAGAAAATCTCTTCTATCCTCCTGATCCAACTGAAAAGACAGCAACAATTGGCGGCAATATTGCCACCAACGCATCCGGCGGCCGCGGCTATAGGTTTGGAGCAACCAGGGATTGGATCAAACGCTTAAAAGTAATCCTCCTTTCAGGAAAAATACTAAATTTAACCCGCGGCACCCCAACGGCTAATAGC
>Ga0180007_10007151_pt1 | contig 10647 bp, 9 predicted proteins | sample MM_PC_MetaG_FD_121122 | JGI IMG/M metagenome (GOLD analysis project Ga0180007, IMG submission 121122) | Groundwater microbial communities from the Aspo Hard Rock Laboratory (HRL) deep subsurface site, Sweden - MM_PC_MetaG | ecosystem: Environmental > Aquatic > Deep subsurface > Groundwater...
ATCGGCGAATTTGAAAATAATTTTTTACGGATTACCGACCGGAAAAAAGATCTCATCATCACCTCGGGGGGGAAAAACATCGCTCCCCAGAAGATCGAGGGGTTGTTTAAATTTGACCCGCTTTTCGAACATGTGATCGTTATCGGAGAAAGACGCAAATATCTGACCGCCCTTTTTAATCTCAACCCCCAGCAGATGGTGCTGCTGTCTGAAAAAGAAGGGATTTCCCAAACGCCTGTGGAAACCCTTCTGGACCATCCCGATTTTCTGGCCATTGTGGACCGCCATGTGACAGATATAAACAGCCAGCTTGCCCGGTATGAAACCATCAAACAATACCGGATTTTAAAAAACCCTTTTTCATCTCAAACCGGAGAACTGACCGCGTCCCTGAAATTAAAACGAAATGTGGTCCTCAGGCAGTACCAGGAATTGATCGAATCCATGTACCCCAACTCTTAAGGAGAAAACACCATGACCCTTATCTATGAAAAAAAAGACCAGATTGCCTATATTACCCTGAACCGGCCCCAGGCCCATAATGCCCTGGACCCGGAAAACGTGGTGCTGCTCATACAGGCCTGGGAAGACTTTCGGGATGACCCGGATATGCGCTGTGCCATCATCACCGGCAGCGGGGACACTACCTTTTGTGCCGGTGCCGACCTGGGACAGCTGATTCCCCTTTTCACCGGGACCAAAACCCCTGAAACTAAAGCCGAAAAAATGATCCAGGCCGATCCCATGATTGTACAAAAAGCCTGGCTTCGGGACCTTGATATCTACAAACCCATCATTGCCGGGATCAACGGCCAGGCCATTGCCGGCGGCCTTGAACTGCTCTACGGCACCGATATCCGCATCGCCGCACAAGGCGCAAAGTTCGGACTTCAGGAGGTGAAATGGGGGATCTTTCCAGCAGGCGGCTCCTCTGTGAAACTGCCCCGGCAGATCCCCTATGCCCGGGCCATGGAGATGATGCTCACAGGAGAACTGATCGAGGCAGAAGAAGCCCTGGCCCTTGGGCTGATCAACCGGATTGTCCCAAGGGAAAATGTGATGGCAGAATGCGAAAGACTGGCCCGAATCATCGTGAAAAACGGCCCCCTGGCCGTGTCCGCCGTCAAAAAAGCGGTGATGACCAACATCGGCCTGACCCTTGAGGCAGGCTTAAAAAACGAATTTGAACTGGCGGTTCCGGTTTTTCTAAGCAGGGATGCCCAGGAAGGACCCAGGGCCTTTAAGGAAAAACGAGACCCCGTATTTAAAGGGAAATAACACCGAACCCAAAGGCAAAAAGGATACGCGTCATGCAGATTCTATCTTTGGACGCAATGAAAGCAACGCTGGGCAAAGAGATCGGCCTGTCCGACTGGTTCTCCATTGATCAAAAGCGAATCAACCAATTTGCCCACTGCACCCTGGACAACCATTGGTGCCATGTGGATGTTGAGGCGGCCAAACAGGGATTTTTCGGAAAAACCATTGCCCAGGGAGGACTGATTGTTTCCCTGCTCACCCATTTCCATGAAACCTTCATGGCAGTCCCCCAGGGGGCTGTCATGGGCATTTATTACGGAATGAACAAACTTCGCCACCTATCCCCGGTTAAGGTGGGCTCCCGGATCAGGGACAGGATTGTGCTGGGGGATATCCAGGAAAAGCGCGGCAGCCGAATCCTGACCACTGCCAACCACACCGTTGAAATCGAAGACGAAAAAAAACCCGCCTGCTATGCCCAAACCCTGACCCTGTTTTATCTGAAATAAGGATAGGAATCACGATCTGCCCTGAAATCGCCGTGGCCTAAGCGCTGGAAACCCAATCCCTTGCAGTCCTGAAATGGAACCGCCTTAGACTTTGGGATATCCGGAACCATGATCCGCCTGAGATAGAACCTGTTTATATTCCTGAATTAACATCTGTTGAAGATTATAACAATCCAGCCTCTCAGGTTCCAGTCTTTGATAATTTTTGGAGCTTGACATTATGCCGTATGGCGAATTGATAGTCAATTTATTGACTATCCATCTATTGACTATTCCGAATTGCTTTGATAATGTCGGTCTGATTCGACTGGAAACCAAAAGCCATGAACTGAATTCGGAGGTTTATTCATGCAAGAATCCAAGTCTACAATCTTTAAAACCACAACCTGGTTTCCGGGGTCAGGATGCCACGGCCACTGCGGTGTCCGGGTTTCGGCCCTGAGTCCGCCGGTGACCGGGATTTCCGCTATCCGGGCCATTACCGGGAATCTGAACATTCCCAGCAGAAACTTGTTCGATCGATTTGTCTTTGCCATGACGTCCCATGTCCTTCTCGGCACCAAGGGAGCCATCCGCCTGAAACGGGTCAATTCTGGATTGCGTGAACAAGTGCAAAAAAAACGTAATATATGGCGTGTACTATTGAGCTGTTCGGAGCACAGAGGCCTTCTTTGGATGGCCCGGCTCTTATCGTATAACTGTAATGAGCAAGGAGACGTATCATGAGTGGAAAAGATTCAGACGTTCAAATTTTCCGGACGACCGTGTGGTCCGGGGGACCCGGGTGCCACGGAGGGTGCGGGGTACTCGCCCATGTAAAGGAAGGGAAGCTCGTCAAGATCGAGGGAGACCCGGATCACCCCTGGAACCAGGGCAGGCTTTGTGTTCGCGGCCTTGCCATGACCCAGATCATCGATCATCCGGACCGTATCCGCTACCCCATGAAACGGGTCGGGGAAAGGGGAGAGGACAAATGGAAACGCATCAGTTGGGAAGAGGCCTTTGATACCATTGAAACGAAGATGAAAGCCCTCAGGGACGAATTCGGTCCTGAAAGCGGGGTGTTTATCATGGGTACCGGCAGGGACATCGGGGCCTGGATCTGTATGCTGGCCTATGCCTATGGCAGCCCCAATGTGGCCTTCGGCCTGTCGGGCAATGCCTGCTACGGCCCCCGCGTCTCTGCATGCGCAACCTTCCAGGGCGACTATTCGGTTTTTGACGCCGGCCAGTGGCTCCCCAAACGATATGAGGACCCCCGGTTCAAACTACCGGAAACCATCATGGTATGGGGCTACAATATCGGTGCCTGCTGCCCGGACAACCTCTTCGGCCACTGGATCATCGATATGATGAAGAAGGGAACCAAGATCATCTCCGTCGATCCCCGCTTTACATGGTTTGCCTCACGGGCCGAACACTGGCTCCAACTCAGGCCCGGCTCAGAGGCAGCCCTTGCCATGGGCTTTCTAAATGTGGTCATTAATGAAAATCTCTATGACAAGGAATTTGTGGAAAAATGGACCAATGCCCCCCATCTCATCCGGGAAGATACAAACAAAATCCTGCGTGAAAGCCACCTGATCAAGGACGGATCTGAGGAAAATTTCATTGTCTGGGATGAAACGGCAAAGGCAACCGCCATATGGAACACCACGGAAATGGCGTTTGCAAACAGTGTGAAACCAGCACTCTCGGGACGATTCAAGGTCACCCTGGCCGATGGTAAAAAGTTGTGGTGCCGCACGGCCTGGGATTCCCTGCTCAAAGAGGTGGAGAAATATTCCCCTGATGAAGTGGAAAAGATCACCTGGGTCAAGGCCGATGATCTCAGAAAGGCCGCCCGTCTCTACGCGACAAGCAAACCGGCCTCAATCCAGTGGGGCGAGGCCATCGACATGTCTCCCAATGTCACGCCCACGGCCCATGCCCTGCTGATCCTCTGGAACATTACAGGCAACAATGATGTGCCCGGTGGCAATGTCATCGCCCGCTATGCCTATGACGTGGTCGCCTATGCCCTGCCCGGTGCAAAGGGCGTTATCAAACTCAAGGACCAAGCGCTGGACGAGCCGCGAATCGGTGCGGACCGCTATGGTGTCTTCAAGAATTTCTATTGGCGGGCCCAGACCGATGTGACCCTTGAACAGATTTTTACGGAAAAACCGTATCCCATTAAAAGCCTCTGGATTCAGGCGGCCAACCCCCTGGGCGCCCTGGGCATGGACCTGAAACAATGGCGGGAAGCCCTTAAAAAGGTTGATTTCGTAGTTCACACAGACCTGTTTATGACAGCCACATCCCAGCTTGCGGACATCGTCCTGCCGGCAGCCACCTTCCTTGAAAAAGACAGCGTCCGGAGCTGGTGGGTGCCGCTCCAGACCATGAAAAAAATTGTTACCGTGGATGAGTGCAAGCCAGACCCGGAAATCAATTTCGAGCTGGCCAAGCGATTTGACCCTGACTTTCAATACAAGGACCTGAATGAAATCCTTGATGCCATTGTGGAGCCGTCAGGCATGACTTTCAAGCAGCTCCAGGACCAGGTTTACTCCTATCCGCCGGAAGGCCATCCAAGCCATCCCTACCGCCGCTATGAAAAGGGGCTTTTGCGCAAGGACAAAAAACAGGGGTTCCAGACGCCGTCGGGTAAGGTGGAACTCTATTCCGTCCACCGGGAAAACTGGGGGATGGAAGCCCTTCCCCTTCACGAGGAGCCGCCTTTTTCACCCATCAGGCGGCCTGACCTGTTCAAGGAGTATCCGCTGCTTCTCAATACGGGAAGACGATCTCCTGCATTCTTCAACTCAGAGCATCGTCAGATCCCCTGGCTTCGCGCCCTCGATCCCGACCCGACCCTTGAAATCCATCCGGAAACTGCTGCAAGCCTTGGTATTGGCAATGGTGAATGGGTGATTGTGGAGAACTGGATGGGCAAGGTCCGGTATAAGGCCAAGGCCACCAAGGCAGTGCCCCGGTGGATGGTCATGGCGGCCCACGGTTGGTGGTTCCCCGAAAGAAATGGAAAAGACCCGGAGCTTTACGGCATCTTTGAATCCAATGTCAATCACATCACCCCCATGGGGTATCAGGGTAAAGACGGCCTTGGCGCCCCCATCAAAAACCTGCTCTGCAAAGTGTACAAAGAAGCGTCTGCACAGGAGCCGCTATGGGTGCCCGGCGACATGGAAAAGAAAAAGCCCGCAGCGCGGCAGGCCCAGGCAAAAAAAAAGAAGGGAGAACATCACAATGGCTGAAGAAAAGACTGATTACGGATTACTCATAAATTACGAATATTGCACGGGCTGTTTCACTTGCATGATTGCCTGTTCCCAGGAACACAACTGGCCTGCGGGCATGGCGGGGATGAAAGTTATTGAGGTAATGGAAGATTTGCCCAAGGACAAGGCATATCTCGCTTATATTCCGTTCCCTACGGAGTTATGCGTACTCTGTGCGGGACGGGTGAAGAAGGGCCTGAAACCCGCCTGTGTTCAGCACTGTATGGCCGCCTGCATTACCCATGGCCCGATAGAGGAGCTGGCCAAGGAGATGAAGGGAAAGAAACGAACTGTGCTCTGGAAGCCAAGGTAACCGCACAATAATTGCTGAAAGATAACCGGGAACTTCTTCTTCAATGCAGGATGGTTTTTAATTGTCATTGAAGCGGTTCCCGGTTACTTCCCCACACTACCTGCTCCGTTGACCTGTTACACATGGTCGATGTTGTTCTGTGAAATATACAGCCGCTTCAAAATACTGGCGGTTTATATGATTCAGAGCTTTTATGAAAAAACTTTAGATTATATCCTTAAACCCATTGTCTGTGGGGAACATCATACCCGGCGAACCAGTCCGTGTGCAAGAAAATGTCCGAAGTCCTGAAAATATCTCAATTTTATGAGTTTCATCATGGCCGCAATAAAAACATTGCAGACAAAAGGGACCAAGTACTGAGCCTTAAGAAACGGTGAAGGCATTCCAAGTCGGTTGCCGATCACCAGATTCAACTCACTGGTAGTTGTAAAGCACTTGTCGATGTGATGCACCTTTTTGGCATTGATGACGTCAGCCTTGGCGCAACTCCCGATGAGAAACACCTCATTTCCCTTGGCATCAATGGTCTCCTGAACGTTGCCGATGACAAGTATGGCAGGCGTTGCATTTTGAAATGCATGGGCTCCGGCGGAACGTTCGAAAAAGCTCAGAAACATCTTCAGGCCCATTATACATCCATATTTACATCGGGTCTTGTCGTCGTGGCGGGAATACCCCCAGAAGAATTTGATCGGCGTTTTAAGCCGGTCAAATTCTTTGTGAATGTCCTGCCATTTGGTATATTCGTCATCATAGGGCAAAATGCGGCCCGATTGCCGGTCCAGTTCTTCCATGGTGCAAATATCTCCGGTCAGGATCACCTCTTCCAATCTGGCCGGGAGGTACCCGCGCTCCGCAGCCCGTTTGAGATAGGGAACATCGTCACGGTGATACCCCAGCAGATGGGCACCCACCAGGTCCACAGCCATGGGATTTTTCCCCATAATCAGCAGGCCGAGTTTGCGCATGTCAGGGATGGCCTCATTGGCCACACCGATGTCAATGGCATCCATAACGATAAAATCCGGATAGCCTGCCGTCAGAAGGTCAACGATCTTTTCGATAAGCATGAAATCATGTTTGATGGCCCGTTCGTCATCGGAACAGATGCCGATATTGAGCTTAACTGCCCCTGTCATGTTGGTGATGTTGTGGCACTTGAGTTTGGGCAGATAAACTTTGGAATCCGCACGGGCCATTTTCCGGGCAACCCTGAGATTGTCGTGAACCACACCGCCGATGAAAACAGAATCCCTGAGTTCTTCATCAATGCAAAAGATATCAACCGGGGCTTTGGCTTTTTTTCTTACCCGTCGTACAATATCGTAATAACCGGCCTGCTTGTAGTTAAAGCGTGTGGGCACACCAATTCCGGTATTCTCTCCCATATCGACCCGGTCCACGCCGTCGACATCCCCGAGGGCTCCCAGGGCTGCTTCAATTACGGCAGTGTGGGTATAAGCACCCATACCGAATTTGGGATCTTGGCTGGCAAATACCACATTGGGCTTGACAAAGACCTTGCCTGCCGGGACATAGCCCAGCGCCGACATCCCCTCCTCCACGAGGTGACGGATGATCGCCGGGTCATAGGATTCACATCTGCGGATATAGACGGTGGTGTCGAACAATTCGTTTTTACGCTGCATTGTCATGATCCCCCGGATTGATTGGCTTATTGGTTGTGTCCCATTATGGCTTTTATCTCCAGAAATTCTTCCAACCCGTAACGGCTCCGTTCCCGCCCATTTCCCGATTGCTTATAACCGCCAAAAGGGGCATTGATGTCAAAGCCGGCACCGTTGATGAATACCTGTCCGGTACGCATCTGCCGGGCAATCTGCCGCGCTTTTTCAATATCAGCGGACCATACGGCCCCTGACAGGCCATACGGCGTATCATTGGCCATGGCCAAGGCTTTTGCTTCAGATTCATAGGGCATGATGGAAAGTACCGGCCCGAAAATCTCCTCTCGGGCAATGGTCATTTCAGGCGTTACGTCGGCAAAAACCGTTGGCTTGACAAAATACCCTTTTTCAAGTCCTTCTGGCCGATCCGGCCCTCCGGTCACCAATGTGGCACCCTGGTCGATCCCTTTTTGGATGTAACCCTGCACAGATCGCTGCTGGGCACTATCCACCATGGGTCCCATATAGGTCCCCTGGGCAAAAGCATCGCCAACGACAATGGTTTTTATGGTTTCCCGGACGATCTCAATGACCTGGTTTTGCCGTTCAATGGGTACCAGCATCCGCGTCAACGCAGAACAGGTCTGCCCGGAATTAAGAAAACAATCGTAAACCCCCTTGGTCACGGCTGTCTGAAAATCAGCATCACCCAGAAGGATATTGGCCGACTTGCCGCCCAGTTCCAGAGTAACACGCTTAACGGTTTCGGCCCCTGCCCGTGCCACACATATGCCCGAGGCCGTGGAGCCGGTGATGGATACCATGTCAATATCCGGATGAGCGGAAATCGCCTGTCCCACCAGTTTTCCACTGCCGCAGACAAGGTTGAAGACACCGGGCGGCAATCCTGCCTTGTCAAAAATATCAGCCAGGATAAAGGCGTTGAGCGGGGCCAACTGGCTGGGCTTGAGAACCATGGTACATCCGGCTGCCAGGGCTGCGGCTACCTTGCCGGCGATCTGATGCAACGGATAATTCCACGGGGTGATAAACCCGCAAACACCGACCGCCTCCTTGACAATTTGCGTACCCCCCATTGCGCTTTCGAATTCATAGTCCGTAAGAATCCGGGCAAAGCTGGCAAAGGTCTGGATCGGAAGGCCGGCCTGAATCATTCTCGACCAGGCCGACGGCATGCCCATTTCACGGGAAATGGTATCGCCGATCTCGTTCTGACGGGCGGTCATGAGTTCACTGGTACGGATCAAAAAGTCAGCCCTTTCTGACGCCGCAGTCACCGACCACGGCCCAAAAGCCTTTCTTGCGGCAACCACGGCCCGGTTGACATCCTCGACCGCTCCCATGGCCACCTGGGCAATCACTTCCTCGTTACACGGATTGACAACCGCCACCAGTTTTTCTCCGATCGGCTTCACCCATTGTCCATCGATATAAAATTTGTCGTACACTGTCATAACACTCTCCTTTGTTTCAAATTATCGTGCAAAGGCGCCAAGGTTCCATCTTCTATATTCGACTCCGGTCCTCCAGGCACCGCAGTCGTTGAATTATTACATACTACTTATATATAGAAAGTATATATTATAGGGAATTCTCTTAGTCAACCCCAACTTCCCAAATCCACTCACTGCCTCCACAAATGCTGTTGTATCAGCTCTTGGAATTAAACGCGTTGAAGATAATGGGGGTTGATCACCCTGGACAACCATTGGTGTCATGTGGATGTTGAGGCGGCCAAACAGGGATTTTTCGGGAAAACCATTGCCCAGGGTGGGGGCTGATCGTTTCCCTGCTCAGCGGGGCGATATTTCCAGCAGTTCCAAAATCTTTCGGGTCACATACCGGACAATATTGCGACACTGATCCATCTGGGCTTCATCACCAAACTCCTCCTTCAGGGTCCGGCAATGGGTGGTATCAAATCGATCAATGAACATTTGCCGGATATCTGCCCCCAGCTCGGCTGGCAAATCCCAGTTGTCCCCTAACTCCCGCCGGCCATGCAAATGGCCGATGACAATCAACGCTCCGGACAGGGCCCCGCAGGTCTCCTCATATGTTTTTCCAAATCCCCCCCCAAAGGCCGTGGCATGGGCTATTGCCCCGGATGCCTCCTGTCCCATTCCCTCCAACACCGCCGCAACCACAGCCTCTGCACAATGATAGCCATTGCCAAAATACGCCCCTGCCCTGTCACAAAATTCTTGCTCCATCTCTTGTTTCGCTCTTTGTTCTTCCATGGGAAATTTTACCTTTTTTCCTTGTGTTGACCTAAGTTTTGACCCCCAATTTTTACGCTTGTTTTTATCTGTATAGTCGATTAAACTGTTTTATCAATCGCGTCCAACGATTTGTCCCGATGGGGTCCATCGGTTAAAATGATAGCTACAAAAAAAACCAGGGAAAAAAGATGGAATTTCGCCAGCTAAAAACCTTCCGGGCCGTGGCCGATAATCAGAGTTTTACCAAAACCGCCCAACTGCTTTTCATGGCCCAGTCATCGGTGTCTGCCCAGATCAAGGCCCTGGAGGAGGAACTTGAGGTCCGGCTGTTTGACCGCATCGGCCGAAGGGTTCTGATCACCGATGCCGGCAGCGCTCTTTATGAATATGCCCGGCGAATGGAAGAAATGACCAAGGAAATACGCTCGGAGGTGTCCGGTACAGGCGGGACCCGGGGCAGTTTGACCATCCGGATACCGGAAACCCTGGCAACAGCCTATATGCCCCAGATAGTGGAACAATTCCATCATCACCACCCCGGGGTCAAGCTGATTTTCATCAATTGTTCCGACCTGAAACTTCGGGAGGAGCTGAATTCCGGCCGGATCGACCTGGCCTTTTTAATGACCGATTCCGTCCATTTTAAGGATGTCAATATCAAGTTGCTGAAAACCGAACGTTTAATCCTGGTGTCCGGCCCTTCCCATCCTTTTGTTACAAGAAAAAAGGTCACCTACCAGGATCTTTCCGGCCAGACCCTGCTCTTACCCAAAACAGACTGAAGTTACCGCAGATCCTTTGAGCGGTCGCTCGAAAAACGAAATATAACACCGAAAATTCTGGAATTTTCCAGCGCCAACAGCTTGAGGGGTTGTCTTAAAAGAGGGATAGGGATCACGATCTGTCCTGAAATTGCCGTGGCCCAAGCACTGAAAACCCAATCCCTATCAGCCCTGAAATGGAACCGTCCCGAATATCAGATCCCCGTACTCATGCTCTGGCATTCGGAAAAATGGTGTTCCCCCCTGCTGACGGATTTCATGGCCCGGGCACAAACAATCATGGCCGATCCCTCTTAAATCAAACCAGCGGTTGATTCCTTATTCTGTCCCTGGTTTGTCAGCGCTCTTTTGAATCAATGTATCCCCATAAATCCCCGGGAAGGACCCCTGGATTGTTGTTGCACCAACCGCCCTGACATAATAATCGGGAACACCTGCGCCACCGATGATGGCATAGGCATAGCCGTTGGAAGCCATTAAATTAAGGCAGGACAATAACAGGGCCTTGCCGATCCCATGTCCCTGCTCTGTTTGTGCCACCCCTGTGGGGCCAAAAAAATTTTTACAGGTACTGTCATAACAGGCAAAGCCGATGATTGCTCCCGCCTTTGTTGCGATGAGGCAGGAA
>Ga0180007_10007152_pt1 | contig 10645 bp, 5 predicted proteins | sample MM_PC_MetaG_FD_121122 | JGI IMG/M metagenome (GOLD analysis project Ga0180007, IMG submission 121122) | Groundwater microbial communities from the Aspo Hard Rock Laboratory (HRL) deep subsurface site, Sweden - MM_PC_MetaG | ecosystem: Environmental > Aquatic > Deep subsurface > Groundwater...
AGTTTTTCAGGGACAGACGGCCTGAAATGTATGAAGATATCTGCAAACATCTTCCATAAATGCGGGCAATCACAGATGATCAGCTATTTTGGTAAAGCGTTTCTCATAAACCCATAATGAATAAAGGAGATTGTATGAGCGGACAAGAATCTAGTGCGGCTAAAGGCGGGTGGATTTTATATCCCATCGGCAGTAAACCCAAATGGCCTTTGGCGATCCTGCTGGGGCTCCAGCAATACCTGACCATGTTCGGTGCAACCGTCCTCATCCCTTTTATTATCGGCGGCGCCATCGGGATGCCGCCGGATCAACTGGCCTTGTTGATTTCAACCATGTTTTTCGCTTCCGGGATCTGTACCCTGATCCAGCAGTCTCCCCTGGGCAACCGGCTGCCCATTATCCAGGGCGGCACCTTTTCCTTTCTGGGACCTGCCTTTGCCATCATCGGCATGGTTGCCGGGAAAAAGCTGACCGGCGTTGATGTCTGGCAGATTCAAATGCAGGAGCTTGCCGCAGCGGTCATGATCGCCTCGGTGGTGGAAATTTTTCTGGGCTATTCCGGCATCATCGGGAAAGTGAAGAATATCATCAGCCCCATTGTGATCGGGCCCACCATTGCCATGATCGGGCTTGCCCTTTTTTCCATCGGCGCTCCCTGGATGGCGGCGAACTGGATTATTTCTCTGATCACCCTGATCGCTTTGATTCTATACTCCCAGGTTTTTTCTTTGAAATCCAAAGTGTTTATGATGTTTCCGGTTCTTTTGGCGATTCTCACCGGGTGGGTGGCCGCCTTGATCGGTACCGCCACCGGCATGATCGATCCTTCCAATGCCGCCTACCTGAAACCCGATCTGATTGCCGCAGCTCCCTGGTTCAGCCTGGAGCCCATGATGCCGTTTAAATGGGGATTTCCTGATTTGAGCAGCTCCACCCTGTGGGCAGGTGTATTTGGAATGCTGGCCGGATATCTGGCCTCCATGGTCGAATCCATTGGCGATTATTATGCCTGTGCCAGAATTGCCGAAGCCCCGGTACCCACCCAGAGAATGATCTCAAGGGGACTTGGCGCGGAAGGGCTTGGCTGTTTCATCGCCGGTATCCTCCAGACCGGGAACGGCACCACCTCTTACTCTGAAAATATCGGCTCCATCGGCTTGACCAAGGTTGCCAGCCGAAGGGTCATCATCGCCGGTGCCCTTGCCATGCTGATTATTCCCATTTGCGGAAAATTCGGCGCCAGCCTTGCCACCCTGCCCAAACCGGTGGTGGGTGCCATGTTTGTGGGGCTCTTTGGGATGATTGCTTCGGTGGGTCTTTCCAATCTTCAAATTGTAAATCTGAATAATTCAAGGAATTTGTTTATCATTGGTCTTGCCTTCTTTTGCGGGTTAAGTGTTCCCTATCACTTTAACCCCATGTTGTCTGCCAGTGCGGTTCCCCTTGTCTGGGGAACGGCCGGTACCTTTGTGAACACCCTGGGCAATATTTTCCAGGCCATCTTGACCACAGGAATGGCGGTGACCGCCATCATTGCCATCATCCTGGATAATTTTCTGCCCGGGGCCACCCGTGCCGAAAGAGGTCTTGAAGCCTGGGAAAAAGATGCTACACAAGAGGCATGGATTAAAGCGGAAAAAGAATGGGCAGCCATGAAAGAGGGCGAAACCAGATCTGTATAACCTGATCCCTAAAAAGCGGTTCAATTGGGGGTAAATCATATGAAAGTTATGGTGTTGACCCGTTAAGCTGCTCGATCCCATAACTTTCATTTTTGCCCGGCCGTTTTTTAAGTCATAAGCTTTTTCGTCAATGCGGATATGATAAGAACTTCAAGGATATTAACGTTTAATGGAATTTATTTACCAATATCATGTGGTCATCATCGGCATCTTTTTTTTGTCTGTGATCGCTGTTATGACGGGGTTCACCTACCGGGACAAGCGATGGGTCTCAAAAAACTACAACAGAGAAGAGATCATCGCCCTGGGGTTCGGCATCGTGTGTTATGGCCTTGATTCTGAACAGGGTGCACCCAAAAAGCATAAAGGGTTTTTGCTGATACACAAGAATGGGGTGCTGTTTAAAAGTCGTTTTTCCGATATCGTGTATGATATCCCGGGCAACGCCATACAAAAAGCCTATCATGGGGATTCACACAAGGGCGCCAGGCTTTATCAAGCGGCGGTGAAGATTGATTTTTTAACCGCTGCTGAAAGCGATGATTCTGAAAAGGTAGAGACCATCGCCTTTAAAATGGCCTATCCCCCCCAGTGGATTAAAATTATTGGGAAAACATTTATGGCAGAACCTTCTTCCTAGGACAGCGCATCCAATAGTGATTTTGGCATTTTTTCTCTTTTCGGCCATCCCCGTTTTTTTAAAAAATCGAAAGTTTCATGCATGCCTTTGGATCCGAAAAAAAATCCAGAAGAACATCTTCAGACATTGGACAATATGATAGAAAAGACTCTTGACGCAGAACCGGATCTATCCTTTTGTTAATTGTTTAATAGGCTTTGCTGCATTCTGGTATCCGGTATTGTCCACGGAACTGCCACTGCGATGCAGAGCGCATCCTCTGTTTGGGTTGATGAAATCAATGATGAATAAATCCTGAATTCTCCGGACCTGAACACAGCCCACTGGGGGGAGGAATCCGGATCCACAACCAGCGGAACCTTACCGGATTGTCCGATCTTCTTCATTGACTCAGACACTGTCCAGACCCGGGTTGCAGAGATGTCCATCCGGTCACCGGTGATGGATGCGGCAACCTCGGCCAGCTTGAATCCTTCACCATTTAGAAGTGATTGCCACGTATTTGTATTCATCTGCATGACAGATTGTAGGTCACACCCAACAGGGATAGCGCTATCAACCGTTAGCTTCCACCCGCCACTAAAGGACCTTGATTGAAAGTGCAAATTGTTCAGCGGGTCGGGTTTGCCATCGGGCCGATACCTTTGATCAATTTTGGGTCTTGTATTCTCCCGGCCTGTTGCTGGCTGAATGACAACCTTTAATCCGGCCCCGGGTGTGATTTCAGCCATCCGGCGTTCAAAAAATGAGGCTACCAGAGGCGGAGAAGTGAGGCTCAGGCAAGGCGGTTCCCCCACAACCCGCACGGTGATTTTTTCCCAGAATTCCACCGGACGATTATCTCTGTCCAAAATAGTCAAATCGAAAACGAGTTCATCTTTGCGGCGTTCAATTTCCTGTGCATATAATTTGTAAGACATCTGAGGGTTGAGGACACCGGTTCTAACAGACCCGATATCAATGGGAATAACGATTTTATGGGGAATACACGCCTGGAGGGCGTGAAGCGAGGCATCCCGGGCTCCCGGATCGCCGAGCAGGCTGTTCGAAGGAAGCGGATTGGCAAACCACTCAACCGTATTATCAGAAGAAAGCTGTCCCCTACAGCGACTGGCCTCGATGAGATGATAGCCCTTGATTCTTTGGAATCGTCCCTTTTGAAAAAGAATGTTTTGGTAGAGTGCATGATCGGGATCAAAGGGGTGGATGAGTTCAGAGGGCAGTTCAAAACCTCGGGTAGCCAAATCTCCCATGGCCGTGGGCTTTTGAAAACTACAGCTTGCCTCAACATGGTTTACCTGGAAGATGGTTTCCGAACTGCGAATCACAAGAGAGATAACACCGTCTGTCCGAACAAGGGCGGCAATGCGGAGCCTGAAATCTTCGGAGTCCTCTTTTGCAGGCACAACGATGGCTTTGTGCAGCACGATATTTTTAAAAACAAGATTTAATTTTTTTGTATCGTTTCCCATGAGTGTGACAGCGGCCTGAGCCATTGCTTCAAGTGCCATGACCACAGGGAATAAACGGTCGCCATTTAACATATGGTCGTCAAGGTAAGGGTCTGATTCCGGAGATAAAGAACATTCTGCAATCAATTCCGTCCCCGGATAGTAAACGGGAATCCGTTGGATGAAGCGGAATTTGTTTTGGGGCGGCACATCCAGGTTAATGGTTGACGGGTTGCCGAACCTTCCCGAAATGATCAAACTGACCGGCAGATCAGGCGTGTCCACCAATCGCAGGAACTGCTGGACACCCTCATCAATGGAAATGGGTGAGATGCCCTGGTTTTCAAGGGCGTCGAGACGGCCGAGCCTTTGTCCCATGCCCGTTCCGGACCAGATCGACCATTCCATAGCATAACACCGGCATTTGGGATGATGCAGCTGAAAGGTCTCAATCTCATTGCTCAGCCATTCATTTGCCAGGGCATAGTCGGCCTCCCCATGGAGCCCGATACGGGCGATGATCGAACCAAAGCCGATTAGTAATTTCAATCGGTTCGGATCAATGGCTGCGATCAGATTTCTTAAACCGGTCACTTTTGGCCGGACCGTCTTCTGGATGTCATCCACCGTCAGGTTTCCAATCATTTGCGGATGGTTCATTCCGGCGCCGTGAACAATGCCGGTCACAGGAGCGCCGATTTTAGCCGCACCGGCAACAACTGCATCTGTTACCATGGTTCTGTTTGTCACGTCCGCCTGTTGATAACTCAAACGGATGCCTGCTTTTTTCATTCGTTTCAGGTTCTCTGCCAGTTCAAGATTATCCTCCGGCCCGGACCGGCCTAGTATCAATAGCGCACACCCGGTTTGTCGGGCCAATTGATAACCGCATTCTGCACTGATGCCTTTTCCGCCGCCGGTTACCAGAATCACATCGTTTTTGTGGACGGTCCTCTGGGTTGCGGATGGCGCTGTTACCCGTCTGAGCCTGGATTCCAGGCGAAGACCTTCGGTCGTGACAAATATTTCTACAAATCCTGATGAGACGTCATCTATTTCCCGCAGGATAAACGTTGTCTGATCCGCATCTCCTTTGCCGACCAGGTTGATCACCCGGGTTCTAATCTTTTGATTTTCAAGAAAAAACGTTCTGGCAAAACCACCGGCACCCCTGCCGTTCTGTACGATGACAAACTGTACCGCGTTGTCCGATTGCCCGGCCCTTTCGATGCATCGTTGGGCCGCCTGCAACAACGGGGAGATGATTGTTGTATCCGGTATCTTATCGACCCAAATGATTACCCCATTTCCATGTGAACCGCTGTTGAGCAATGTTAGCATTTTTTTTTCACGAAAGGTGAGGCACCCGTATCCCTCCCATGTGCCAGGAAAGGGGGCTTGCCGCAGATTCAACTGCGGCGCAGGCACAAGAACCGTCCCAAAGTATCTTACCCAGGCACCGATACCTGACGGTATGATCGATTGGTCATCCAGCCGCCCTGCACCGGATTCTATCAGCTGCTCCAGGGCTGTGACAATCTCAACAATGCTGGCGTTGGCAAATTCAGTGGGATTGATCGGTGGTAAAAATCCGCTGGCAGCATAAAACCGGCCGACGATGGAAGAGACGGTAATCGAATTGAGATGTATATCAGACAACATTCTGCTGTTTTCCTGAAGAGACCAGGCAGGCAACCCTGTTTGATTGGCGATGATTCGGCGAAGCCGGTCAATGGCACTGTTATCGTTTTCCGTTCTTTCAATGTCGGGAACGGTCTTTCTTTCCGTAGCCACGTCATTTTCAAGATTCGTCTCCGATAACTTTGAAACGGATTCGCAGGGATTTTGCAGGAATCTGGGGTTCCAGACCCAGTCAAACCGGCGGGCGAACCGGTCGTGGTACAATTGCCCTATCTGTGGCGCCCTGCCGAGCACATAGGCGCAGGCCATCGCATTCAGGCATGGCATAAGGGAGGTTCCACCGACATCAATGGAAATGGCAGGGGTCTTGCTGTAAGTTCTGATCAAGTTTGTCATAAGGGCGCCGGGGCCGACCTCAATAAAGAGGTCGACCTCCCGGGAGGCAAGGGTTACTGCCGGCATAAACCGGACTGGGGACAGGATTTGATGGCACAGGTATTCGGAGATTATAGTGTCGGTGGCCATTTCTCGGCCGGTCACGGTTGAAATGACCTTTCGGTTCACCGCAGACAGTTTCGCCGCATTTACCGTTTTGGCGAATGCCCTGGCAGCCCCCCCCATAAAAGGGGTATGAAAGGCGTGTTTTACGGGCAGAAGTTGGGATGAAATACCTTCTTTCCTCAGTTTTTTCGAAAAGCCCTCAACCGCTTCTCGATGACCGGACACCACTGTTTGTTCAGGCGCGTTGATATTTGCCACAAAAAGGTTTTCCCACCCCCCGACAGCCAGGCGTGTCCGTTCATAATCCGCCGCAACTGCCGCCATTGCGCCGCTGCTGTTTTGTTCCCGGGCCATTGACAGGCCTCGTTCCCTGGCTAACCTGAACAATTCCTTCTGGCTGAAGCACCCTGCCCAGTGGAGGGCGGTCAGTTCACCCAGGCTGTGTCCTATGGCCAGATCCCCTTGAATGCCGACCCGGTTCAGAATACCAAGACCGGCAAGTGATGCGGCCACAATTGTCGGTTGGGCAAGATCGGTATCTTCTTGAGTCGTCAATGACGAAAGGCCAGCCTGTTGAAAGGTGTGGGCCACCTCCTGGAATCTGCGGGCATACAGGCCGCCCTCCGCTCGCAACGGGGCACCCTGTCCGGGAAAAATCAGACCGATCCTTCCATGGGCGCTTCCTGCGGATAGATAAACCCCATCGGATATCTCCAGCTGCGCCCCTTTATCCTCACAGCTTTCCAGCATTTTTTTTAACAATTGGAGCCTGTGGCTCAACTGTGAAGGTGTTGCCGCCAGAACGGCCGCTTTCCAGCTATAATATGTATTGTGTGAGGTGCGCCGGGCAAGTTCCACTGCAAGATCCGTCAGTTCGGCCAATGAGCACTCATGGGCAAATCCTGCCACATGGCCGATGTACCATTGCAGATCTTCACGTTTCCACCCGGCAAACAGAAAAAGCTCTGCGTCCTGAAATGTGTGCATACGCTCTCGGTCTTTATCACGATCACCATTGACGGGTAAATGCATTGATTCGGGTCCCTCCTCAATTGTGAGATGGGTGTTGATGCCCCCGAACCCCATGGCACTAATACCTGCCCGCCGTTTTTGTCCATTTGACTCCCAGGGATGCCACTGACAGGAGACGTTCAGATTATCGGTATTGTCTGCCAAAAGGGTATGCGGTCGCCTACAGGCGGTTGTGGGCGGAAGGATTTTTTCACTGACACATTTTGTTGCCCGCAACAATCCAGCCAGTCCGGATGCGGCTTTTGTATGGCCGATGTTGGCCTTAATGGAACTGATCACCGCAGGCTGAATTAAATGGCTTTCATTTTTCCGGGCCGCAATCAATGCCTCAAGCTCAGCGGTATCCCCAACCTTGGTGCCGGTACCGTGTCCTTCAAAAAATCCAACAGAACCAATGTTGTAACCCGCCCGTTTGTAACAGCGCTGCAAAGCCAGCTTCTGGCCTTCCGGTTCGGGTCTTGTCAATCCTCCCCGGCCATCCGAGGAAATCCCCCAGCCTTGAATGACGGCGTGAATCTGCTCACACTGCTGGATGGCCTCTTCGTAGCGCATCAATGCCACAAAACCGCATCCCTCGCCAGGCCAAAACCCATTGGAATGTTCGTCGTAAACCAGCATCTCCTTACCGGCCAGCGCCTGGGTACGTGAGAAGCCCACCAGTTCTAACGGATCAAGGCTCAAATCAACTCCCCCGGCAAAAACCAGGTCCGCATCCCCTGCCGCAAGGGCCGAACAGGCATCGATCACGGCTAACAGGGATGAGGCACAGGCGCCATCCACTGTGAAGCCGCCCCCCTTGAAATCAAAGTAGTTGCAGATACGTCCGGCAATGGTGTTGGCAAGCCCCCCGGCCAGAAAATCTTCGTTGGGAACCGGGAAGGGGTTTTTAAAATCGGTCTCCAGGTTTCGCAAAAAATCAACCATTCCAGCGTCGTCCAGATCGGGATATTGAAGTTGCAGGTGCCGGGCCACAACCTTCCTGACATAGGGCCAGCGGAGCCGTAATATTCCTGCCCTTGAAAACTCGCCGGACAAGGTGTTGCCCACAACCACACGGACCGTTTCATTGTTGGGAGCCTGGTGTTTGCGAAAGCGGATGTCCTTAATGGTCTCTTTTACCACTGTCAGTGCCAGCCAGTGGGTTAAGTCGGTGACATCATAGCAGTTTTTCGAAACAAGGAACGATTCACGGTCGAATTGAAATTTTTTAAGCACGGCACCCTGTTGCGCATAGGCGAGATCTTTGGCGCTGCCGGTGTCATCAAAGTAGGCAGACCCCAGCCGAATTTCCGGAATTTTTCTAAACGACCTGCGAAGGGCAAGTGAATTTTCAAATAACTGCTCCACATTATCCGCATCCGGGTAACGGCATGCCATGCCGACAATGGCAATGGGACACTTATTGGTGGGTTGATTTGTCATAAACAGTATCGTGTCCTTTCAGTTGGTAGAAAAACAGGGAGGGGAAATGCCCGAAAAAAAAACCAAGATACCTTATCGCACGGGACTCCAAATGGAATAAATATGCGGGAGTCAAAATGGGGTTCAATTTTGACTCCCGCCGGAGAGACGGGTATCAACTGGATATGATTGTTACAGGATTGGACGGGGCCATACCTATCGGCGTTCCACTGGTCAAAAGAACCTGTGTCAGGGCCTTGGATGAATTTCCAATCCATGAATAGTCATTGTTGCCAGCATCAAATTTGAGAAGTTGAGAGACAAGCGTCCCCTGATAAACAAAGGCTTTTTTCCCAGGAGGGCATGAGAAAGACATGGTCTTGGTGGTTGTTTGGCTCCACTCTTCGGTAAAGGAGAGCGCAAAGGTGGTCGACACTTTGGCGCTTACCACTTCAATGTTGATGCCCACTTCTTCAGAGATGCTGACGCTTTGAGTGGAGCTGAAAGAAAAACCGAAGCTCACCGCTGTCTCATAGTTACTGGTGACCTCTGAGTTGGTGTTATCCATTGATGCGATGATCTGCAGATTCGGACTGAACAGAATAATGGATATGGAGTCTTCCTCTGTGGTTGTTCCCGGCACACCCGCTTGAAACGTGTTGATGTCCGCGGCCGGCCGATTATCAAATATTATTAGTGAATGCTTGCTCGGTGGAGGAAAAGGCATGGTTCTATCTCCTTTATAAAATTAGGCAGTTATGGTTTATAGAGAAAGCAGGGATCGGATGCGGTAACCTTCAGCTGAAATTGATTTGCTACTGCATAAAAATCACGGCAAAGTATCTCGGGATTATCATATTGTACAGAACCTGCATCCACAGTAAGATCCGTATGATGGAGATCTCCGCCGTCCTTGGTTTTTCTTTTGTAATCACTTATCTTCAAGGTCCATCGGACATAAAGCACACCGATTCCCTGTGCAATTTGAGTGCTTGGATCATAGTCTTTTAAAAGGTAGATAACCCGGCTGTCTGATTGATCATAATTGTCGAGCTGTGGATCATCCAATGGCTGAATTATATTATGCAAAACCGCTTCCATGGAGCTTTTGTCCAGGCCAGTGACCACGGTGGACGATGCCTGTGTGCATACCTGTACGAACAGATTTTGAATGGCAATGGCATTTTCCAGATTTTGGACTTCGTGCAATTGTGCTGCCTTTGTGCCGGTAAATCCATTCGTGGCTCTATTGGCATAGAGCCAGTCAAAGTGAGTTTCATAGGCAATAACGGAAAGATCGGTTCCGAAACCGTCACCGTATGAATCTGGCTCCCAGTTTCCCGTGGCCGAATTTTTTAAATGAATGGTATCATTTGGCAGTGAGACCTTGAGCGAAGCGGTTGCATCGGCCGTTGAAGCAGAAGTGGACGGCGCCATGATGCCGAAGGTCTGAGTCCCTCCTGCATAGATCTGGTCTCTCACCGTGTCGATTGATGCCTGCAGAAACGGTTCTGTCAGTTGTTTGCAGTTCAAACCCACAGCTTCAAGCTGAGTCCTTAGACTATCTGTTGTGAATTGAGTTGGGGTTTTTGCATTGAGCTTGCCGATTTTAATGCCTGGAGGTGCTGGAAAGGGCATAATACTTCTCCTTTTTTAGGATTAGTGATGAGGTTAACCGCGAAAATTACAAAAAAAACAGATGAGCTTCGGAAGTGCCAGGTTTCCATCATTGCAAATCATGGGGGAGCAACGGGTCTGAATCAGAAGCGTGAATGTGCAGGGTGATGAGCAGGCATAGATATCAATATATGATTGAGCGGAAGAACAGAACTAAAAAAAATACAGATACAAGCTTGTGTCCTTTTTTAAAATTTAAGAAAATAGAAAATCCATAGCTTGATTCCTTCGTAATACGCGATCAAATATGATTTTTGATTAGTATATTAAATATCCAAAGTCAAGTGATTTTTTTTGGATTACCAGATTGACACCGGATTGGTTTTTCCCTATAGTTTTTTTGTGAAAATTAAATGGGTGAAGTAACACGGAAATATTCAGGCGTTCCATAAACGCAATCACATTTTTTTGGTTCAAAAGGCAGATTCCATGATCGATTTTATTGTGCAATACAGTCCCGTCACCCAGGCGCTGGTGGCCACCCTTTTTACCTGGGGTGTGACGGCAGCCGGTGCCGCCCTGGTTTTTTTCACAAAAAAGGTAAATCCCAAATTTATGGATTCCATGCTCGGCTTTGCCGCCGGTGTCATGATTGCGGCAAGCTTCTGGTCCTTGCTTGC
>Ga0180007_10007154_pt1 | contig 10643 bp, 11 predicted proteins | sample MM_PC_MetaG_FD_121122 | JGI IMG/M metagenome (GOLD analysis project Ga0180007, IMG submission 121122) | Groundwater microbial communities from the Aspo Hard Rock Laboratory (HRL) deep subsurface site, Sweden - MM_PC_MetaG | ecosystem: Environmental > Aquatic > Deep subsurface > Groundwater...
CTAACACAGAATATCGATATTTCGGTATCCAAACAAAATGATACTTTAGTTCATATACCGTATGCGGTGTCTTTCGGTACTCTCTTTTCATAGAACAATCTTACCACCGACTTTGTCGGTGGATTAGCTTACGCATTTAATAAATCTATCTCTTTAATCATCTACTTCTCTTCTCATTTATGTCCACCATGTATCTTCTAGCCTATCCTTTAAACTCTCCTATCTGATCCCTGAATCGCGCCGCGTCTTCATACTCTTCAAGACAAACGGCTCTGTTTAATCGCTTCTTTAACTCTTCTTCCCTAGGTTGCCTCAAACTCTTATATTGATATGAACAAGGAACCTTTCCTTTATGCTTAGTCCAACTATGCAGCTTTTTTAGAAGAGGCAATACTTCCGACTTATAAACCACGTAACAATTTCGACACCCTAACCGACCTTTTTCACTCACATCCGTTAAAGTCAAACCGCAAAAAGAACACTTAATATTCGCGGTTTCTTTTTCAATAGCATCTTTACTCAAAAGATTATCGAGAAAGTCGGATATACTTAACTGCCCCTTAACTTCCGTAGCTTTATCTTGAGCGCAACTCTGACATATATGCATCTCTACAACCTTATCATTGATAATTTCTGTAAGATGAACCGTCGCGGAATTTTTATTACACACGTCACATAACATAATATAGACCATAGACCATAGACTATAGACTATAGACTATAGACTAAAAACCTTTTACCCTAAAAATTTTCTGAAAGAAAATTTTGGTCTATGGTCAATAGTCTATCGTCAATAGTCTAAATTTTATATTTTACTCCATCAGTCTTTGTTATTTTATTAAACTCTTTCATTATTATTTTAGTAATCTTACCTGGTTTACTATCGCCAATAGTTCTGCCATCAACTTTTATTACCGACATAATCTCAGCAGCTGTGCCGGTTAAAAAACATTCATCGCTATTATACAACTCATGCCTAGTCAACACATGTTCATGCGCGCCCATTTTTAATTTTCTAGCAATACCAAGAACAGAATCTCTTGTAATCCCTCTTAAACTACCCATGCACTGCGGCGGAGTATAAAGCTGACCATTCTTTACCACAAAAATATTATCGCCTGTACATTCAGCGACATAGCCAAGATGATCAAGCATTATCGCTTCCTCAAAACCGGCATTCACCGCCTCAATTTTTGCTAAAATATTGTTCAGATAATTCAACGACTTTATCTGAGGATTAACTGCTTCGCAAATATTTCTGATTGTTGGAACAGTAATAATCTCCATGCCGTTTTGATAAAAATCCTGCGGATAAAACTTTATTGTATCCGTAATTACAACCACGGTTTCATTCCCTTTACATTTTCTAGGATCAAGCCCTAAATCTCCTTTACCCCTTGAAACAACTACCCTAATATAACCATCTTTTAACTTATTAGCTTTCAGTGTCTTTATTATAATATCAGCCATCTGTTTCTTAGTTGCGGGGATTTTAAGCATTATCGAATGAGCTGATTCAAAAAGCCTATCAATATGCTCCCGCAACTTAAAAACCAAACAATTATATGAACGTATTCCCTCGAATACGCCGTCGCCATATAAAAACCCATGATCAAAAACAGAAACTTTTGCCTGGTCTTTATCAACCAATTCTCCGTTAAGATATATCTTCATTTTTACCCCTCCTTTACGAAGGACGAAAGATGAAGGACAACGGACGTTTTCTCTACTTCATCTTTCATGCCTCGTCCCTCTTCCTTCGTTAGCTACCAATTTGTCCTTCCTTAATATTTACAATCCTTTTTGCTTTCTGGGCTAATTCCAAATTATGAGTAACAATTATTACGGTTTTTCTTTGTTCTGTATTTAATTGTTCCAACAACCCAACAACAACATTTTGTGAATCCTTATCCAAATTACCTGTAGGTTCATCACAAAGTAGCACCTGCGGGTCATTAATTAACGCGCGAGCGAAAGCTACCTTTTGTCTTTCTCCCCCGCTCAATTGTGACGGAAAAAAATTTTTCCGTTTCGCTATCCCTAAATATTCTAACAATTCCTGAGCTCTTTTTAAAGAAGATTTTCTTTCTCCTCGAAGAAAAGAAGCTATCGCGACATTTTCTAAAACATTTAATTCTTCTATAAGATGATAAAACTGAAAAACAAAACCAACTGTTTGACTCCTCCACAATGAAAGATTACTATCCCGGAGCCGATATACATCTGTTCCTTTAAAAAGGACTTTACCCCTAGTTGGTAAATCCAACCCTCCCATGATATGAAGAAGCGTAGATTTACCCGCGCCCGAATGTCCGACAATAGCTAAATAATCCCCTTCATTACACAATAACGAAACATTATCTACCGCAAGGACCTCTTCTCTACCGTTATGATACTTCTTCGTTACCGACTCAATATTTAACATATCTTTCCATATTTTCTGTATTCCCTGCCCGCCGGCAAACGCGGCGCCTTCAGTCTTCAGCCTTCAGTCTTCGGTCTTTTAATCATTCATACCTAAGCGCTTCGCAGATCTCTAATCTCGCCGCCCGTATTGCCGGAAACAGACTTGAAACAAAAGATATAATAATACTTACTATAGCAATTACTACCATGTCACCCACTTGCACAGATATCGGCAGAAATCGAGTAAAAAAGATTTCCTCCGGCAACTGTATAAAAGGATATGTTTTTAACATAAAACATATCGCCAAGCCTAAAGCCCAACCTCCAAAAGTACCAATGACACCGATAAAAACTCCCTGAATAGTAAAAATACTTAAAATTTTCCTATTGGTAAACCCTAACGATTTTAAAATACCTATCTCTTTGGTTTTCTCTACAACCTTCACTGTCAATGTCGCGAAAATATTGAATGAAGCAATAATAACAATCAAAGATAAAATGATAAACATCGCGATCTTTTCCAGTTTTAACGTAGCAAACAAAGCCTGATTTGTGTCAATCCATGTATTCACAAAAATATCACCGCCAAACTTTTGGCTAATTTTTGCCTTTACTTTATCAGCGGCAAACGGTTCTTTTAATTTTAGACCTAAAGTTAAAATATAGTTGGGAGAAAAACTCTTCGCTCTCTCTAAATCAGTAACTAAATAATAGTTATCTACATCATAAAGGCCAACGCTAAAAGTACCCCTGATTTTTTCTTCCTCCAAATGCAATTTTTTATTTAAAGGATAAAACTCTATACTATCTGAAAGAAAAAATCGTTTCATTATTCCTTCTCCGACAAAAAATCCCTCATCGCCAAACTCTTCCTTTATATACGGGAAAAAAAGTTTTTTTCCTGAGCTATCATTAAAATCAACACCTTTCACAACCAATGGAACAACTGTATTTTTAAACTTAGCGAAAACCTGCGTATTTAAAGTTATAGCCGCATATTCAACTTCTTCCCATCCATTTATAGCGTCTTTAATCTGAGGTAATTGCACGTCGTCGTCTAGGCTTTCTATAATAATATGGTCCTTAAACTTCATTATTCTCTCCATAAGCCCGCCGTCAATACCATTTACTATAGAAAGAGCAACTAATACTGTAGCCACGCCTAAAACAACGCCCAAACAAGACATCACTCCAATAAATGAAACGTGTTTAGCTTTGCCTCGAAAAAGATACCGTAATGCTAAGTAAAATTCTGTTTTCATCTTTTTTTATACCGATTAACACAGATTTAATCTGTGTCTATCTGTGTCTTTTTAAGAAGTGGGAAAAAAATTACATCTCTTATGGAAGGCTGATTGAGAAGAAGCATGACTAATCTATCTATTCCTATTCCTAACCCCGTAGCAGGAGGCATTCCATGTTCTAAACTTAAGATGAAATCATTATCTATCTTTTTAGGAAGCTCATCTTCTACTTCTAACTGCTTCATAAACCGTTCTTTCTGATCCAATGGATCATTTAACTCTGAATAAGCGTTAGCAACTTCAAGCCCAGCGATGAACAACTCAAACCTATCCACAAGATAAGGATTATCCTTATTCCTCTTTGCTAAAGGAGACGTCCAAGTAAAAAAATCCACAATGAAAGCCGGTTTATCCTTAGGGAAATTTTTCTCAATTAATTCTTCAGTAATATTAAGAATCCGTGTTCGTGTTAATCCCTGTTTCAAATTCAATTTTTTACTAACCTTATTTAAAACTTCATCCTGGGAATCCCGCGGGTCAACATCAAACTCTTTCTTAAACAATTCAGCAAACGAAATCCTTTGCCAAGGAGGAGTTAAATCAATTTTTGTTCCCTGATAATCCAACACTACCGAAGACTTTATTTCCTTAGCTAACGAAGAAATTAAATCCTCGCATATCTTCATCATATACTCGTAATCATAATAGGCGCAATACGCCTCAAGCATAGTAAACTCAGGATTATGCCTAGTTGAAGTCCCTTCATTACGAAAACTTCTATTCACCTCATATACCCTATCAAATCCTCCAACAAGAAGCCGCTTAAGATATAATTCCGGGGCAATCCGCAAATAAACGTCCATCCCTGTCGCGTTATGGTGAGTAGCAAAAGGACGCCCCGTAGCACCGCCGGCAATATTATGAAGCATAGGAGTCTCAACTTCGATATATTTACGTTGGTCAAAAAACTTTCTAATAAGCGTAATTATCCGAGACCGTTTTACAAAAACATCTTTAACCCCCGGATTAGCAATTAAATCAAGATATCGCTGCCGATACCTAACTTCCACATCTTTAAGACCGTGCCATTTCTCCGGTAAAGGCTTTAAAGCCTTTGAAAGAAGTATCAACTTCTGAGCCATCACCGTAAATTCTCCTGTACGAGTCTTAAACAATTTTCCTTCTATACCGATAATATCGCCTACATCCAGGCTCTTGAAAATCTTAAAAGCATCACCTAAAACATTAAGCTGCGCGTACACCTGAATCCGGCCAGTATGATCGGATATATGAGCAAATCCGGATTTTCCGTGCTCCCGCTTAGTCATAAGCCTTCCGGCTACAGAAACAGGCGCCTCCTCCTCAAATCCCTCTAAAATCTCGTTTATAAACAGCGGTTTAGGAAATGATGTTTCCTTAAAGGGGTCCCCAAAATCCTGCCGAATTTTATCTAATTTCTCTATTTCGTTCATATCCCCTAGATTATATAGAAGAAGGCCTTTTGTGTCAAACGAAATCAGTTATTGTAGGGGAGGTCCTTGCGCCCTCCCGTAATTTTATACAATTATCAAAAATCGATAAAATTATTAATAATATCAGTAAACGGGAGGGCGCAAGGACCTCCCCTACGAATTTTTATTATATAGGTTACAAAACACGAAATGGCCGGATTCTACTTCGTTTCTTATCACTTCTCTGCCACAATCTTGCCTTCTGTGGGAACATCGAGGCAGAAACGGGCACCCATATTGAGGTATATCTGAATCCTGAAAAGACTTTAACCGCAAAAAAGAGGCCTCTTTTAAAAGCTTAGTATAAGGATGTAAGGGGTTATTATACACCAAATCTGTAGGACCATATTCAAATATTTTCCCATGATACATAATAAAACTAACCTGAGAAATCTTTCTTATTAACTTAAGATTATGAGAAATAAAAAGAAATGTTATACCTTTATCCTGCTGAAGCCGACTAAGCAGCTTTATAATTTTAGAAGCAGTAGTAATATCTAAACTAGAGGTTGGTTCATCAAAAATAATTAAAGGAGCCCGCATAATCAAACTACGGGCAATACATACCCGCTGAGTTTGTCCTCCGCTTAACTGATGAGGATACCTAAAAAAAACACCCCTATTAAGCTCGACCTCTTCTAAGGCTTGAGCGATAAAATTTTCTGCTTCCTTCTTACTTCGTCTTTTGAAAACATTTAAAGTTTCATATAACGAAGAAAATATTGTATACCGGGGATCAAGACTTAAAAACGGATTTTGAAAAACGATTTGAATATTTTTCCTGATTAATCGTTCGTTCTTTTTTACTGTAATATCTTCCTTTTGAAAATATATTTTTCCGGAACAAGGAGAATGAAACCCTAGAATTGTTTTTGCTAACGTAGTCTTTCCGCAACCACTTTCTCCCGCTAAAGCGGTTGTAATCCCCTTACGCAAAAAAACATCCACCCCATCTAAAGCCTTAACGGTTTGATGTTTCTGATGAAAATAAACTTTTAAATCTTTTGTTTCTAAAATATTCATAATTCAATAAATCAAAAAAAACAAACAACCTTTTTCATTATTAAAGAGATAATAAAAATCTCTTTTGCGCACGTCTTGAGTCCGGATGGATTGCCGCAAGTGAACCCGATTTCATATCGGCTGAATTGCGGTATCTTTTGCTTTGATTATTATGCTTTTTCATTACCAATATGGTTTTAGGACTCATATGCGAAGCAAAAGGGCTATTTTTCGTTATCTCTTTACCACCTCTAAATGAAAGAAACATTATTAACTTTCTAGTTCCTTAAACGATTCTATCAAATCCACGGTGTATGAATCTTTGGGTGAACTGAACAATTCCTTGCTACTATTAATTTCTCGCACCTTTCCCTGATAAAGAACAACCGCTCTATCACATAACACCCTCACTAAATCAAGATTATGGGTAATAAAAATAATTGTTATATTATAATCATCACTTAATTCTTTAAATAGATTCACAATCTGACTTTCTATAGTAACGTCTAAAGAACTAGTCGGTTCATCGGCAATCAAAATATCGGGATTTCGCGATATCGCCATCGCGATAGAAACTCGCTGCAACTGCCCCCCGCTTAACTGATGAGGATAACTATTTATCATACGCTGACAATCGGAAAGCCTAACCTTTTCAAACGAATCAGCAATAATCTTTCGCCTATTGGCTCTACTCTTTATACCGCCTTTCTCCTTCAGCATTTCGTGAAACTGATACCCTATACTTAAAACCGGATTAAACGTCGCCCCCGGATATTGAAACACCAAACTTATTTGACGTCCCCTTAAATCTTCTAACTGATTTTCGGATAAAGACATAATATTTTGATTCTTAAACAGAATTTCGCCTTCTTTTTTAGAACCTTGCGGCAAAAGATTTATAATCGAAAACGCCAGCGTGCTTTTACCGCTGCCGGACTCACCAACAACTCCCAGAATTTCTCCTTTCCTAACAGATAAATTCACCCCCCGCAATGCCCGGACTTCTTTTACTCCGGTATAGGTAACACTTAAATTTTTTACTTCCAATATATTAGCCATTATAATATAAACAACCTTTCTCATTATTAAAGAGATGACAAAAATCTCTTTTGCGCGCGTCTTGAGTCCGGATGGATATCTGCGTGTGCAGCCGATTTTATATCGGCTGAATTGCGGAATCTTTTGCTTTGATTATTATGCTTTATCATTATCAATATGGTTTTAGGACTCATACGCGAAGCAAAAGGGCTATTTTTGTTATCTCTTTACCACCTCTAAAATAAAGAACACACCTAACTGCTAATATATTACTAAGACTACATTATTTTTCTTTTTGGATCTAATTTGTCACGTAGCGTTTCTCCCAACACATTAAAACATATAACCGTAACTAAAATAAATAATCCCGGAGTAAGTATCCATGGGTAAAGACGAATATTTACTATCCCCATAGCCCCAGATAATAAGTTCCCCCAACTAGCTTGCGGCTCCTGAATTCCTAACCCTAAAAGGCTTAATGCCGCCTCCCCTAAAATATAGGCAGGGATACTTAACACAATCGCGACTACCGCGTAAGATAAAGTATGCGGTAAAATGTGGCGAACAATTATTTTAAAATGACCCAGACCGCAAGCTTTCGCAGCGTAAATATAATCATTTTCCCGCAACGAAATAGCCATCCCCCGTATAATACGAGCCGTTGACGCCCAGCCAATAAAAGAAAGGATAACGACAATTAAAAAATACACCTGCGCCGAACTTAAATTAGGAGGAAAAGACGCCCGTAACGCTAACATAAGATAAAAAGACGGTACCATCATTACCATCTCACATAACCGCATCAATAAATTATCAACTTTTCCGCCAAAATACCCCGAAGCTCCCCCTACTAATAATCCAATAACGAATGAAATTGTAGCGCCGATTAATCCGATAGATAAAGAAATTCGGCCCCCATAAAGAACCCGGGAAAAAATATCTCTGCCCTTTAAGTCCGCTCCCAAAAGAAAAACTTTGCCTTCCCTAACACCAAAAAGATGCCGGTCAGTTTCCAGTAATCCTAAAACTTTATATTTGAATCCTTTAACAAAAAAGTTAATGGGATAAATTTTAGTTTTGTCTTCAGAATAAATACGCCGATAATAGTCATCCACTTCAAATGAATGCCCATAGATAAACAGACCCACTTGCTGTTCTCTTATATTAAGGAAATGAATTTTTGTGGGCGGCGAATAAGAATTAAGGACATCATCCTGATCATAGGAATAAGGAGAGAAAAAAGGAGCAAACATAACTAATAAATACAAAACGCCTAATACAACTAATACGCTATTTCCTAGTCTACTTTTCATGAATTATCAATATTTATAACAATAAATTTCAATAAGTATCTTTTCTTATCTTTCATACCTTATTCTTGGATCAAAATACGCCAACATAATATCAGCAACCAGATTCCCCATAATAAGAAACGCCCCGCCTACCAACACCGACCCCATAACCAGATATAAGTCCTGCGCCTGTACCGCTTCCAGCATTACCATACCTAACCCCGGCCACCCTATAATAATTTCAACTAAAGCCGCGCCACTAAGCAGCGCCGAAAACTGGTACCCAAAAATAGTAATCATCGGATTTAAAGCGTTTTTTAAAGCATGGACATACAGAATCCTTCGATTAGACAAACCTCTTGCTTTTGCTCCTAAAATATACGTAGAACCTAACACTTCCAAAAGATTAGCCCGCATAATACGCCCCAGTGCGCAAATGCTTCCAAGAGAAAGAACCACGGTAGGAATAATTAAGTGCTTACCTATATCCAGAATCTTTCCTAGAAACGAAAACTCATCAAACCGTATAGACCTCATGCCTCCTAAAGGCAGCCATCCGGAAAAGGTAGCAAAATACAAAAGTATAAACGCTAAAAAAAATGACGGAACCGATATTCCTATATATGAAAAAAAAGATAACAGGCGGTCGGCAAACTTATTTCGGTTTAATGCGGCAACGACTCCCAGCGGAATAACAAACACCCAGGTAAAAAGAAGGGAAGATAAAGACAGAATAAATGTATTTAGCGCGCGGCTCTTAATAATTTTAACTACCGACGCTCTATAAGAAAAAGAATACCCAAAATCTCCCTTAAAAATATTCTTTAACCAATATGCGTATTGCGTAATAAAAGGCTTATCTAAATGAAACTTCTGTTCGTATATTTCAATGGTTTGAGAAGATATTTGAGGGTTCAACCGTAACTTATTTAAAAAATCTCCGGGAGCAATTTGGATAAAAAGGAAAGTAAGAAACGTTATGCCTAACAATAAGGGAAGCGAAAAAAACAATCTTTTAAAAATAAAACGAAACATAACTTACAATACAGCGCCTCAAAAAACAAAGCTGACTCATTCCTATCTAGAAACGACCAAGCTCCTATCTAATTCACACTACCAATCCCATAGGGAAAAATAAAGGCTTATGAAACGTAACCCCTACATTCCAAGCTAAAGAATTTTTTCTGCACCACCGAATATTTCCTTCCACACTAAAAAGCATCTGTCTTTTTGCGGCAAAAGATATTCGTAAACTACTACCTATTATCAACGATTTACTTAACGTTACTTTTACCCCTAAAGCACTGATGTTCTGACACCTTACTTCGCCGGATGAGCCATCTGATGATTCGTATTTCCCTACTAAAGAACACGGTAACCGTTCAAACAACCTCTTATCCACAAAGGTTTCCGTCAACATCTACACCCCCTTATTTTTGCTCCGCAAAAATAGAGCATTGGAGCAATAGAACATTAGATATTAGAAAGAAAAAGAAAACTTCAATGCGGTCAAATACTCAAATGTTCTAATGTTCAAAAATAAAACTTTTTCGACTATGCCCGCCCTCCCTAAATATACAATTTGATATTTGTAGGGTCGACCCCTACAATAATTTTTTCAAATAATCCTTTCTTCATATTGTAATTTGTTTCCTACTAGGCGCCTAATTATCAAAGACAATATAAAAATCATCACGGGCTGTGGGTACAAGAAACCCCACCAGCCACGGAAGAGGTAGTCTCATATTCCCCCACAACCCGAATAAGAAGACAAATAACTTCTGCAGCTTGCCCCAAGAGATTATCACTAAAATGTTTTTTAATATGCTGATTTTTTCCTGGTTAAAACTATACACTTTCTTCCTATTTGAATTCGTTAGAAGAACTTGTCGCGCAATAATTTACCAAAGAAATATATTTTTATTTTACGTTTTATTATGTCATAAATTACGTTATTGTGCAATAAATATCTGGAATTCCCAGTAATGGGTGAGTCTTCATGGGATTTCTACAGAAGGCAATAATGAGGTTCTTTCTTAATTAATGTGGAAAATATTTTATAAGAGGTTGAAGGACAAGGAGAAATAAAAAAACATCGATTACCAATTGAAAATCTGATATATTTGGGTTACGAGACACCAAAAAATCAG
>Ga0180007_10007156_pt1 | contig 10640 bp, 7 predicted proteins | sample MM_PC_MetaG_FD_121122 | JGI IMG/M metagenome (GOLD analysis project Ga0180007, IMG submission 121122) | Groundwater microbial communities from the Aspo Hard Rock Laboratory (HRL) deep subsurface site, Sweden - MM_PC_MetaG | ecosystem: Environmental > Aquatic > Deep subsurface > Groundwater...
ATGTGCTTTTGAGGGAAATTCACCATAGGGTTAAAAACAACCTCCAGGTTATTTCCAGCATACTTGATATGTGCAGGATGCGAACCCATGACCAGCAGGCTATAGATTTGTTCACAGATGTCCGGGACAAAATCCATACCATGGCTCTTATCCATTCGCAACTCTATCGAAGCAATAGAGTTGCTCAAGTAAACATAGGAAACCATGTCCGGGAGATGGTTGACTATCTGTCGAAAGTTTATGTAACAAATGCAAAATTGATTACCCCTGTTATTGAATACTCTGACATTTACCTTTCTGTAATCCAGGCTATCCCCTGTATTCTTGCCTTACACGAGATTATTTCCAACGCCTTCAAACATGCCTTCAAGGAGGACAAAGGGACCATTAAAATATTCATAAAGAGGTTGGATGATGACACAGTTTTTATAAGAATTAAAGATGACGGTATTGGTATCCCAGAAGAAATTGACATTTATAAAACCAACAGCCTGGGTCTAAAGTTACTCAGAAGTCTGGTTCAGAAACAGCTAAAGGGGAAAATACAGATTAATCGAAATAAGGGTACAGAGTTTATTGTAGAATTTAAAATCTTAGAATGTAAAGAAAAATATGTGTAGAATAATTATTGTTGACGATGAGGTGATCATAATAACGCAATTGGAGGAACACCTTGTATCTATGGGATATGAAGTCCTCGGGAGTGCCACTTCCGGAGAAGAAGCCATAGACTTAGCCAGGCGCCTCAGGCCCGATATAATCCTGATGGATATAGTTATGCCGGGAAAATTAGACGGTATTGATGCTTCCGAAAGGATTAAAGCTGAACTGAATATTCCGGTTATATTCCTGACCGCTTATGCGGATGATAAATTCGTAAATAGAGCAAAGAATACTGAACCTTTCGGATATATACTAAAACCGTTTCAAGAAAAAGAAATAAAAGCGGCTATTGAAATCGCCATTTACAAAAAAAGTATAGAGCAACAGTTGCGTGAGTCGGAAGAGAAATATCGGTCCCTGGTAAATACAGCTAACGATGCCATCATCTCTGTTGACAGCCGCGGAAACATCGTTTTCTGGAACTCTGCGGCAGAGAAATTTTTTGGCTATCCAGCTGATGAAACAATTGGCAAGCCGGTTACCGTCATCATACCCGAACGGTTCCGTGAAGTTCATCAAAAGGAAATGATGAGGGTAGTTTCAACGGAAAAATCAAACATTATCGGAAAAACGGTTGAGATAACTGGGCTCAGAAAAGATGCCAGCGAATTTCCTCTAGAGATTTCATTTGCATCCTGGAAGACAAGGGAGGGTGTTTTCTTTACAAGTATCGTACGCGACATTACCGAGCGCAAGCAGGCAGAGGAAGCCTTAAAGGTCAGCCAGGAAAGTTTCCACAATATAGTGGAAAAAAACACAGCCGGAATTATCGTTACAGACAGGAAAGGGATAATACGTTTTGTAAATCCTGCCGTAGAAGACATTTTTAACCGCAAGTCTGAAGAACTTGTGGGTGATTTGTTTGGTTTTACAGTGATAGAGGGTGAAGTAACTAATATTGATATTATCCGCAAGGGTAACGATATGGGCATCGGGGAAATACGTAATACGGTGACAGAATGGGATGGTGAATTTGCCTATCTTATTATGATTAACGATATTACCAAGCGCCAGCAGGCCGAAGAGGCTCTACGGCAGAGTAAAGATTACATTAACAATATAATAAGTTCAATGATCGAAAGCCTTATTGTCACTAACCGGGATGGCATTATTAAAAAAGTCAACAGAGCCACCTGGGAGCTTTTTGGCTATGAAGAAAAAGAATTCATTGGTAAACCTATAAGTATGCTTTTTGCAGCAGAAGAATTCAAAACTTTAGGAATTGATGAGATTCTTAAGAAAGGCTTTATCCGAAATGTAGAGAGGGTCTATCTTTCAAAAGATGGTAGAATTATTCCTATACTTTTTTCGGGTTCGGTAATGCGTGATATTGATAAGAATATTCAGGGGATAGTCTGTTTAGCTGAAGATATCACCGAGCGTAAGAAGGCAGAGGATGAATTGAAAAAACATATGCATGAGCTGGAGCGGTTTGAACATGTTACTATTGGAAGGGAATTGAAAATGATTGAATTGAAAAATAAAATAAAAGAATTAGAGGAGCAGAGGAAGATGGAAAAAGTTAATGATGAAACGTGAGACGTGAGAAGTGAACTATTAATTTTGGTACTCCCGGCAAAGTCAGGATCGGGGAAATTTAGGCAATTAAATATGGTTGATGGTTGATGGTAAAAGAAAAAATTATGGTTGTTGAAGATAACCGCCCCGTAGCAGAGTTCATCCAGGATACATTAAGAAGTTCGGGATATGATGTTTCGGATATTGTCTCTTCCGGTGAAGAAGCCGTAAAAAAAGCGGAACAGCTGTCCCCGGATCTCGTGTTAATGGATATCATTTTAGAAGGGAAGATGGATGGTATAGAAGCATCAAAACAAATACGTGACCGTTTCAATATCCCTGTCATTTACCTTACCGGACATGCAGAAGAAAATTTATTACAAAGGGCTAAGATAACAGAGCCATTTGGGTATATATTAAAGCCATTTGAAGGAAAAGAATTACATACAACCATTAAAATGGCTATTTACAAGCATAAGAAAGATAATGAATTGAAAAAGCGCATGCTTGAGTTGCAGGACTCTCGTACAGCTATGCTAAATGTTCTTGAAGATGTGACTGAAGCCCGTGAAGCCCTTGAGAAATCCGACCGGTTAAAGAATGTTTTCATAGGCATGATGTCTCATGAGTTAAGAACACCCCTGAATGTAATATTGGGATATGTCGATATATTATCTACGGATTTGAGAAGCTTAGTTAATGAAGAGAGGCGAGAAATGTTTGACGCAATCGTCCGGGGTGGTGAACGGCTAAAAAAATTAGTTGACGATATTATGGATATATCTCAGATTGAAGCCGACCAGATGAAATTATATATGCAACCCATTGAGGCGGATGATCTGGTTAAAAATTGTGTCAATGAAATTGTAATTCCTGCGAGAAATAAGAGCTTAGATATCATTGAAAAATATCATGGGGACAAGACGCACATCAAAGTTGACAGGCTTCGCTTTCCCCAGGCTCTTGGAAATATTTTACAGAATGCTGTGAAATATACCAATAAAGGCAGTATCAATATAACTACAGAAGTAGAGAATAATATTTATACTATTACTGTAAAAGATACCGGAAAAGGTATTAAAAAGGATTTTCTGCCATTTATTTTTGCGCTCTTCCGTCAAGAAGATGAAGGTTATAAACGTAAATATGAAGGCGCTGGATTAGGTTTATATGTAAGTCAACGATTGTTTACATCAATGGGAGGGAAAATAGATGTGGATAGCGATGAAGGCCGAGGAACTGAATTTGTACTTTCCTTTCCCGCTTCTACGGAAAAAGTTCTTATAGTAGAAGAGGAAAAACCGGAATTGCCAGATGTTAAGAGACATGAAGAAGTAAAAAAAGAGGTAGAGAGAAAACAAACCGTGCTGGTATTAGAAGACAATCCGGCTAATGTTGATTACATACAATTTTTATTAAGGAAATTGCAAGTGGACTATGTTACGGCAGCTTCCGGAAAGGATGCGCTTGAATGTTTAGAAGAAAATTCCGTTGATGGGATGCTAATTGATATTAGTCTTGCTACCGGGATGTCGGGAGTTGAATTTTTAGAGAGGGTGAAAACGCAAGATCGTTTCAAGAATATACCCAAGATTGCAGTCACAGCTCATGCAATGAAAGGTCAGCGTGAGGAGTTTATTAAGACCGGTTTTGATGATTATTTACCAAAACCGTTTAAATTGAAGGACCTTCGGGAATTACTTGCCCGCACTTTAAAGGGTTATTCATAAAGTGGTTATACCGCAAAGACACTGAGGCGCAAAGATACTAAAACACAGAGGGCGTTTCCCAAAATGTAATAGTTCACCCCCGACCTGTCGGGGCAGAGACACAAAGAAAATTTGATATTTGATATTTGAAATTTGGTAAATACCATGACCTGTCGGGGTTGTAATAAATAATAAAAATTCTCTGCGGCGTCTTAGCGGTGAACTGTAACGTATCAACAAACATTTTATCTCAGAACTCAGTAAAACACGGCTATGGAAAAAAACCCGATATTAATCGGGACAAATAAAAAACTCGAAACTGTCATTCCCCCAAAGGGGTCTCTTTGAGATGAACGAGGTACGAGTGCCCCGACGAGTCGGGGTCCCCGGTGGGAAAGAATCTTTTTCAATTTATTGAGGGAGATTCTTCTTCGCTTCACTCATCAGAATGACACAAATTGTTTTTTTTATTTGTGATTGTAAGCAGGAAATATTTACCGATTTTGTGAGTTCTGTTATCTGTAAAAACAGCAACTTAGTAACTGCGAAACTTGAGTTGCTAATACTATAACTTCTTTTCAGACCGTTGGTATTCTTTTTTAAGAGCAGCTTCAAAGTCACTAATCAGATTTTTCAGGTAATCAATATTTTCGCTTAAAGATGCGGTCTCGATTTTGCTTCCCATTTTGCTGAAATCGTCAAAACCGTAACCACCAGCCGCTCCTTTTAGGCCATGTCCAAATAGGCGAAGTTTTTCAAAATCTCGATTGTCTAGATTTGATTTTACTTCCCGAAGGGATTCCAATAAATATTTCAAATACTTCCGGATTAATAATTGAAATTCAGGATCATCTAAATATTCGTTATCTACATCCATATTAGTTTCTCCATTAATATTCTTTGATGCTAAACTTTTTTTTGCTAATTCCGGTCAAACCGGACACCTGTTTCGGAATTATTCGGACAGTTTGAGATTGTGTCATCGGACATCATTTGCAGGGTTCTGTTTTCACTTTTTAAAATTACTCCAAAGTGTCCGAATTGGAAAGTGAAATTTTTACTTTTCTCCTGGAATCTCCTTTTAAGCGCCCAAGCTAATCATTTTCCACCTTAATCCCAATCTATCGGGATCCAGTTTTTGGAGGAAAGTTCACTTCCTCTAGCTTAAACATCGTTTGTTTGTTCTGCGATATTGCAAATGAACCATATAATATTACCAATAAAAGAATCCCTAAAAAACTTGAATAAAATTTTAAACGTATTTCTTTCTCCTTTATTATTGGCATTTGTAAATTTTTTTCGATGCTCTGAATCTTCTATTTCAGGATAGATCTCTTTTAGTTTTTCTCAATCAATACTTATATTAACAGTGACAAATAGCAGATCATTACATGCCCCCCGATACGAGATTCTCTACGAACAAAGACAACCAACGTTTTTCGAGATATTTTAGATAAGTTAATTAGATTTTTTTGACGTAAATGTACTTGGCGTCACCTGGCGCATAAAAATCGGTGAGAACGGCTGCTTCCGTGCATGCACAACGCAAATAGAAGGCGCGGGTGGATTCATACTGATCGCGTCCCGAAGTCTCGATATATACACGAGTCCCCCCTAACCGGCGAATCGTTGTTTCGCTTTTCGTCAGTAGCAGTTTGCCTATTCCGGCCCCGCGATAATCATTATGAACGGCAATCCAATACAGATCATAGCTTTCCTGAGTTGCAGGAATGGAACCAAAACAGGCATAGCCGACTGTTTTTCCAGCAGCTTCAGCAAATATGAAATGATACCCGCTTTCTATACCTTTTTCCAGACACTCGGTAACCAGCTCGACGGCGATATCTATTTCATCCTGGGAGAAAAAACCGGTTGAACTGACGATTTCCCGAACATGTTCCGGATCTTCCGGAAGGACTGTATCGCGCCATTCAAGATGAAGAGCTTGCATTTTTTGTTGCTCCTGTTTTGTGATTGTCATAATGATCATTAAAACCATGCCATAAACCTGTAAAAAAATGACGGGCATTGATACCGAGCGAGCGGACGGCGTACCCGCCTTCCTGGACGACGAGAAAGGGCAAACCCAGCATTCCAATCATATAACCATTCTGCTCGAAATCTTTTGTGTTCAAACTCCATGAACCGGTCGGATCTCCTTTGGCGGTATCGAGTCCCAGCGCAATAATAACAAAGCGAGGCCAGAAGCGCTGGATACGCTTAAGCGCCTTGTCTAAAATTTTCCGGTATTGCTCGCCATTCAGACTTTCCGGCTGCGGCAGGTTGAGATTAAAACCGGCTCCGGCGCCTTCGCCAATTTCATCAGCAAATCCGCTGAAGTATGGGTAAGCGTGGCGGGGATGTCCGTGAATGGAAACCGTCAGGACGTCTGCACGGTCATAAAAAATACTCTGGTGTCCGTTTCCATGATGGTAATCAATATCCAGTATCGCCACTTTTCCATGTTGGCTTAAATAATGGGCTGCTACCGATGCGGAGTTAAAATAGCAGAATCCTCCAAACACTTGCCGCTCAGCGTGGTGACCGGGAGGGCGAACCAATGCATAAGTAATGTAATATCCTTTTAATAATTGATCCGCTGCCGTCAGGGCGCAATCAACAGCACGCTGGGCAGCCTGGAATGCATTCTGATTTAGTGGTGTAAAGGTATCAATACAGTAATACCCTGCCCGAATCGGTAATTCTTTCGGCGGACGGGCAGCATTACGGATCGGGAATACATAGGGATAGACGGATTTATGATCAGGTACATTTTTACAGACGTTTTTCAGGTATTTAACGAAACCCGGATCGTGGATCGCGGTGATATGTTTTTCCGGATAATGGTGCGGCTGAAATTGCTTGAACAGTCCGGTTGGGATAATTTCCTTCAAAATAGATTTAATCCGTACGGGAGATTCAATATAACCTCTTTCATGGATATGATGAATTGCGTGTTTGTCGTTAACGACCAATGCAATCGGCAGATCGGTGACTGTGGATGTTTTAATGAATGGAATATTGTCCGGTTTAATATATTTAAACGGACGCAGACGGACCGGGTTATCCTGAAAGGATTCAACGACCATTGTAACATATTCCGGCGGGCAAAGCTGAGCGTATTTTCGTTCCAGGATTGCCCGGGTGATTTCCCGGGCGTGTTTACGTTTTAACGGTTTGCCCTGGCCGATATCGTCAAACACCAGATAGGGCGCGCAAGAGTCTTTTGGATCGACGGGAGTTTCATAGGCGGTATTGCAGATTGGTCGGGCGCCATAACGCTCATAAAAACGCAAGCGGGCAGCATTTTGTTTCAGAAATTCGGATTTGCAGATTGCCGGATCATCGGGCAAACATTCAAAAAAGATTCCGACAACGCCAAAGTGGAGTGCCGTGTCGCGTACTTTTTCATAAAGCGCCCCACCTATTCCACCACTGGTTTTTTGCAGAGCCGCGGCAATATAATCCAGGTAAGCAAAGTTAAAGTCGGCAGCATAGTGCAGCAGAGCAAAACCGCGAATATGTCCGTTCTCGTCGTCAGCCACGAACAAAGTTGATTGAAATTTATGTTTTACCGGATCCCTGAGATGCTCGGGAAGCTTATCAATGTCCCGTTTATTCAGGTCCCGGAATTGCATTTTCAAAATTTCCTGGACCTGGGAAATAGCCTGGCGATTGATTGGCAAACTATCGTCGTAAATACGTCGGATACGAAACAAGGTTTTATCCTTTAATTGGATTGAATGTTGTTTGGGTCTGCAAGAATACGAACGACTACCTGTTCGAAAGTCAGGGCAGCCTGACGGGTGGCTGCAATGAATCCGCTGTCTGGTGAGATACAGGGATTTGAATTGATTTCCAGAATCCAGATATTGTTTTGGGCGTCTACTCTGAAATCCACCCGGGCATAGCCGTGCAGTTTGAAAACTTCCCAGCATCGTAATGCCATTTCGGTTAACTGTTTCAACAATGGCTGATCATTTGAATCAAATTGAAAGCTGCGGATAGTATTTTTATATTCAAAGGAATTCTCGTCCCATTTGGCTTGATAGCCAACAATTTTTGGCTTGGATTCGGGAAAATCCACAAAGCGAATTTCCGCTGCGGGCAGCACCTCCGGTGCGCCTGAATTTGCCAGGATTGACAGATTAAATTCCCGACCGGGAATATAGGCTTCCGCAAAACATTCACCGAATCGTGCCGAACGGTTTTTCAGGTTTTTTTCCAGTTGTTGAATATTATTTACAATGGAATTTTCGTCTATTCCGATAGAGGCATCATCACAAACCGGCTTGATAATGCAGGGTGGCTTCAAATTGAATTGACCGGATGTGATATTGTCCTGTGTCAACCAGGGAGGAGTTGGCAGATTTGTCGAGCGCATCAATTCTTTTGTGAGCAGTTTATTTGTGGTAAGATACAAAGTATGGGCACTGCCGCCGGTGTAGGGAATGTTTAGATGTTCCAGTAATGTTGGGGCAAAGTGGATGAATTTTTCCACGCCACTAATAGATTCAACCAGGTTGAATACACTATCCGGATTGATCTGTTTGATTGAATCGGCGGCTGTCTGAAGATCCAACGTTATGGGTATTGAGCTGACGTTGTGTCCCAGTTTTTGAAGAGCTTCCGAAACAAAATTGACCTGGGCTAGTACATCCAGATCATCCTGGCTTGTTGCGGTGCTGACGTCATTATAGAGTATACTGATTTTCATGACTGCGTCAATGTAAATTCAATCGTTCGGAAGCACTGTCCAGAATCATCTGAAATAATTGTTTATAACTGATCCCATATTTTTTACAGATAATCACCAAATCCGAGCGAACGGGGTTGATACCGGCCAATGGATTGATCTCCATCAGGTTCGGGACTCCGTCGTCATCGGCACGGAGGTCAATTCGTCCGGCATCCCGGCAGCCGATTCCACGCCAGGCTTCCAGGGCAATTTCTTCAGCCTGCTGAGCAGTTTTATCGTCAACGCGCAGGTATTTGACTTTTGTCTCGTAATTTTCCTTGTTCTCATAGGAATAGGCGCCCGGTTCGGCATTACTGTTCAGGATAACTTCAACAACTCCCACCGATCTCGCTCTGGATCCGGTACCGACAATGCCAACCGTAAATTCTCTGCCCGGCAGATAGGATTCAACCAAAACAGCTTGCCGGAATTCCGAAAGCAGGCGCTGACAGGTTTCATGCAGTTCAGTTTGGGTCTGAATGATCGAGTGTTCCGAGATACCTTTTCCGGTTCCTTCGGCAATGGGCTTTGCGAACAGTGGAAAGGGTAGATCAACCGTTTCAATGTCGGCCTCTGAATGAATTTCCGCAAATGCAGGAGTTGGGATACCGAGATCGCGCAAGACTCGCTTTGTCATTCCTTTATGGAGTGTCAGTGCCAGCACCAAAGGATCAGAAAAAGTATAAGGGATATTATAAGCATCCAGCAGACCCGGTACCTGGGCTTCACGAGCAATGCCATGCAAACCTTCCGCAATATTAAAAACCAGGTCCCAGCGATCGCCATTATTCAGACGCCTGGTGAGATTCCAGATATTACCAATCCGTTCAGTTTGATGGTTTAATTGTTGGAGAGTGGTTTCAATAGCTTCGATTGTGTCAATCCGGTCGAATTCAGCGGTATCTTCTTCGCTGTACCCGAGCTCAAGATAATCCTCCCGCAGATCGTAGGTAATCCCGATATTCATGTAAATCCTGTTTATTTTTTGGAACTATTCTGAATGTTTTTGCCGACTGTACCCCCTGAATCGGGATATCTGAAAATCTTGCCTTCGTAATTCCTCAGTAACAAATCATCTCCATCCCGTCCGATAACGTACTCCGGTAAGAGTGGGATTTTACCGCCACCGCCGGGAGAATCAATCACAAATGAGGGTACCGCATAACCTGATGTGAAACCCCGCAGACCGGCAATGATTTCCAGCCCTTTATCAACAGCAGTCCTGAAGTGGGCTGAACCTTTAACCGGATCGCATTGATAGAGATAATAGGGTTTGACCCGAATTTTCATTAATCCCTGTGTCAGACGCTTCATGGTCTCTACATTATCGTTGATACCTTTCAGCAGAACAGTCTGGCTCCCTAAAGGTAAACCGGCGTCAGCGAGGCGGTTACAGGCCTGGATCGTTTCCGGTGTCAATTCATCGGGATGCGTAAAGTGAATACTCATCCATAATGGATGATATTGTTTAAGCATGTTGACAAAAGAATTTGTAATCCGCTGCGGCAGTACGACCGGCACTTTCGTACCTAGCCGGATAACTTCCAGATGCGGTATCTGACGTAAACGTCTTAGCAGCCATTCCAATTTATTGTTACCCAGAGTCAGGGGATCGCCGCCGGATAGAATCACATCCCGCACCTCTTTGTGGGCTTCGAGATATGCAATCGATTTTTCCCAGTTCTGGGTATTAAAACGGTGTTCGGTGCGGAGATTTCCGACGAGACGTGAACGGGTACAGTATCGGCAATAAACAGCACAGAATCCGGTCGTAAGAAACAGGGCCCGATCAGGATAGCGGTGAATAAGTCCCGGTACCGGCGAATCTTTATCTTCAGCCAGCGGATCGATCGATTCTTCAGGTGATACCTGATATTCGCCACTGACCATGATGACCGATTTACGGATTGGCTGTTGCGGATCATCCGGATCGACAAGACTGGCATAATAGGGTGTAATCGCTACCGGTAATGATCCGCTATGGCGCAGGATAGCATCTCGCTCATCTGATG
>Ga0180007_10007157_pt1 | contig 10640 bp, 9 predicted proteins | sample MM_PC_MetaG_FD_121122 | JGI IMG/M metagenome (GOLD analysis project Ga0180007, IMG submission 121122) | Groundwater microbial communities from the Aspo Hard Rock Laboratory (HRL) deep subsurface site, Sweden - MM_PC_MetaG | ecosystem: Environmental > Aquatic > Deep subsurface > Groundwater...
AAAGCCATATGTGCACTACAAATCAAATTCAATCTACTATCACTACTTCCACGGTCACTCGACCTCTGAGAATAAGTTAAAACAACAGGTTTATTCAACTTACCCAACATAAATGACAATGCCGCCCCAGTATAATGTAAAAAATCAGTCCCATGACTAATAATAACTCCCTTAACTTGAGGATCATTCAAAGATTTTACAACCATTTTAGCAATTCTCATCCAGTCCATATAATCCATATTTTCCGAAGCTTTCATAAACGGACTCTTAACCCTAATATCTGCAATCTCAAAGATCTCAGGATAAATACTAAATAATTCTTTACTATCAATTAACCATTTAACCCCTCCAGTCTTAGGATCTAATTTCGAAGAAATTGTCCCACCAGTTAAATAAAAATCAATAATAGGTTTTTTACCACTCAACTTCATCTCCTCCTTCGAATCCTCAACCTTTTCAGCCCTTTCAACCACCCGAATCTCACTAATATCTTCCTTCTTCAAACCAATATTATATCCACTGTTCAGTTTAAGCAAAACAATTCCCTGATCATGGCTTTCAAGAAAAACACCTTCATTCTCATTACCATTAGCAATAATCTCTACTCTATCTCCAGGATTAGGTTTAGCTAAAGTTTTTTTCATCTGAGTTTGTTTAATCCTCCTTATACAAACGAAGACATCCGAGAATCTGAAAGATTCACGGTGTATGAAGCTTCGTAAGAAGCGAATAAAATAATAAGATAAATGGCGTATAAAAATCTACGCTTTTTTCCTCAATTTAGCCACAAAAAACCCTTCCATATCATTATCATGAGGATAAATCCTGGTACATTTTTTCATAGAACTATCAAACTTCTTCCCACGCCATTCAGACAAACCACTACGAACTTTCAAAGGCAAATCAACATCAACAATCTCCATACCTTTTTCCTCAATTAAATACTGAACAATTTCTTCATTTTCCTCCGGCGCATGAGTACAAGTTGAATAAATCATCTCTCCACCATCTTTCAACAAATCAACAGCAGATCCAGCAATCTTTCTCTGCTTTCTACTCAAAGATTTCAAAAGACCTTCACTCCACTCTAAAAAAGTCCGCGGACTACATCTAACATTACCTTCACCACTACAAGGAGCATCAACCAAAATCTTATCAAACCGAAATCCCATCTTGTTCAACTTCTCACATAACTCATTTCCAGGATGTCGGGTAACAATAGAATTGGTTGTTCCACATCTTTCCAAGTTAGCAGCAAGGATTGAAATCCTTCCCATTGAAATATCATTTGCAATTACCGTACCTTTATTCTCCATCATTGCAGCTGCCTGAGTAGTCTTACTTCCAGGAGAAGCGCATAAATCCAAAAAAATATCTCCCGGCTTAGGTTTCAAAGCAACCAAAGGCATCATACTTGTAATCTCCTGAGAATAATAATAACCCAAAATATGTTCTCGAGTCTTCCCAATTTCTCCAGGTTCTAATTCACTTTCAATAATCAAAACCTCAGGATAACCATTAAAAGGTTGTCTAATTTTCCAACCCCGTTTCTCCAACTTCTCAATCAATTCATCAGGACTTATCTTCAAAGTATTAACCCGAATAGCTTTCAAAGGACGACTCTTACAACATTCAAAATATCTTTCAACATCCTCCACTCCATCAAGCAACTCATTCATACGAAGAACATACTTTTCCTTAGGTTCATAATTATGTTTCATAAATAAAGAATCAAAACAGGTTTAATAAACATTACCAATAACCAGATTTTTGAACATAAGCACCATCTCTTCCATTTAAAGGACCTTGTTTTGTTGCTAACTCTCCCAAATATAACTCTGCTGTATCTCGATCCATTTTCAAACCTGATGCAACCAACTCAGGAGTTAATCTACTTCCATTTGATTGCTCTGCACAAAATCTCATTAATTCAACCATTTCATAATCTTCTATTACAGGCTCATAATGACCTCCACCTCTATGATTAATTATCCCTAATCCAACTAATTTCTCTAAAATATCCCAAGTCCTACCAGCATCTCCATTCCTTTGACTAAATCTCCTTGAATTAAAACCCTCTCCTTTTCTAACAGAATTTGCAACAGAACCTAAAATCCCTCTTACATCAAAATCCGAACCATGCTCTTCAGCTAATGCAGCTTGTATAGCATCTCCTCCAGCATATCCTCCCTTAACCTTCTTAGCTTTTCTTAATTCTCGTTTTTCAGCTTTACTCAATGCCATTCAAAACCCCAAAATTCCACCATTTAAAAACATATTGTTTAAAGAACATAACAATCACCGAGCAACAAAAAACTTCCATGCTCCAAGCAAAACCCCAACCCCTAAAAAAAATATTACAGAACCGACTAAATCAGAACCTAAACGACTACCAACAACACTTCCAGTCAAACCAGGCAAAAGAAAACAAATCCCAACCATCATTAAAATAACTCCAAGAACATCAAAAAAACAATGGGCCACCGCACCTTAAAAGGTGCGGTTTGTGACAGGCCCTTGTTTTTAGGATGCTCAGGAATTAAAACTGTAAGCTAAGCCATATACTAAAGTATGTGGTTTTAATTCCTGACATAAAAAAATATAACTATATTTGAATCAAGCCTATTTTCATCTTCAATTTGTATATAATTAACAAGAATTTGAAATTAATAAATCTTATTATCCTAAATAATCTCTAATCACTTTTTCAGCATTTGCTCTTTTTTCATCGAGTTGAGCTTGACTAGGTGCTGTAGAAGCTCTTGCTAATTCCTGAAGTTCTTCCTCTCGATACATGCCTGCAGCTTCACTTGCACCATGTAAATAATCTTCTGAAGAAGATTGCATATTACAATAACCTATCGCTTTAATCGCATCTATAACACCCCTAACCACTCCAAATTTTTCATCATCTTTACTACTTTCATAATGAACTCTCAAAGAATCTAAAGGCTTTTTTGCCCTAGAAAAATCACCATCATCAAGCCCCCGAACTAAACCAGTCCTTACTTCAATCTCAAGTATACCTAAATCATCCATCTTTTTTTAAATATTTAATATTACTTAAGCATATCTTCAATTAAATATAATCTTTTCCATAAATACTTAAAAACCAAATCTCATTAAATTAATCATGGTAAAGGGAGGAAACTACGAAGTAGCTATCTTAAGGGAAAGCTCCATCGAAGAAAACCATGATTAAAGGAGGATACATCTAAGGAACCTTGGTTCCTTGGATTTAGATTATGGTAAAAATAGGTATTATTGGAGGTTCAGGTTTAGATGACCCAAGAATTTTACAAGACTACACTGAAAAAGAGATTAAAACTCCTTACGGAAAACCCAGTTCTAAATTATCTTGCGGAAAAATAAAAGGAGTTGAAGTATGCATCCTAGCACGTCACGGAAAAAAACACGAAATAAACCCTACAAAAGTAAACTACAGAGCAAACATTCATGCACTTAAACAAGAAGGATGCACCCACATAATAGCATCAAGTGCAGTAGGTTCATTAAAACAAGAAATAAAACCAGGACACCTAGTTTTCCCAGACCAATTCATAGATTTCACAAAATTTAGAAAAAACACCTTCTTTGATGAATATGGTGATGTTAAACATCCCTCCATTGCAGAACCATTTTCAAAAGAATTAAGAGACTTACTAATACAAGAAGCCCAAGCACTAAACTTCGAACACCATAAAAAAGCAACAATAGCAGTAATTGAGGGCCCCCGCTTTTCTACAAAAGCAGAAAGCTTTATGTTTAGAAATTTTGCAGATATAATTGGAATGACAACATTTCCCGAAGCAGCTCTAGCAAACGAATTAGAAATACCCTACCAAACAATAGCTATGTCAACAGATTACGACTGTTGGAAAGAGGATGTTGAACCAGTAACCTGGGAAATGATCCTAAAAACAATGAAAGAAAACGCAGAAAAAGTAAAACAACTTCTCCTAGCAGTAATTCCAAAACTAGCAAAAAAAGATGAAGAATTTATAAAAAGCAAAATAATCAGCTTGCCAAATGTTCCAAAACCAGGAGTAGTGTATAGAGATCTAACCACACTTTTAATGGATTCAGAAGGAATGAAAAAAGCTATTAACATCCTGTATAATCGATACAAAGATAAAAAAATAGATAAAATTGTGGGAATTGAATCAAGAGGATTTATTCTAGCAGCAATTTTAGCAGATAAATTTGGAATAGGATGGGTTCCAGTAAGAAAACCAGGTAAATTACCTAGAGAAACAATAAGTCAAGAATATGAATTAGAATACGGAACAGACAAAGTAGAAGTTCATAAAGAAGATATCAAACCAGGAGAAAACATACTTTTAGTTGATGATTTAATTGCAACAGGGGGAACAGCAGAAGCAGCAGCAATACTAATTGAAAAACTAGGCGGAAAAATAGAAGAAATTGGATTTATTGTAGAACTTTCATATTTAAAAGGAAGAAATAAACTTTCAAAATGGCCTATTTTTTCTATTGTTAAATTTGAAGAATAATAATCACTCCCCGTTCAACCTTTTTCTCCTAACAACAAAAAAATAAATTAAAGCCCCAATCCAGTGTGTAAATACAATAATAAGAACCCAAAGCATTTTATCTTTCTCATCACAATACTTAACAACGTCTACTAACATCCAAATCCAAAAAATACTAAATAGAATTCCAAAAATAAATATTCCTCCAAATATCAACACAGGCATAATCCAAACCCACTTAGGCATCTCATCACAAGGAATATCTTCTCCCATATAAGTACAAGCGGTTTCAGCCAAAACTCCACTAACTAAAAACAACATTACAAACAAAAACATCCATTCTCTTTTTATCATCCTAATTAAAAACAATTAGTCTTTATAAAAGTTTCTTAAAAAAACATAAATTTATAAACAAAAAAAACATTAAAAAACCATGAAAAGTTTTGGTGAATTATTTAACGAATCTTGGAAAGAATATAAAACTAATTTTAAAGTTTATTCTGTAATAATATTTTTATTTTTATTTATCCCATCAATAATAATTGTCGCTGCAGGAATTCCTTTAACAGCCCATATTTATAATTTAGACTCCAACATAGATTACAGTTTTTTAGAAATTTTTAAACCAAGCCTTATAACACCCCTAATCCTAATATGGATAATTTCGTTGATTTTGCAGTTCTTTGTAACAGCATCCTTTCTTTACAATTCACTTTTCAAAAAACAAAATAAAGTAATGACTGTAAAAGAAACTCTCTCCGGGGGAAGAAAATATTTTTGGAAAGTTTTTGGTTTTTCAGTTGTTACAGCAATATTATTAATTTTCCTAACTCTTGCATTTATCATTCCCGGAATAATCTTTATGATATTCTGGATATTTGCAGCATACATCCTTGTTAATGAAAACACTGGAATAATAGAATCATTAAAAAAAAGCTATTATCTTGTTAAAGGACGCTGGTGGAGAACGTTCGGATTTATCCTGCTTTACTTCATAATAATTATCGCAATTTCAATAGCTTTCTCACTTTTTGCAGAACTAATCAACCTTGCAATAAAAGCGCCTTACAATCTAAAAGCCCCTCTTGAAAACTTAATTAAAGAAACTCAAAAATATCCCCTAAACATATTAATAATAACATCTTTTATTGAACAAATCTTCAACTCTTTACTAGTATTTATTACCCTACCATTAGGAGTTTTCTTTCTTAAGAACTTTTACCTAGATATGAAAAGAAGTAAGAAAAAACAATAATCCTTAAAAACAACAAAAAACAAGTTTTTTTATGACCAATAGAGAAATTAGACTAATTGAACAAGGAAGCGTTTGTTATACTGATTATTCTAATCCTCATATTTTAACTGTCGCAGACGCCAAATATTCTGGAAAGTCTCCCTGCCCCAATATCCCTCAATGCAATACTGCAGGAATAGTTTGTGCATTAGATTGCGGCAGACAAGTTGCAGCACATGTTGCAAGAGGGAAATCATTAAAAAGCGAACTTTATGAATTCTCAAAAGTTCCTTTCATTGACGAAGAATTATGGAACTCTCTCGACCGAGTAAATTTTACCAGAATAAAAGGTAAAGCCAAAGTTCTAAGGGCTGTTGAAGGATTTGCAAGAATTGTTCTTTTAGAAGATCCTTTTGAATCAGTTCTTCCAACTTGTGAAAAATGCGAGGGAGCTAAACTAGAACACGAGGTTTATGACTCCATTCACGAAGGCCACATAACTTGCGCCGGAAGCGGAAGAACAAAAAGAAGAATGACATTATACTGCCCAGATTGTGATCCTCTTCCAAGAGGGGGAATAATCCACGGAGAACCCGATTCTGAAGATGAAATATTCCGAAGACTTAGTAGAAAAAGAGATTATTAATTACTTAATAATCCCCCAAACTCATCTGCTTTTTTCCATCCGCCAACTCCGAAACCTTAATCCCAAAAACTTCCAAAATATTTTCAACAGCAGGTAAAATCTGATTATTCAAATAATATTCAATATCATATTTACCCTTCTCAGAGGGCATTTTAGCCTTTTCACGAACAAGAGCTCTTTTCTTCCCCCCCTCAATTTCAGCAATATAATATTCAATCAACATCCCAATACCCACCTGTATCCCTGCTTTCCTCATTTTACTAGCAATACTAACATGAGGACTAATAGATTTATAATCCTCAATAGGTTTTTTCAACTGAGTCTTAATAATCAATTGCTTCAAATCAATCTTACGATCTTTTAATTTATTAAGAACATCTTTCAAATAAGAAACAGCCTTCACTTCATCACCATTTTTCAAAATTAATTCTAAAACTTTATTCTGAGTTTCACGAGCAAGACCACACCAATCTCGTCTAACAGTTTCAAATCCTCTTATCTTAATTTTACCATCATCTCCAATCAAAGCATATTTTTTCTTAGCTCCAAATTCACCTGTCCTTTTTGTAACCCAAATACCTCTCTTAAAAAATCCTTCTAAATCAAGTTCCATAATTCCTGGTAACTTCTTATTAATCCCTTCCAACAAATCCAAAATATCTTTCTTACTCTTCCCACTTTGTAAAAAAGCAATACTATCAGTATCTCCATAAACAACTTTATACCCTTTCTTCTCAATAAAATCAATTGTCTTCTTAATCTCCTTTCTAGCTAAAGCAGCAGTTGCAGCAGCAGCAGGCAAGCAATAATACCTAGCACCAAAAAAACCCTGATAACCATAAGCAGCATTTGCAAGTAACTTAAACGCATTACTTCGAGCCTTAGCAAGATTATCCTTCTTCAAAGCATATTCTTTTTTATACTTCTTCCGTTTCTCAATAATCTCTCCAAGCATTTCAGGAAAAAAACTCGTCCTATCAGAAAAATAAGCTTTTTCACGACCTAAATCAACTTCCAAAGAACCTTTTACTTTCTCTTCAGAATAATTAGCTTTTGACAAATTATAACTTACAATCACTGAAGCATACATACTTGTAAAATCAAAAAACACAACATCATCATACAAACCAGGAATTGGTTGAAAAACAAAGGCACCCTCATATTTTTCCTCCCCCCGACGAGTACCAATTTCCTCATGCACAGGCCTTTTCTCAACAATCTCATTAAACTTATCCATGTGATGAATCAAATAATTCTCAACACTAGTAGCCATAGTATCCCTAGACAAATCAAACAAAGGTTCTTGAACAATTCTAACAAATTCCAACATATCCGGCCAAATTTTCTCAGCCAACCTCAATGTCAAATCAGAATCTTTTAAATTATATTTAAAATAATCATCCCATTCATTTCCATGAACTTTAGATGAATGTCTATGCTCCCACTCATCCTTTTTTTCACCCAAAAGTTCTAAAGCAACATCATTTAATGATAATGTCTCAGATTGTAAATACTGAGAATAAACATTTCGAATAAATTTTAATAAATCAATATGTAAAATTCCTTTAATTTTTCCAGTAAGCATTCTACCACGACTAAAACTAGGCTGCGAACCATCAATACCCAATCCCAATTTAATCCTAACTGCCTCAGCCCTCGCACGCAAATAAGGCAAATCAAATCCATCTGAAAAATAACCTGTTAAAATATCAGGATCATAACTTTTAACATACTCAACAAATTTTTCAAGCATCTCTTCTTCATCTTTAAAGTGCTCAACATATTTTTCCTTAGCTTTCTCACCCTTCCAAGTCAAAACCTTACGAAACCCCTCACCAACCAAACTAATCATCAAGATTTCACCCTTACCAATTTCAAACTCATCTGTTTCAATATCATACGCTAAAATACGAGGTTTGAAATCCTTCTGCTCTTTTTCTTCCAGCTCTTCAATCTTCTCAACCTTAATAACATCAATATCCATACTTGCATCAATCCCACCAAACTCCATTGAATTATTCAAAACCTCTCCAGAAACACTATACCAAACTAAAGGCTTAACTTTTTTATCCATAATATATTTAGTGATATAACTCAAATCATACTCCCTTCGTTTATCAACTTCCTTAAAACCAATCTGTTCAGCAATTGCATAAGCATCTTTATAATTTGTAATAAAAATCTTAATCCCGCGCACCGACCGACCCAAATACTTTTTATCATGAACATCAGTCTTAATAACTCGAGTTTCACGACCCTTTGTCTTAGTTTTAATCTTATCAATCTTCTCACAAATTTCCTTCTCTTTCTTAGCACTAACACCTTCTTTCAAAATCGCCCAAAAATATACATCACAGCTATCAATTATACAAACCTTTTTCCCATCTGAATCTCGGCCAATAATTTTAGCATAGTTCTCACCCTTAAAATCAAAATAATCATAATCAATTGGGATGAATTTAATTTGTTTTTGCATAAAGAATAAAAGTTAAGTGATTATTTAAAGTTTGTTTTAAAACTAATCTCAAACTTCATACTGTCTAATAACAATAGGAGCCCTAATCGGCTGCCCAAAATTTTCTTTGTTAACAATTATCATTGTAACTCCACTTTCATCTAAAGAAATAACAAAACCTACAACTGAAGGAGTTTGTGAACTACCTATGCGTTTGATTACTTCAAGATTTGTTCTCCAATATCCATTTTGTAAATTTCTATCAATACTTGGAATATTTTCCTTTTCAAGCATAAAATTAAAAAAATAACTTCCAATCTGTTTTTTTTCAGAATCTATTTGAATCATGGTTTTTTCATAAGGTCCAGAAGTAGTAATATATTTTATATCTTTACTTTTATCACGATTAATAAGCATCCCTCCACTATGACATGTATTTAGAAGTGCAATATCTCCTGAAGAAAGTCTTGATTCTATTTCATTAATATTAATACCATTAGTTACTCCTATTAATTCAATTCCAGATCCATGTTCTTTATAACTACTATCTGCAGGATTAACATAATAATTCTCCTCAAAAAGGTTTGTATCACTCTCTATTGTTCCATGTCCACTCCAAATTAATAATTTTTGAGAAGAAGGATATTTTTTATTAACTTCATCAAGAGAATCAAAAAATTCTTGTTTAGTAGGTGAACTTAATAAAACAACATTTTTGTCAGGAATACCATTTTTTACCAAAGAATCCTTTATATTCTCTGTGTCTATCCTGGCTGAAGGCAAATCTTCAAAAAAACCTCCTTCATTGTATTTATCTATACTAACTAAAACAGCTATTACTTGTTTCTTATCTACAATTCCTTCAATTAATTGCTTTGCGACTAGGGCTTCATTACTAACTGTTCGAGTATCAGAACCATAACTAACACCAAAAGAACTTTCATCTCTCTCAAGAATATTTCCAAGCCCCTGAAAATAAGGTTTATTACCCTGCATAATTCCATTATCAAGATATATACCCATTTTAGTAGGATCTCCATTAATTATTTCAAAAGGATCTTTTGATAATTTAATACCTACTTCTTCATGATAATTTAAAATTACCTCGCTATCATCCTCAATTGTATTAATATTAATATGTTTAATATAATCTGTAGTTTCTTCAAGAATCTTATTTCCATCCTCTCCCAATGTCTCTATCTGATTTCTTGGAATATTTAATACTAATTTATTCTCCCCCTGAATTGGATCTTCATTTGTTTTAACATAAAGTTTAGCCCCATCTTCTTTATTGTTTAAAATAATAAGATTGCCTATTGAATTAAAATCTTCTGGATTAATATTTTCAATATATTCTACTGTTTGTCTACCGTCCATGAAGGACAATACAGGTTTATCATCATGATATCTTATTAAATTGGTATTTCTATTTACCAAAAAATGATCTTCTCCTATAAGCATTATTCCTCCTACACCATCCTCATTTCCTGAAAAAGAGTATTTTAGAACCTCTTGTTCACCATTTAATTCATTTAATAAAATTTCTTTCCCTTGAACCAAGGGAAGACTATCAAAAAAACTTAATTTTATTGATTCATCAGAAGAGATTTTTAAATCACCATATTTTAATAAACTATCTTTAAGATTAAATGGTTCAATATCTTCATAAGAACTAGATTCAGCAATTTCCACCTGTCCTCCTATAATTTCAATTTGACGTGCATATAAAGATTTATCAAAAGGTATTGTTGCAGAAGAAACAGTTGTTTTATCTGAAAAAGTCAAAGAACCATCTTCATTAAGCTTCAAGTT
>Ga0180007_10007158_pt1 | contig 10638 bp, 6 predicted proteins | sample MM_PC_MetaG_FD_121122 | JGI IMG/M metagenome (GOLD analysis project Ga0180007, IMG submission 121122) | Groundwater microbial communities from the Aspo Hard Rock Laboratory (HRL) deep subsurface site, Sweden - MM_PC_MetaG | ecosystem: Environmental > Aquatic > Deep subsurface > Groundwater...
TATCTTGGCGCTATCAAAAATTGGATCAATCTTCAGGAAACCCATCAAGCGGTCTATGCTGTGGTTGATCTTCATGGTATGACCACTCCTTATGACCCAAGCACAAGACAGGCAGAAATAAGAGAAGTGGTTGTCGATTATTCGGCAGCCGGTCTTGACCCCAAGAAATGCTTGATCATTGTTCAGTCCCATATCCCGGAACATTTAGAGTTGGCGTGGATTCTTTCGACAGTCACTCCAGTTTCTTGGGTCGAAAGAGTGCCGACCTACAAAGAAAAAGTTGAAAAACATCCAGACTATGTCAATCTGGGACTTCTTTCTTATCCCGCTCTGATGGCCGCCGATATTCTCCTTTACAAAGCCGATGAAGTTCCAGTAGGAGAAGACCAGATTCCACATATTGAACTGACGCGAGAAATTGCCAAGCGTTTCAACAAAACCTTTGCTAATATTTTGCCATACCCCAAGCCAGTCTTATCTCATGGGAAACGTATAATGTCCCTCAAAAATCCACTCGAGAAAATGAGCAAGACAGGGGACGAGAGCATCGCGTTATCTGACAGTCCGGAAGAAATTGAAAAGAAAATCAAAAGAGCGGTTACTGATACAGGTGATGACACTGCCACCAAAAGTCCAGGAGTGGCCAATCTTTTTACTTTGCTGTCTGAATTCTCAAAACCCTCGGTCTTTGCTCAATTTCAAAAAGAACATCAGCAGGGCACTCTTAGATATTCTGATCTGAAGGCGCAACTTGCTCAAGATATTGCTGTTTATTTTGCCCCGTTTAGAAAAAAGAGAAAAGAGCTACTGGAAAATCCAGAGCAAGTAGACGCTATTCTAGAAAGTAGTGAAACCGAAGCCAGAAGAATAGCCAAGAAGAATCTTAAAGAAATTAAAAAAGTATGTGGTTTGATTTAAGAACATGAAGAAATTTTTTCTAAGCTTTTTTTTCTGCACCATCTGTTTTCTAGGCTATTCTTTTTCAGCTCAGGCAGTTGATTACCCCAAACCTCAAGGCTATGTTAGCGATTATGCCGAAGTGATATCAGAGGTCAAAGAGCAAGAGCTTAATGCCACACTTCAGAAGTTAGAACAAAAAACCGGCAAAGAAGTTGCCGTTCTAACGGTTAGTTCGCTTGAGGGGTTAACAGTCGATCAGTACGCCAACGAAATTTTTGAGAAATGGGGAATTGGCAAAAAAGGGGAAGACAATGGGGTGCTATTTTTGGTGGCCATAGATGATAAAAAAATGCGCCTTGAAGTTGGCTATGGCCTAGAAGGTGAACTGACTGACGCTGGGACCAAACTCATCTTGGAGAATGATGTTAAACCATATTTTAAAGACAGTAACTACGAAGCCGGTATAGAATCTGGAGTTAATAAGATTGCCGCTATTCTTCAGGGTGAGGAAGTTTTGCCTGTAGAAACTGCCAGCCCAAACGAAGGTTCTGTAGGAGGATTTGTGGCAGTGTTGTTTAGTTTGTTGTTTGGTGTCTTTAAGTTTATTTTTGGTATTGGTTTTATCATCATCATCTTAATTATTATCAGAAGTCGTCGCGGTGGCCCTGGAATTTTCTGGGGTGGTCCGGGTGTTGGTGGTGGGAGTGGTAGTTCTGGAGGAGGTTTTGGCGGTTTTGGCGGTGGGTCTTCTGGGGGTGGTGGATCTAGTTCAAGTTGGTAAAATAGATAGTCGAATCAAAATAAAAACGTAGGGGTTGCATTAATGCAACCCCTACGTTTTTTTGATCTGTCTAGTTTTCTAAACTTCAATAATCACCGGCAAGATCATTGGTCGGCGCTGTGTTTTGGTAAATAAGAACTGTCCAATATCATCACGAATCTTATTTCTGATATAAGTTTCATTGAGTGACATCTTGGGGTCCTTATCAATCAAGATAGTTTTGATTCTCTTGCGGGTTTGTTCAATCAATTTTTTGCTTTCTTTCATATAAACAAAACCACGAGAAATTATATCGGGACTACCAATTAGTTTACCGGTTCTGCCTTCAAGCGTGGCAATGACGACGAGCATGCCATCCTCAGACATCATCTGACGATCACGTAGAACAATGTTTGACACATCACCAACGCCTAGACCGTCCACAAAGACATGATCAGAGGGGACAGTTTGTCTGAGCAGTTTTCCTTCATCGTTTTCGAATTCCATAACCTGGCCGTTGTCGGCCACAAAGATATTTTTCTCCGGAATGCCAATACTGCTGGCAATCTTGGCGTGAAGTTGTAGGAAATATCTGTTGCCATGAATTGGAATGAAATACTTGGGCTTGGTGAGCTGCATCATCATCTTGAGATCTTCAACATGAGCATGACCACCCGTATGAACATCCATTAGCTTATAGTGAACAATATGAGCCCCTTCTCTTGAGAGAGAATCTTTGAGCTTCTGAACACTATTCTCATTTCCAGGAATGACCGAAGAAGAAAAGATAACGGTGTCACCTTTTTCGATCTGTATTTTTCGATGTTCTTTGTTGGCAATTCTCATTAGAACAGCTTTGCCTTCACCTTGGGCTCCGGTACACATAATGATAACTTTTTTGGGATCCATTCTGTTGGCCTCATCAATGCCAATAATGACTTTGGGAGGGACTTTGAGATAGCCAAGCTTGATCGCAATGTCGACATTCGTTTTCATGCTAAAGCCCTCTATTGCGACCTTGCGCTCATATTTGCTCGCAATATTAATAATTTGCTGAATACGAGAGAGAAGGGAAGAGAAAGTTCCAATGATAATTCTTCCGGGAGCACCACTGATAATTTGATCCATGGCTTCCCCAATGGCTGATTCAGATATTGAGTAGCCTTCTGACTCAGCGTTAGTACTGTCAGAAAAGAGGGCTAGAACTTTCTGAGCGCCAAAACGAGCGATTTTGCCAATTTCCGCCGGAGCATCATTGACTGGAGAATGATCAAATTTGAAGTCACCAGTATGAACCATAAGTCCTTCTGGGGTGTGAATAGCGATACCGACTCCATCGGGGATGTTGTGATTAACCCGAAAGAACTCAATCTTAAACACGCCCAGTTTGATCTTGTCGTCTGGATCGATGGTGTAAAAATTGAGACTGTCACTGTTTCTGTAATCTTCTTGCCTTTTTTCAATAATAGCTCTGGTCAGTTTGGTGGTAAAAATTGTGGGGTTGCCAAGCTTGGGCATAAGGTGAGGGATGCCGCCGATATGGTCGTAGTGACCATGAGTGACAATAACACCTCTAATGTTGTTTTCTTTACCTTTGAGGTAAGAAATGTTTGGAATGATGTAATCAATTCCGGGCATGTCTTCTTCAGGAAACTGCAGGCCCATGTCAACGATAATGATATCGTAGTTGTACTCGATAATCATCATGTTGCGGCCTACTTCCTCAAGTCCACCAAGAGGAATGACACGCAGTTTTGGTTTGGTCTTTTTAATCATTTATGAGATTAATTTTCAATTAATATTAATAACTAATATATTTCAAGTTTCAATCCTCCTGCGCTAAAGCTTTGGCGGATGAGTCGAAGTTGGGTTAATTCAAACGACTAATAAAAAAGGCAGTTTCAATTGACTCTTGAAAAATAGTAGTCAAATTTTCTTTTTGGTCTTAAGAGAAGTGTGATTACTTATCCTCTTCTTTTACCAAGATAGGCTTGGTTTCGAGATACCATTTGCTAATACTAGCAAATCTATCGTGGGGGAGAGTAATATATTCAAGCTCAATACCATTAACTTTTTTGTCGACGCTGTAGAGATAGGTTGGACTGTACAGAAAGATGGCGGGTAGTTCTTCGGCCATGATGTTCTGGAAGTGAATATACTTGTTGATCCTATCTTCTTTGTTGGTCGTTTTTCTGGCCGTTTCCAAAAGATCATCAACGCTGGCATTGCGGTAATTACTTAGATTGAGACCAGGGTCTTTTCTTTCCGAAGAGTGCCAGAAAGGATATGGGTCAGGATCGTGCATGAGAAGTTGACCGTAGAGCAGTACTTCATAACTTCTGGGTTTGACGTTTTCTGTCTTGAGAGTGATGGGGTCGATTGGTTCAATGTGACAAGTAATACCAATCTTAGCCAGGTCTTCTTGGATTATCTCGGCTGTCTTTAGATAGCTTTCTTGTCCGCTGACAAAGAGAGTAAACTCTAGTTTCTGATTGTCTTTGTAATAGGCGTTTTCTTCTTGATTGAACTTCCACAGGCCTTTTTCTAGTTCTTCTTTGGCTTTTTGTGGGTTGATAGCATATTTCTCTATGCCCTCATTATGCCCCAAGAAATTGGGCATAATGGCGGCATAAACAGGAACAGCTTCACCATCCAAGGCCTCATTGATAATTCTATCTCTGTCTATAGAGTAGGCAATAGCTCTCCTGACATTTCTTTCTTTGAGAAGAGGGTTGTCGTCCCAGTTAAAGAAAAGAGCAAAATATTGGGGTAGTTTGAGATGATAGTAATTTATTTTCTTCTCAAGTTTCTCGGTTATGAGAAGCTTGGAATCTCTGGGAATATAGCCAACACCCAGAACATCACCCTTCTTGTAAGCTTCAATGGCGGTGTCCCAGTCCATGTAAATATTGAAAGTGAAGTACTCGATCAGGGGCTTGTTGCCATAGTAATCCGAGTTTCTTTCGAGATTGTAGCTTAGAATGGCTCCGGCCTTCTTATCTTTTTTGTAATCTTTAAATTTGAAGGGGCCCGTGCCAACCGGTTTAAGATTGGCTTCAGACAAAGCTACGCTTGAAGGAGAAATATTTTCCCAAATATGTTTGGGCAGAATGCCAAAAATAGTACTTTCTTTGAAAAATGGAGAATAAGTATCTCCAGTGAGAGTTAGCTTAACGGTGTAGTCATCAATTTTTTCTACGGCTACTCCAGAAAGGCTAGATAACAAGGGGCTATTTATTTCCGGACTCTTGATGGTTTGGACAGTAAAAACAACATCGTCGGCGGTAAACTTTTCTCCATCATGCCAGACGACATCTTTTCTAAGATGAAAAGTGTAGTTCTTTTGGTCTTCGCTGATTTCATATGACTCAGCTAGGTCTGGAACAAGCTCTTGATTCTCGTTATATTTCAGTAGACCGGAAAAAATAAGTGAACTAATATCTTGATCTGTATCACTGGCTTGAGAGAGAAGGGGGTTGATATGCTGTGGTTCGCCAACAACTCCCTCTACATAGCGACCACCTTCAGTGGGGATAACTTGGACGTTGTAACCGGCATTTTCGACTCCCAGAAAAACACTAGTCAAAATAACCAGGGCCACAAGAAAGAACAAGACCCATTTTTCTCTTTTGGAGAAAAAACGAGGCAAATATTTGAGGTTTTTGAGGTAAAGTAGGCCTTTTTCTTTTTTTGCACTATCTTTGAAGGTCAAAGAATCCTGAGGCAGATCTTTGCTGGCGTTTTTGGGGGTCTCAACATTATCAAAAAGAGAGGGCTTCTTTGACATAGCTCTAGCTGTTATTCAACAAAGAGATTTGCCACCGAAAGACCTAAAAAGAGCACTACCAAGACGATAGTAGCGCGGAAAAGGATCTTTTCTGCCCCCCTCTTGGTCTGATAGAGATTGCCGTCTCCGCCACCACCGAAGGTTTGAGAGAGGCCGACGCCTTTATTTTGCACCAAAATCACCACCGTCATAAGGACGGCAACGACTAATTGAATGATTGTAAGAATTTTTGCGGTATCCATAGTGGTAAGAATATAACATTATTGGAGGCAATTGGCAATAGTTTTTAGTATTCCACTTCAAAACACGAAATCATTAGACCGCTTCTCTAGAGAGACCCTTTTTGGACGTTTAACCGAAGGGGTTCTGTTCAAAAAGGGTCTTTCTAGAGAAGCGGGATCCCGAGCACTTCTTCGTGATGTAGTTGAAGGTATTTTATCCCTTCTTGCTAATCAAACGTTGCAGATCTTTAACCGATTTCCCACTAACCTTCATCTTCTTTTTTTTGCGCTTCTCTTTTCTGTCTTCTTTTTTTTCAACCTCCTTCTGGAGATGATTGTGGTTGTTTGAAGTCATTAGAGTTGTTCCTTTACTTTTTGTCCAAGTTTCTTGCCGACCAGATTTTGAATTTCTTTGAGACTGGCTTTTTTTATTCTGGTCACTGAACCAAATTCTTGCACAAGCTTTTTTTTGGTTTTGGGCCCCACACCCTCAATGTCGTCTAGGGCTGATTTGTGAGCAGATTTTTTTCTGAGATTGTGATGATAAGACAGAGCAAAACGATGGGCCTCGTCTCTGATTTTGACGAGCATTCTTCTAGCCTGTGAACCTTGCCCCATCAGTAAAGGCTGTGATTTGTTTTTGAGGTAGACTTCTTCAAATTTTTTGGCCAGAGAAATCATGGGTATATCGAGGTCAAGTTCAGATTGAATTTTGAGGCCGGCATTGAGCTGTGCTTTACCTCCATCTAGGACAATAAGATCGGGACATTTGGCTGGGTTCTGGTCACATTTTCCGAGACGTCTTCTCAAAACTTCTTGCATCATGGCGACATCGTTGGCACCAGTGACGGTTTTTATTTTGAAGCGACGATATTCTTTTTTATTGGACTCGCCATTCGTAAAAACGACCATCGAGCCAACGGCCAGCTTGCCTTGGATATTGGAGATATCATAGCATTCCATGCGCTTTGGGAGACTTGGGAGATCAAGGGCGTCCTTGAGATCTTCAAGAATAGTTTGTTGGTCCAGGGCCTCGTCTTGAAGCTCCTGATAAAACTTCTTGGCGTTTTTGCGACCTAACTCAATAATCTTTTTCTTGCGCCCAATTTTTGGCACTTCAAAACCTAGGTGTTGAATTTCTTTTTTGGGAAAATGCTTTTCAAGAATTCTCCTTAGATGTGTGAGGGGAAAAGTAGGGAGAATCGGCGTGATAATTTTTTGGGGCAAAGAAGTCGTTTTTTGATAGTGGTCTAGAATAAAGGCTGACACTATTTCTTGCTGTGGAGTTTTGTGAGGTGAAGAAAAAACAAAGTTTTCTTGTCCAATAATTTTGCCTTCTCTGACGACAATGAGGGAAACAATACTTTCTTGGACCTTGGTTTTTGACCTGGGTTCATAAATAGAGAGATAGTCTTCGTTGACCTGTTTGGTTGAAACTATTTTTTGTTCGGAGGTAATTTTCTGGAGAGCTTCTAGTTGATCTCTAAACTCAGATGCCTTCTCATATTCTTGGCTCAGAGAAGCTTGCTCCATGTTGGTCTTGAGGTTGGCAATGATTGCTTTGATTTGGCCTTTGAGAAAAAGCTCACATTGCTTAATGAGATAATTGTATTCTTCGGGAGAGATTTTTCCTATACAGGGTCCTAGGCATTTCTTGATGTAGTATTTGAGACAAGCTCTTTTTCTGTAGCGATCACTGGCGTTTATTTCCAAATTGCAATCTCTGTAAGGGAATAGACTTCTCATTAATTTGAGCGTTCGCTTGAGAGCCGCCGCGTCAGTAAATGGGCCAAAGTAATGACTTTTGGTATCAGTAATTTTTCTGACAGTATAAATTTTGGGAAAATCATCCCCGTGATCTATTTTGATAAATTGATAGCTTTTGTCATCTTTCATCAACACATTATAGCGGGGGCGATACTTTTTGATGAGATTTGATTCTAGAAGTAGCGCTTCTGTTTCGGTGTCGGTGATGATCGTGCGTAGGTCACGAATTTGAGCCAACATAATTTTTTTGTCGACAGCCAAATTCGAAGAATTTTTAAAATAAGACGGGACTCTTTTCCTGAGATTTTTGGCTTTGCCAACATAAAGAACCTTCTTGTTTTTGTCAAAAAAAAGGTAAATACCTGGTTTTTTGGGGAGAGTGTCTAGTTTTTTGGTGACTTGCTTCATATATCAGGCAAAATCTAAGGCTTCATCATTTTCTGCTTCTTGATATGACTTCCAAATATGCCGGAAGTATTTATTTTTTTCTCGGAGTTCATCAAATGTTCCAGAACCGACAACTCTTCCATGTTCAAAGAGATATATTTTTGAGAAATATGGCAGGAGATGAAGTCTATGAACCGAAGCCAGAATAGTTTTATCGGAAAATTCCTTGAAGAGATCTTCAAAGATTGATCGTTCAATTTGTGGATCAACTGAGCTTGTAGGTTCATCAAGACACAAGATTGATTGATCTTTGGCAAAGAGTAGACCCCTGGCTAAAGCAAGGCGCTGTTTCTCTCCACCGGAAAGAGAGACACCTTTTTCAGCAATATTCAGAGAAGTGTCTTTTCTGAGACGCTTCAAAACTTCATCAAAGTGAGAGATGGCAATAACTTCTTCAATTTCTTGCTCTGAGAACTTTCCACCCAATGCAATATTGAACTTAACTGTACTTTGAAATATCTCAGGATCTTGGGGGACTAGTGCAATTTGGTCGCTAATAGCCCTAAGGCCGTTTTTATTTTCTTGTCCATCAACAATGATCTTTCCCTTTTCTGCTTGATATAAACCCTTTAGGACCGCCAGGATAGTGCTTTTACCACTGCCACTTGTGCCAACCAAGGCAATTTTCTCACCTTTTTTTAAGCTCAAATCAATGCCAAAAAGTCCAGCCTTTCCACCTTCCTTCTTGAGGGGCTTCTTGTAGGAGAAATAAAGTCCTTTTAAATCAATTTTCTGCCATTTTTGGACTTTCTCCTTTTTTGGGAGTTCTTTTATTCTATACTTGGCAGCATTTTTAATGTTATCTGCTGAGGTGATCATGGCATGTTCCCCAACGATAGTGCTATATCTCCAGGCAGTTGTATAAAAAACATCCCCAACCTGTTTCAAGTATTGGTAAATCATAGCAAAAGTCCCAATCAACAAAATCTCACCTCGCCTCAGCACTCCATAAGCGAAGATTATGAGCACAGCCACAGTCATAATTTGAACTAGATGATCTGCTCCGGCCCACTTTGCTTCGTTAATAATCTTTTCTTTTTTAAAGATTTCAAATGGTTTGGCAATTCTTTTTTTTATCTCAAGGAGGGCATACCTTTGTAGCTTCAAAGAAATTACCGTGGTAATATTTGTCACAAAATCATGCACTGCTGAAGCGGTTTTGTTTTCGTAGTTGTAGATTCTCTTGAGAAGTTTGGTAATGATTCTATCAATTAGGACAATGGCGATGATAGCAAAAATGCTAACTGATAAAGCAATGCCTCCTGAAAAGAAATCAATCAAAAACAAAGCCGTGAAAGCAACCATCAGTTTGATAATTGCGCCAATTATCTCAAAGAGACTACTTGAATACTCTTTTAGGGCATATGAGGCTCGCCCAATTTTATCAATACTTTTCCCGGAATGATTCTCTTGATGCCAAAATAGAGGGACATGGAGAACTATGTCTAGCATTTCAAGTTTGAAGTTATTGCTGATATGAAAAGAATTAATTGATTCAATAACCCTAGCAATTCCCCAGAGAGACCAGAAAAAAATTGTAATGCCAACAAGAATTAACAAATAGGTAACCAGAGTGTTAAAAACGTCGCTATTGTATGAGTCTGCTTGCTGAACAGTGTTAAGTGCTCGACCAATCACATAGGGCTCAAGCATAATGGCAACAGTCGCAATGCTTTGCAAAAGAATAGCCAAAATAACCATCCCTCGATGGCCTCTTGCGTATCTCCACATGATCCTGAATAAGTCGAAAACTGGATTTTTCATCTTTCCAACATTTTTTTTGCTTTCTTCTTGGCCACTGCCCGTAGGTCAACAACCTGGTCGTCCTCATCAATAATCTCGACATTCAGAACCTCTTCAATAATGTCTTCGAGTGTAACAACGCCACGAAATTCTCCGTATTTTCCAAAAACAAGGGCGATGTGATTTTTTTTCTTGAGGAAATCATTCAAGAGACTATCAAGTTTCTTGTTACCTTTGATTGTAATAAGACAATCTCTACAATAGACGGCATCTACTTTTGTTCCTGGCTCAACTCCAATCAAATCCCTGGAGTACAAGATGCCCTTCACATTATCCAGCCTGCCTTTTTTCACAATAACACGATCAAAGCCACTATCTTTAATGTTGTTAATGGTTTCTTTGGTGAGTACTTTTTCAGTATCAACTGCAAAGACAACTGTTCTGGGAGTCATAATGTCTTCAGCTTTTTTGTCAGAAAAAGATAAGGCTCCCAGTAGGATTCTTTCTTCATCGGCATCAAGATCAGATTCTTTAGCATCCTCGTGAAATCTTACGATTTGTTTTAGTTCCTTTCTGCTCCAAACCGTGGGGAGTTCTTTGCCGAGGATTGCATCAAGAGCGAGGGCTAAAGGCTTGGCGATTGGATAAAATAAGATCATAAAGAATCTTACAAGCCAGGTGATTTTGGAGCCTAAAGTTAACGCAAATCTAGAGAAAACAGCTTGTGGGACAATCTCCCCAAAGACAACAATCAGAGCAGTGGCCGTAATACCAGCCACAATGCCGCTTTCAATACTTCCAAGAAAAATACTAAGAGCAGAATTAACAGCTACGTTGCCAAGTAGTAAAGTTGTTAGTAAGAAATTGCCATCTTTTCTGACTGGATAGATTTTCTTGGCTTGTTTATCGCCCAAGGCTATTTTTCTCTCAAGGTCAGTTTTGTTGAGACTAAAAAGACCCAAAGTCAGACCTGAAAAGAGGGCTGATAACGACACGAGGACAAAAACGATTAA
>Ga0180007_10007160_pt1 | contig 10635 bp, 11 predicted proteins | sample MM_PC_MetaG_FD_121122 | JGI IMG/M metagenome (GOLD analysis project Ga0180007, IMG submission 121122) | Groundwater microbial communities from the Aspo Hard Rock Laboratory (HRL) deep subsurface site, Sweden - MM_PC_MetaG | ecosystem: Environmental > Aquatic > Deep subsurface > Groundwater...
ATTGCCAAATATTATAGTTCTGAGTCGGAAAAAATATTATCCTTTAATGCCCTGCCCGACGCGAGCGATATTAAAATCGGTGAATATTTGGTTGTCCCTGACGGCAAGGTCCCACCTCCGGCTCCAATCCCGCAGTCCACCATTGCTAGCAGAAACACTGTTAACATTCCTTCATCATCAATTGTCCCAACCGGCGGAAAATTACTCTGGCCAAACGGCTGCAGTCGCATTTCCCAATATTTTGGCTGGCGCCACACTGGTGTTGATATTGCCTGTCCGGCTGGAACTTCAATCCGCGCCGCCGATGACGGCGTTGTTACCCGCGTCCAATATATCAACACTGGTTATGGGCATAACGTTATGATTGATCACGGCGGAGGAGTTGTAACTCTTTATGGCCACATGACTAAAATTTATGTTGAGCCAGGAGAAACAGTTAAGCGAGGCCAAGAAATCGGGCTTGAGGGTTCTACCGGACGATCCACTGGACCACATTTACATTTTGAAGTCAGAATCAACGGAAAATTTTATAACCCCCTGAATTACATTAAATAAATAATCCTTAAAAGGACAGTCTCTCAAAAATAAAAACTGTCCTTTTGTTAATTGCCAATTGTTACTTGTTAATTATTAATTTTACTCTGCCGCCTTGGCCCGATATTGGAGCGCTTCAGCCACATGCGGCAATAAAATTTTTTCTTCGCCGGAAAGATCGGCAATGGTTCTTGAAATTTTTAACAAACGATAATAAGCCCGAGCCGACAAACGCATCTGCGTCACTGCGTTTTTTAAAAATTCCTGACTCGGCCCGTCAATCTGACAAAAATCTTTAATTAGTTTTGACGGCAGCTCGGCATTGGTTAAAACTTTATAACCTTTATACCTTTCTCTCTGTAAACTACGTGCCCGTTCTGCACGTTTTTTAATTTCCGCCGAACTTTCCGCGACCTCTGTCTCGGCTAACTTTTCAAACTTTACCCGCGGTACTTCAATGTGCAAATCAATTCTGTCCAAAAGCGGCCCGGAAATTTTTTTCTGATATCGTAAAATTGTTGATGGCGAACAAGTGCAAAATTTTTCCGGATCAGTATTAAAACCGCAGGGACAAGGATTGCGCGCCGCGACCAAAATAAATTTTGCGGGAAATTGTAAACTGCCAGAAGCGCGGGAAATTGTCACGACGCCATCTTCAAGCGGCTGACGCAAACTTTCGAGTACAGCACGATTAAACTCAGGAAGTTCGTCCAAAAATAAAATGCCGCGATGAGACAAGCTTACCTCCCCTGGCCGCGGCCAAGTCCCGCCGCCCACAAGAGAAACATTCGAAGCAGTGTGATGCGGACTCCGAAACGGCCGACGAATCATAAGCGGCAAATCCGGCGGCAGAAGCCCGGCTACAGAATAAACTCTCGTCACTTCCAACGCTTCATCAATTGTAAGCGCGGGCAAAATTGACGGCAAAGTTTTTGAAAGTAAAGTTTTCCCCGAACCCGGCGGACCGGACATTAAGAGGTTATGCCCGCCGGCAGCGACAATTTCCAGGGCGCGTTTTGCATACTCCTGGCCGCGCACAAAGGCCATATCAAAATTTTCTTCATCAGCTGAAATAGTATTCCCAAAATCAAAAGGTTCTTCGCAGGAAAACGGTGCGATTAAATTTTTTCCCGCCAAATGAGCCGCCAATTGAAAAATATTTTTTACGGGAATAATTTCTAAATTTTCAATCAAGCTGGCTTCACGGGCGTTAGTTTCGGGAACATACAAAATTTTTATCCCACGCGCTCGGGCGGCGGCGGCAACGGCCAAAATTCCGTTCACCGGCCGCAAAATTCCATCCAGCGCCAACTCTCCGACAAAAAGCGCGTCGGGACAAAGAAGATTCTCTACAACTTTCTTCTCCGGCAAAATTTCTAAATTTTTTATCTTGCTCTCCTCCGTTTTTGGGGGCAGTATTAAAAATTTTGAAGCCAAAAGAATTGCGACGGCAATGGGTAGATCATAAGACGGACCTTCTTTTTTTAAATCCGCCGGAGCGAGATTTACCGTAACGCGCGTTCTCGGAAACGGCAAATCACTGTTCTTTATCGCCGCCCGCACTCGTTCACGCGATTCCTGCACGGCCATGTCCGGCAAGCCGACGATTGTAAAATGACTTAGCCCCGGAGAAATGTCGGCTTCAACTTCTACAAGCTCGGCATCCAACCCGACAATCGCCGCGGATAATATTTTTGAAGACATAATTTAAAATTTTTTAATTCTGGGCCGTTTCCGACTTTTTCTTTAAAAATTCCGACAACAAAACTAAACCAACGCCGCTCACAATAAAAACATCTGACAAATTAAAGATTGAATAATTAAAAAAACTTAAAAAATCAATCACAAAACCAAAATATAGCCGATCAATCAAATTACTAACTGCACCGACAACAATCAAACTCAAAGAAAAAATTATAAAAATATTTTTCTGCCGGTAATTTTTTGCGACGAGCCAAAGAAGCGCCGCTAAAATTATAAAAATCAAGCTATACATCAACCATTCGGGCAGAGCAATATTAAAAATCAAATTAAAATTTTTATATAATCTAAAACCAACAAATTTTTCCGAAAACAAAAAAACTCCCCCCTCGGGAATTTGGAGCGCCAACCATTTTGTCAGACGGTCGGCCAAAAACAAAATGCTTATCAAAAAATTGATAAGCATTATTTTGCGAATAAATGACATTCTTGCTAAACCTTATTTACTAAACTTGGATTTACATTCCATACAGGCAGAAGATGCTGGACGCGCCTCGAGTCTATTAGGATCAATCACCTTTCCGCAATACTTACAAATACCATAAGTTCCCTCTTCAATGCGTTTTAGGGCACCATTCACATCGCGCAGGGATGACTCCAAGGTCCGCTCCAAAGTTAAATTGTCACTATAAGTAGCAACCTCAGCGGCATTTTCGTCTTCCGTATCACCAATGGTTGGAAAGTTGGCGTCGTAGTCGGACGCGTTATGCGGATTTTTTTTGGTAAATTGGGACAGCTCCTTTTCCAAGCGTGCTTTTTCCTCTAAAAGCTGATCTTCGATTTTCTTTAAAAATTCTTTATCAAGATTACTTTGTACTGCCATAAATTTCTTATTATTTTTTTAATAAAAAGGGGATTTTTTTATAATATCCTCTTTAAATTAAGTATATAACAATATTAAATAATTTTCAAGCACAAATATTGTTCTCTGCCGCGGGGCCGCGGGCCAAATCGTTGCGCTTTCAACTTTAAAAGGGCGCAACTGCACCCTTATATAATATAAATAAATGGCCGTTGCGCCCTTGTGCCCCCTTGACACACCCTTTTGTCCTCCGGAGAGGATTAAAGAGATACCGGTCTTGGGGGAAGGAACGCTTTTTGCTGACTTCAAAGCGAAGAGCTCCTCTACCGTTCTTGTGGTGAATTCCAGAGGGGAACGCACCTAAAAGATAATTTTTGTTTTTGTTTTAGGGTCAGGCCTTGCCAGCTGAAGACCTATGACGAAGAGTAGAGAAGAGAGAAATTAGGCCAACTCGCCATGCAATTTTTACCGCTTCCTGATTTTTATTGCGCGATACCATTGCTGGCTCAGCCGAATGTCTCTGGTTTTAATGTTCTATAAATATTATACCACGAAAATACCCTTCTTGTCAATCCTCAAACTTTGGCTTATTTAAAAGAAAAAATATTTTTTAAACTAAAATGAATAGCAACTTATCCCCAAAAGAACCCTATCTTTGTTAACAAGTTATCCACACTTCTCTCCTAAAGAGATGCCTTATCCCCAACAGACGGGCTAACCTCGAAAATTATCCCGCTAAAATCCGGTGTTACCCATTTTAACCAGCTCAAGATCAACTCTCCCAAACTTTTACCATAGTAATCAGGCCTGTGGCGAGCATTGGACAAAAAATATTGAAAAATTTCCGTTGAATTACTAATCATTACTTTCTGATCTTTTCTGCCAACTAAAAATTCTTGATTTAGAGCCCCCACAGAAAGATAATGCACTGGCACGCCGCCAATCTGTTCATCTTGAAAAACAAAAATATCGGGATTGGCAAAAAGTTCTTTAACTTTTGTTCCGTCAGACAAAGTTTTTTCTTGAATTTCCGGCAGAAGAACCGCCAAATCATCTTTTATTATTTCTTCCATGCTATTTTTTAGATATTTATCATCCGAAATAGATAAAAAATTAAAATCAACCAAGTTCCGCGGCGATTCTATCCTACCTTTCGGAACCACAACTAATTTATTACTTGACCAAAAATCAGAAAACCAAAGCATGGCGCGGAAATCTTGAACTTTAAAATTTTCTCCGAAATAAATTTGAGCTAAAGAATGCCGCTGCGCTCTCTTAAAGGCGACCAACCTCATTTCATCGTCAGCCAAAGATTTTTTTTCTTGGCTTAAAGCCGCCACTACTTCCCCAAGACCAAATCTTGAATTGGAAATTATCACCCTCCCATCATCTCTAAAAATATAATGATAGTTTAATTCTTCCAATTTATTTTTAAGCGAATCAAAATTCTGATTATCCGCCTGACCAAGGAAAATAAAATCCGCAAAATCTGGCAAAATTGCGAAACCAACTCTTTCAACCTCTGGGGTAACAACTTCTTCCAAGAATTTGGTTTGCTCTGCCGCTTCGCCAGAAAGAGTCGATCTCGTGATTGCCCAAAGCCAAGCATCGTCCGCTCCGGAGCTAAAATCACTCTGCCAATATACTACGGCTTCTCTGGGCACGGATTCCAAAAAATTATCTTTCTCCAAAAAATTAAAATAAAACCAAAAAGAAAATCCTGCAAAACTCGCGAGGACAAAAAACCCTGCTCCGATAAGCAAGGTTTTTGTTTCGGTTAGCGACGTAAGGCGAGAGAAATGAATTTTTTTTTCATTCCCGAGCCGAGGAGCTAACACAGGCTCTGCCTGTTCTTTTTTGAAGAATTCAAAAAACATTATTTTATCTTCAGCTCTAATTATCTTCTCGGACGATCGTGCTCTCGCGACGCTCCGCCCTGATCGCGGTCGCCATTTTTATCTCCATTTTCCTGCAACCGTTTAATGGAAAGATCAACTCTACCTTGTTCGTCAATCTTAATAACTTTCACGCGAACGACATCACCTATTTTTACAATGTCAGTCACCTTTTCTACGCGATATGGCGCAAGTTCGGAAATATGGACTAGCCCGTCTTTATGCGGAAGAATCTCCACGAACGCGCCAAAGTCCAAAATGCGCGTAACCGGTCCTTGATAAATTTCTCCAACTTCAGCTTCCTGCGTCAAGCTCTTAACCCAAGCTACAGCTTTATCAAGCGCCGGCGGCTGAGATGAACAAATCACCACTGTCCCGTCATTATCTATATCGATTGAGACACCAGTCACGTCAATAATTTCATTAATAATTTTTCCACCAGGACCAATGACGTCGCGAATTCTATCCGAATTGATTTTGAAAGAGATAATTCTCGGGGCATATTGGGAAAGTTCCGGACGCGGCGCGGCAATCGCACCCTCTATCACGTCCAAAATTTTCATTCTCGCTTCACGACCCTGTATCAAAGTTTTCTCCACTATCTCCATCGTCAACCCCAGGGTTTTTGTATCCATCTGGATTGCCGTAATGCCGGTCCTTGTTCCAGCGATTTTAAAATCCATGCCGCCCTTGCTGTCTTCCAAATCTTGGAGATCAGTCAAAACTTTGAAATTTCCTTTTTCATCAGATGCGAGACCCATAGCAATGCCAGCCACCGGAGATTTGATCGGCACACCCGCATCCATCAGGGCCAAGGTCGAGGCACAAGCTGAAGCCATTGATGAAGAACCATTTGAACTTAAAACTTCGGAGACAACGCGGATGGTGTAAGGAAAGTCTTCCGTCTTCGGCAAAACCGGAATCAAGGCGCGTTCGGCTAAAGCTCCGTGTCCAATTTCTCGCCGACCAGGTCCGCGCATTGGCGAGGCCTCACCAACTGAAAAAGGCGGAAAATTATAATGATGCATAAATCTTTTTTTGCCGGAAACTTCCATACCATCCAAAGTCTGCTCTTCGCCCGGCGAACCGAGCGTCACCGCAGACAAAACATGTGTATCACCGCGCGTAAAATACCCTGTACCATGCGTACGCGGTAAAAGCGCTACTTCTGCACCAAGCGTCCTGATGTCAGTAAGAGTACGACAATCAACTCTTGTTTCTTTTTCTAAAATTACCCGACTGATTTCCTCTTCAACAATCCCATAGAAAAATCCCATCGCGTCTTTGCGGCGATCTTTTCCAATCCCTTCGCTTTTCAAATATTCTTCAAGGTCGATTTCTAGCCTGTCCAAAACTTCCTGGCGGGAGGTCTTACTTTCTTTTTTACTGTTGAAAAGACAAGTCTCTAATTTCTCGTACAAAAATTCTTTGACTTTGTTTTTTAACCCTTCTTTTTCCGAAGCTCCTTCCGGATCTTCCTCTATAATAGAAATTTTTGTTTTGCCAATCTCTTCACGGACGCTCTCAATCAACTGAACAATTTTTTTCAAGTGTTTCTGCCCAAATTTTATTCCTTCCAAAACATCATTTTCCAAAACTTCATTAGCTCCTGCTTCAAGCATACAAACTTTTTCCTCTGTACCGGCGACAACAATATCCATCGTGCTTTTATTTCGCGCGTCATAAGTCGGATTCAAAACCCACTCACCATTTATCTGACCAACGCGAACCGCGGCAATCGGCCCATTCCAAGGAATATCCGAAATAGAAAGGGCAATTGAAGCGCCAACTAACGCCGGAATATCTGGATCATTTTCCTGATCCCAAGACAAAGTTGAAGCCACAACCTGAATGTCATTTCTCATTCGGTCATCAAAAAACGGCCTGATTGCACGATCAACCAGCCGCGCTGTTAAAATTGCTTCGTCAGTCGGACGGCCTTCACGTTTTATAAAACGCGAACCCTTAATTTTCCCGGCCGCGTAAAGCTTTTCTTCGTACTCAACCATCAGGGGAAAATAATTAATCCCGTCTCTTTGATTTCCCGACATTGTGGCCGTGGCCAAAACTACTGTATCGCCGTAACGAACCGTGCAGCTGCCATTGGCTTGTCCGGCAAATTTTCCAGTTTCAATGATTAAAGTCTTTCCTCCCCATTCTAACTCAAACTTTTTTACCATAATTTTCTGCTTTGACCGCCAAACTTTAGACTTCTGGTTGTCCAGAAGAAGCCTACTTGTCTGGCGATCAAAAAATTAATTTTTAATTGTTATTTTTTTAATTAAATAATCGTTCGTTTTATCCGACCGCTGATTAAGTACCGCCTTCTATCATGACTTAAATCAACAAAATTGTCAACCGTTTCCACGAGTTTGCTGGAAGTGGTTTCGCGAAAAGCCATAGATTCTACGCGGCATCCTTTATTCATCTTTAAATACTGCACGAGCGGAATAAAATCGCCGTCGCCAGAAACAATAACAATGACATCCAATCTTTCAGCCAAAGCGATTGAATCAATGCAAATACCAACATCCCAATCGGCCTTTTTTGCACCGTCATAAACCATCAATTCTTTTTCCCGAGTTTCCAAACCCAATTTTTCCAATGCTTCAAAAAATACTTTTTCCTCGCCAGTTTTTGTTTTTACAACGTAAGCGATGGCGCGGATTAATTTTCTGTTTCCGACCGCTGTTTCCAAAATATTTCCAAAATTAACTTTTGCGTTGTAAAGATTTTTCGCGGAATAATACATGTTTTGCACGTCAATGAAGACGCCCACTCTTTGTTCTTTATAAGTTACCATAAATTTCCTCCTTATTTTTTAGTCAAAAACCCCTCGCAGAGGAGGGGCTTTAAATTTTTACAATTTTAATTTCTCCATCAATTCAGTGTGGCCCTTTTTATCTTCTCTCTCCAAATACTTTAAGAGCCTGCGTCTTTCACTAACTTTCTTCAAAAGGCCGCGCCGTGAAGAAAAATCTTTTTTATGCTCCTTCAAGTGCTCAACCAATTCTTTGATCTCCGATGTCAAAATGGCGACCTGCACTTGCGGCGAACCAGTATCTGTCGGGTGAATCCGAAACTTTTCAATAATTTTGTCTTTTGCTTTTTTGTCTAACATAAATTGCGCGTTCCCGAGCCTATCCCCGCCATAAGCCCAGAAAACCGTCATTAATAATTTACTTAATCATATTATCATAGCCTTTTTTATTTGGCAAGTCTGCGCTATAATGAAATTGTGCGACGCTAAAAACCCACTATGGCTAATCTCAATAACCTAATCACCCAATTTCTAGAATATCTGGAAATAGAAAAAAACCGTTCGAATAAAACCATCCGGAATTATGGTTTTTATTTAAAAAGATTTAATAATTGGGCCGGCGACGTTTCCCCCTCTGGCATTACCCAAGAAAAAATCCGCCAGTACCGGCTTTGGCTAAATCGCTTTACCGACGAGCACGGCCGCGTTTTGAAAAAGAATACTCAAAACTATCATCTGATTGCCCTTCGCGCTTTTTTGAAATATTTAGCCAAGCGCGACATCAAAACTTTGTCCGCAGAAAAAATTGAGTTAGGAAAAATGCCAGAACGCGTGGTGGACTTTTTGGAGGGAACGGATTTAGAACGGATTCTTGAAGCACCAACTTTAGCCGATGCGCCGGAAATTATAAAAAAAAGAGATAAGGCCATTGTGGAAATGCTTTTTTCGACCGGTTTACGCGTTTCCGAATTGGCAAATTTAAAAAAAGAACAGATCAATTTAAAAAAAGAAGAATTTACGGTCCGCGGCAAGGGCGACAAACCGCGCGTTGTCTTTTTATCAAACCAAGCAAAATTCTGGATCAAGCAATATCTGGAGGCGCGGCAAGATGTTTCGCCGTTTTTATTTGTTTCACACGACAGGGCGCATGAAAGTGAAAACGCTCTCACTCCCCGGAGCGTGGAACGGCTGGTAAAAAAATACTCCAAAATTGCTGGTATTACAAAAAAAGTCACGCCGCACACAATGCGCCATTCTTATGCCACGGATTTATTAATGAACGGCGCCGATATCCGTTCGGTCCAAGCTATGCTCGGCCATTCTTCAATCACAACAACGCAAATTTACACCCATATCACCAACCAACAACTTCGCGAAGTTCATAAAAGTTTTCACGGCCGCCGACGTGGCAAATAAAGCTTCTTGACAACGGCAAAAATTTTTGCTAAAATAAAAAATACTTTTTTCGCATTACGCGCCCGTAGTTCAATGGATAGAACATCAGCCTTCTAAGCTGAATATCTAGGTTCGATTCCTAGCGGGCGCAGATGGTGGCTATAGTTTAACGGTAGAACAGCGGGTTGTGGTCCCGCCAGCGAGGGTTCAACTCCCTCTAGCCACCCCACCAAAACACCTCTCTGAAAGGAGGTGTTTTGGTTTGCTAAAAAACTGTTTAAATGATAAATTTTAAATAGCAAGAAAGGAGGACTTGCCATGATAGAAAACCCGCCGACGAAGGAAGATTTGCTCCGACCGTTGAACTCCCACTTCACGGAAGCCGATCGACGCCCGTACGTGCAGCTGGATCAAAAAGACGACCAGCGCTTCCTCAAGCCCCTCGGGAAGGAACCAGGCCATGACGACACAAAAAACTAGGTCCGGCTGGCGAGCGCTTCACGAGAGGTGCCAACAAGTCAGGGTTTCCCTTTCGCACCCTCTGCGCGGAACGCTGAACCGACCCAGCGGAAAGAAGCGTGTCCCGCGGACACCTCTGGCCGGCGATCTCTTGCGCCCCAAAACCCTGAAGGATCTCCTGGCGCGGCAGGCCGAAGAACGTCGTCTTGCCGAAGAAGCCGAGGACCGCTACTACGACGCTTTTGGCGCGGAAGTCGAAGCCCACCCCATCAGCCATCCCGGCCACGTCCCGCATGGCTGTACCTGACGAGTACTACCCACTCCCCCGAACTCTCTGTTCGCGCGGGAGTTTTTTTATCTTGACCCAAAATATTTTTTATTATATTATAAATAAGCTAACATTTATTTTTATAAATACTATGCCTTTTACTTGGAATGAAAATTACAGCGTTGGCGTAAAAACTTTTGACGACCAACACAAACGCTATATTGATCTCGCAAACCAGATTGATGTCTTGTCCATGCAAGCCGGCGTCAATCAAGAAAAAATATTAATGAGTTTAATTGAATTCGCAAACTACGCCGCGCTCCACTTTTCCTCCGAAGAAACTTATTTTGAAACATATAAATTTCCCGAACAAGAACTTCACGTTGCCGAACATAATCGCTATCGTGAAACAATAAAAGAATTCTTAGCCAAAGCGCAGGGCCCGAACGCGGATGTAAAAAAAATCGCCCACGAACTTTCCGACTTTGCCGTGGACTGGCTTTTACGCCACGTCATTTCCATGGACAAACACTATACTGATTTTTTCCACGAACGCGGAATAAAATAATTTTTCAGAAACAAAAACGCCCCGAGATGATTGGAGCGTTTTTTTGATATAAATTTTTACGCTTGCTCCTTATCTTTCTTTCCGCCCAATCTCTCAAACGCCCGAAGAACTTCAAGCGGAATGGCGAAAATTACTGTGTTGGATTGATCAGAACTCAAATCATTAAGAGTGCTTAATGTTCGAAGATGCAGA
>Ga0180007_10007161_pt1 | contig 10635 bp, 4 predicted proteins | sample MM_PC_MetaG_FD_121122 | JGI IMG/M metagenome (GOLD analysis project Ga0180007, IMG submission 121122) | Groundwater microbial communities from the Aspo Hard Rock Laboratory (HRL) deep subsurface site, Sweden - MM_PC_MetaG | ecosystem: Environmental > Aquatic > Deep subsurface > Groundwater...
CCATATATAAGTTTCGCGGGGCAGACATCTATGCCTATTTTCAGGCCCGCCAGTCGGCAGATCACACCCTTAGTCTTGACAGAAATTATCGATCCAGTCCTCTGCTTGTACAGGCCGTAAATACTTTGTTTAAAAAGAAAGAGAAGTCTTTTGTCGCCGACCAGCTTCCCTATCATGAGGTGTCCGCGGCCCAGCTCCCTGAACACTGGAGGTTATGGCAGGATGAGAAGGCACAGGCGGGTATGGTGTACTGCAGTCTCGAATCTCCTGATGAAAATGGTGTGAAGGCGTGGACATCGGGCAACTGCCAGCAGCGTATCCATGCCTATGTGGTGGCAGAGATAAAAGAACTGCTGCGGACAGGATCAATGGTACCTGGTACTGGTCCGGAAATGAAGAGACGGGTGACCGGTGGTGATATTGCGGTGCTGGTCCGCAGCAACAGACAGGCAGAGGCCTTTCAGGAGACTCTTGCTCGGGCCAATATTCCGGCAGTCATGTCCAGTCGCAAGACAGTGTTTGCCACACAGGAATGTCGGGATCTGAAGCTGGTGAGCATGGCCGTGGCCGCACCCTCTGATATCGGACTGCTGCGCACGGCCATGAGCTGCAAGTGGTTCGGTCTGAATGGGCGTGGCCTGTATGAGCAGGTGCAGGACGAGAAGCGCATGGAGGAGTGGATGGGCCGTTTCCACGACTACCATCGAATCTGGCAGGAAAAGGGTTTTCTGACCATGATGAACAGTCTCTTTGTCCGGGAGTCAGTTTTTCAGACATTGGCCGGTCTCTCTCTGGCAGAGCGGCAGATCAGTAATCTTATGCACCTTGTCGAACTGGTTCAGGAGGCGGAAAGTCGTGAGAATCTAGCCATTGCCCATACCTTGCAATATCTCTCTTCAGTGATGGAAGGCGGCGAGAGTTCTGAACATGCAGAGTTGCGGCTGGAAAGTGATGAGCTTGCAGTCAAGGTGGTGACCATGCATGCGGTGAAGGGGCTGGAATATCCCATCGTCTTCTGTCCCTATCTCTGGTATCGCTCGGCACGCTTGCAAAAAGAAGAGTACTGTCTCAGCTATCATGATGAGCAGGGACGGATGGTAACGGATCTTGGCTCTCCGCAATTTCGGGAAAAACGAAACGACGCCCTGGACGAAGAGCTGGCCGAGGAAGTGAGGCTGCTCTATGTGGCGCTGACCCGGGCCGCCTGCCGCTGCTATGTCTTCTGGGCCGATGTTGCTAAGACGGGATTTACTGCATCCTCAAGGGAGTCAGCCTTGTCCTGGGTGTTGTCCCTGGCGGATTGTGAGGATATCAGCGGACATACAGAGCGGTTTGCAGGACTCTGTGATAATGAGATGGCTGAATTGAGGAAGCTACCTCCGCTGGCTCCGGCAGGTGTGTGGCTGGAAGCGGAAACTTCTGAGGTCGCGCCGTTACAGTGCAGGACGTTTTCCCGTTCCTCTCTGCCGGGAGAGTGGCTGATGAGCAGTTATTCAGCCTTGGCCGGACAAGGGCATTCTCCGGGCGGAGTGATCGGGCCGCCGGTGATAACATCGGAGAATGAAGCGTCGCCGCGAGTTGTTGAGCTGCCGCTGGGGGCCGGGCTCGGCAATGTGGTGCACGGCCTGCTGGAAGAACTTCCCTTTTCTCTGCTGGCTGAGGGGGCAGGATATGAGGAAGAGACAGTTGCCCAGTGCCGACGTTACGGAGTGGAGGCCGATACAAAACAGCTTGTATTCCTGTTGCAGGCTGTTACGCGTTCTCCCTTAGCTCATGAAGGGAGAGAAAAACCGTTCTGTCTGGCGGAGCTTGAAGAAAAAGATGTGCTCAAAGAGATGCCTTTCTACTTTCATCTGCGTGAGGGATCCACGGAACGAATTAATGAACTGCTTAGCTTTTCAGAGGTGGTGGCACCCATTCAGGAACGCAGGTTAAAGGGTTATCTCACAGGATTTGTTGATCTGGTCTGCCGTGTAGGCTGCAGATATTATATCATGGACTATAAGACCAATTATCTTGGTGATCGTTTGATTGATTATGGCCCAGACAATCTTACTGCAGCCATGCGGGATCACAACTACGGCCTGCAATACTGGATTTATACTCTGGTCCTGCATCGCTTCCTGCGCAATACCCTTGGCGCCTACGAGTATGAAGAGAATTTTGGTGGCGTTTTTTACCTGTTTGCCAGGGGGATGGATCCCGGGCAACCGGGAAATGGCCTCTTTTATGATCGGCCGCAATTGGCAGTGCTGAATGAACTGCACACCAGTCTGGGAGCAGGGTGATGGAAGAACAGAAACCACGTCTCCTGGACAGCCAGTTTGCAAAATTTCTGGCAAAACGCTCAACGATTTCCGGGAAGTTCCGGGAACAGTTTGCCCAGTTGGTCTGTAAACTCTCCATGAGTCTGGCCGCAGGGGACAGCTGTATTGCGCTGACGGAAGAGGAAGAAGGGCTGGTGAGGAGTTCGGGACTGGCAGGTACAGAGGCAAATCCTCTGGTTGTCTGGCAGGGGCGCCTGTACCTCCAGAAAATATTTGCCCATGAAAGACGCCTGGCGGAAAATCTCAAGCGCCTGACAGCAGATTCAAGTTCCCTTGTCAGGGATGAGGCCCTGCTCGATACACTGTTCGGGGGAGTTGACTCCGGAGAAGTCAACTGGCAAAGGATCTCTGCCGAACGAGCTTTGGAACAAAAATTTCTTATTATTTCAGGAGGACCGGGAACAGGAAAAACTTCCACCGTGGTCAAGATCCTGGCTCTGCTGGTATCTGCTATGGGGCCGGAGTTGCGTGTTGGTCTGGCAGCTCCCACGGGTAAGGCTGCTATGCGGTTGCAGGAGTCCATCGGTCACAGCATCAGTCAGTTACCCATCCATGATCTAATAAAGGCGGCTATTCCTGGTCAGGCCCATACCCTGCACCGTCTCCTTGGTGTCCGCCGTTTTTCACCTTACTTTTTCCACCATGGAGATAATCCACTTTCATATGATGTGGTGGTCGTTGATGAGGCCTCCATGGTGGACCTGGCTCTAATGAGTAAGCTTGTGGATGCCCTGCGTCCGGGAAGCCGTCTCATCCTTCTCGGCGATAGGAATCAGCTGGCCTCAGTGGAGTCAGGGGCCGTACTGGCTGATCTGATTGCCGCTCTTCCGGATAATACCGTGGAGCTGCAGAAAAGTTATCGTTTCGATGGAGGGATAAAAGGTTTTGCCGAGGCCGTCAATTCAGGTGACAGTTCACGTGCCTGGGCCATCATGACTGGGAAGGAACCGGGAAATATCTCCCTGCTGCAGGAAGAGGTGGCGGACTATGGTGGAGAAAAGTACTGCAGGTATATGGAGGCTGTTTGTCAGGCCAGGACGCTTCATGATTACGGGAAGTTGTTTTCGTTTCTGCATTCCTTTAAAATCCTCTGTGCCCTGCGCAACGGCAAGGCTGGAGTGACCGGTGTCAATGCACAGGTGGAGCGCTATTTAACGGCCAGGGGATATGACTGTTTTGGCTCACCGTGGTACCCGGGGCGACCTGTCATGGTCACCAGGAATGATTATGCACTTGACCTCTACAACGGGGATATCGGCATCTGTATGCCTGATCCCGAGCAGCCTGATATTATGAAGGTCTGGTTCGAGCGGTCCGCAACCATACTGCAGGGAATGCTTCCGGGGCGGCTCAGTGCCTGTGAGACTGTCTATGCGCTCACCATTCACAAGAGTCAAGGGGCTGAAATTGATGAAGTTCTGGTGGTGCTGCCAGAGCATGATTCTGCTCTTGTTACCCGTGAGCTTCTTTATACGGCTGTTACCAGGGCAGCCAGGTGCGTAAGAATACGAGGGAGACAGGCTGTTTTCGACACTGCGGTGAGCAGGAAGATAGAACGCTTCAGCGGATTGGTTCTTCGCTTCAGGAAAAATGAGTTGTCGGCCGATGTGCGTGCATCGGCCGACAAGGAATAAGGAGTGGTGGAATTGTTTCTGACAGTTGAAGTGTCAGGGCATTCTTAATCCCCTTTCCGGTCTGCTGAAGCCATGGCACCAGGAACAGTCATACCGTTTGTCGTTCACATGTTTGTCGTGAATCCATAGGTACTCCGCTCCGCCTTTATTATCCTCCTGCCCATGACACTGGGTGCAGACCACCTGACGGCTGTTTTTGAGACCATAGCCGAGAGAATTCAGATCCATCCTTGCGGTGTTGTCGTGACAGGCGTTGCAGCTTAGGGCCTGGGATGCGGGCGGCACTTCGTGGGTGATGAGCTGCATGGTATCGGTCTCCACCCATTTATAGAGATCTCCCTCGGGGTAGCCCATGTTTTTCAGGCCGGAACGGACGGCTGCAACGGGATCGCCGCCACTGAAATAGACGCTGGTATCCAGTGCTATGAGCTGATTTGCTGTGGTTGCCAGAGGTTGCAGGGCTGTTTTGTACTTGAAGGGATACAGCTTTGCGTTCTGGTCATTAACACCTCCCTGTGGTCTGGATGTCGGGATTCTCCCGGTCTGTGCATCGACTTCCGCCTGGTCAAAGAGGAGATAGCTTGAACTGAAACCGTTCCACCAGCCATAGCGCGGGGTCAGGTTACCGGCCATGGTCGGAGTTGGGTGAATGGCACCACTGGCAGTGAGGTGCGGCTTCAGCCAGTCTCTGTGGACCTCGGTCTTCTCGTCGGCAACGGTATCAGCGGCATTCTTGGCATAGGTCGGGATATGGCAGGTCTGGCAGGCGACTCTGGCCAGATGACGGTTAATCGTCTTATTGTCATGGTTGCCGCTGCCCTGGCCTTCTTCATGGCAGCTGCTGCATTCCATTGCCACATCAAGGTCGGTCGGTCGCAGGTCTGATCCCCTCCCGGCCATCCTGTGTTTTTCCGTGGTATGGCAAGACTGACAGGAAAGGTCTCCTCCGTTTTTTGCCATGTGGACGTCAAAGTTCTTATCCTGGGTATTCGCATGGGCCAAGGCCATGTCTCCACGTTTGAAATTGTCACCGCCACCGCCCTTGGCATGGCATGGGAGACAGGTTGCTCTGGTGGGCAGATGAACGGTTCGGGCCGCCTGCAGCATGCTGATGCTCATGTTGGCTGTATCCGGGACGAATATGCCATCTACTTTTTTTCGTCTATACTCCTGTTGGTGACAGACCAGGCAATCGATGTTTGCCAGCTGACTAGCTGTCTGAGTTGTTTCCGGACGAAGGCCGAGGCCAATGTGACATGCCCCGCAACCGTTCCAGTTTCCAGTGATGTTAATGCAGTAGGAATTCACTCCAAGATCGAGTTTTCCCTGAAGGTCGGGACCATTGGTCATATAAGGGGTCTCACCCAGCCACTGGTAATGGCTGGAAGAAAAGACCTGTCTGGCCTCTTCTATGTGACAGGCCAAGCATGTCTCCGTTCCCTTCCATTGCAGAATTGTTCCGTGAACACCCTCTCCGGAAGGAGGAGGGAGAGGAACGTCAGCATGGCTTTTTTTGAGGATGGCAGGGAGTGCCAGGAAGAGAATATTTGTTGTTTTTGCAGGGGCCAGGGTTGGAACGGCTGCGCCCAGAAGAAAAAAGCATAGATATATAACAAAATACGACCGTCCGGATAAGTACTGCATGTGTTCCTCCTCTAAAGACAAGATGTTGTCAGGTAGCACTACTATAAAAGTACCACAAAGTGGTAAAAAAACAAGGGTTGAACTGCTACAAAAATTCATTTTTCCTTGACAGGATTGTGTGGTGGTCACCTATCTTATAGAAAGGAAAGCCTTTCTTCTTTGCTGGTCGTGACTTTTGTGGTACGCTTTTTTTGAGGTCGGCTGAAAAGAGTGCATGGGAATTAAAAAAAAACTGAATCTTTGCTGCAGAAAATCAGGGGAATAGTGAAAAGAAAGAACGAGACGACGATGGCTGGGGAAAGAATTGTCTTTAACGGAAGAATAGCGTTTCTTTTTATGCTTGTGTTGCTGCTCTTTTCAGGGGTGTGCCAGGGAAAGGAACCTGATCGGAAAAAGGGGGAGCCGGCTTTAAAAGAACGCATCGCCTTGGGGCGACAGGTCTATCGCCAGGGGATTCTTGGCAACGGGGAACCTGTCGAGGCCTATGTCATGGGTGATGTCAAGGTGCTGGGCACCCAGTTTACCTGTCTGAATTGTCATGGGAGAAGTGGCATGGGAGGGGCTGAGGGAAAAACCTTTACCCTGGCAATCAATCCTGCGGCACTCTTTACCCCGCGAAAGGATGTTTACCTGGAACGATCCGCCTATGACGAGAGAACTCTGGAAATTGCAATTCGACAGGGTGAGACACCTGAGGGAACGGCATTAACACCGGCAATGCCAGTCTATCATCTTCCGGACACGGAGCTGGCTGCTCTCATCACCTATCTGAAAACATTGTCGAAGGAATTCTCACCGGGCTTGACAGATACGGGAGTCCATATTGCTACCGTGATCAGTGATCACGTGGACCCCATGGCTGAGAAGGCAATGCTGGCAGTCATGGAAGGTTTCTTTAAAGATAAAAATGCTCAAACTCGCTACGAAAAAAAACGGGTTAAACATGGGCCCTTTTACCAGCATTACAGACTCAAGGCCTACCGCGACTGGATCCTCCATGTCTGGGAGTTGCATGGACCTCCTGAGACCTGGTCTGTGCAGCTTGAAAAATACTATGAACAGCAACCGGTATTTGCCATGCTGGGGGGTATGGTGCAGGGCCCCTGGCAGCCTGTTCATACATTTTGTGAAAAAAATGAGATACCCTCTCTGCTCCCCAATACGGATGAACCGGGGGGGGTAGGGACGGATGATTTTTATACACTCTATTTTTCCGAAGGTCTGCAACTTGAATCACGGGTCATTGCCGCGGACCTTGCAGGACTGAAGCGGCCTGTTCGGGTTCTCCAGGTTTATCGTCCTGAAGAGAACGGGGCGTTTGCCGGTCATTCTTTCAGGGATGCTGCAGCCCGGATTGATGGTGTAACCGTCACAGACTGGGTCCTGGAGGGAGAAGCGTCTTTTAACCGTTCAGAACTTTTGAACAGGGTAAAGGAGGCGGGAGCGGAAACGGTAATCCTCTGGTTGCCTCCCGGGGAATTGGCAGGGGAGAGCCTTGCAGGGACGGAAGAGGTGATCGCAGGCAATGTCTTTCTTTCTTCCTCGATGCTGGGAGGTCTTTTCGTGCCAGTTCCCTCAAGCCTGGGGACAGGGGTGAAAGTGGTACATCCCTTTGTCTTGCCGCAGGATCAGAAGGTTGTGTTTAAACGTGTTCAGGTCTGGCTCGAACAGAGAAATATCCCGGTCAACAATTACAGAATTCTGGGACAGACCTATTATGCGTGTATGATACTCGGGGAAGGATTCATGCATATCAAGAGGCATTTTTATCGGGACTATCTCTTGGATGCCCTGGACCACGGGAATGCCAAGTCCATCTATTCCGTCAACTATCCCCGCCTGAGCTATGGGCCAGGACAGAGATATCTGGCCAAGGGGGCATATATTATAGAATACACTGAAGCCGGATTGGAAAAAACACCTGCCCGGGCAACCTGGATAGTCCCCCATCTGTAGGGGTAAGCTTGGTTGAAATGGTATTGAAGATCAGAAGGATATTATCAATAATAAAAAAAGTTGGAGCAGATCTGTAAGAAAGCATTGCCACCAGTGTAGCGGCATGTGTGAATAATATAGCGTATCTGGTATCGGCAGGCATTGCAGGCAGGGTTGTAGACAGGGATTTTTACAGAATGCAAGCCTGTGCCAAGAGTTTCTTCAAAAAGAAGTTGTTTCCTGGCGCAGGCTTGGAGCTTGATTGTATCTGTTGTGCCGGTTCGGCGTTTGATGCCCTATTTCTTCTGTTTCTGAGCTCGTTGCATGAGTATGACCAGACTTGACTGCATCCGTTTAAATGCTGCGGCCAGCTGCCCTGTTTCATCCTTGCTTGTTATGTCTATTTTACGACTGAGATTGCCGCGGGAAATTTCATCGGCAGCCTGAGTCAATTGTATGATAGGACTGGTGATTTTGTCGGAAACGATGACTGCCACGAGCAGAATCATGACCGCGACTATCCCGCCGATAATGCCACCCCAGGTTACCATTTTGGTGATAGAGCTCTGCATTTTGAATTTGGCTTCTTTGAAGTCGTCCTCATAGGCACCGGCACCCACGATCCAGTCCCATGGCTCAAAGTAGGTGATGGCGGCAACCTTCATTTTGGCATCGGTTTCTGCTGTGTCGGTCATTCTGTATCTTTCGTAGGCTACCTCGCCCGGTTTGAGCTTGAGAGCGTTTTTGATGATGGACTGGATATAGTAGTTACCGTCGCTGTCCTTTGAATCCCAGACATTTTCACCGTCCTGCTGTTTATTCTTGGAGATGATGTAGTTTCCATCTCGGTCAAGGACATAGAGATATCCGTTTTTACCCAAAACGATGTTTGATATTCCTTTTCGCAGAGCTTCGGTTTTTTCCTGCATAATGCCAAAGTAGAGTGCGCCGATTATCTGTCTGTTGGTATCGTAAATAGGTTCATAGGTTGTCAGGTACCAGGCATTGACCACATAGGCTCTGCCGTTAAAGGTTTGTCCTGCCATCAGTGTTTTGACTACAGGATTCTCGGAATCATCCGGATTTATGGCGGGGATATAGGTTCCAATAGCCCGGCTGTTATCGAGCTGTTCCACATTGGTGCACACCCTGAGCATATCACCTCGCTCGTTGATGCGCTGAAAGATAGTGGTCGTTCCCCCAACCAGCCGTTTGGTCTTATCAACAAAGGGTGAAGACACCGACAGCGATCTGTTCTGGCCGAGCCACTCACCCCCGACCATCATCTTGGGGATGTTCACTTTGGTGGTTTCTTTGGTGTACTGATTCACTGCATTCCAGTTCGCTGTTTCCAGGTCGCTGAGTGTGACATTTCCCTTCCTGTTCAATACATCCCAGGAAACTTTCAGTCCGTTTTTTACTTCAGATTGGAGAACATCGTTGAGGGCTTCCAGTTGGGATCCAACATTCTGGACAACGTTTTTGGTGTTACTGAGCATCAGGGCATCGAGTTCCTGGTCAACCTGTGCACTGACGATCTTCTCCTGGTAGAAGATGTTGGCCATGAGTGCGCCCAGCAGGAGGATGCATGAAAAGGCGGTGAGGGAGATAACTTTCAGTTTGATACTCATGGGCTGTTCCTCGCTTTGGAAATGAAGGTTTTTTCGGGGAAAATATTTTCCCGAATGGGTTTTTTCATTCAGTAATGAGTTGTTGAATATTATAGATGTTAAGCTGAATTATGAAGAGATTGAAAGGGAAAATAATAATCATAATTAATTGCTGAAATGTGGTTTTCTTCGCTCGGAAATAGAAGTATGACTCTGTAGCCCCTTACAGGTGTATTGTATTTATACTATGAAAAGGAAAAGCCCTGCTAACGTGAAAAGAAAGCTAAACGGAATAATCAGGGCACTGGAATTGAAAACACTTTCTGCCAGAGTACGCTCAATAACCCTGTAAGTTGCGTACAGCGATGCCAGTAATCCGCCCAGCACAGTGAGTGTTTTCAAGACATAGGTGCTGTCTGAACTTATCAGTCGAATATTTTCGTATGAATATTGCCATCCCAGCAATTCTTGAATATTAGGGACAATACGTCCTGCTCCGCTGACAAAAAATTCCAGATGGACAGCAAGATAGCCAGCGAGGATGAGTGGAATGAAGCCGTAACCCAAAAGCGGGAGTACCTCCCTTTTTTTCATTTTGGCATAACAGCATTGAAAGGTGACCATTAAATAGTAAGCAAGCTGAAAAATAAGGATAAATGCAAAGAAAATAAAACTGCCTGCTAGAAAATCTGGAATAGTCATCCCAAGTTTTGCTATTGCCTTTACCAACAGCTCAACCAGCTGTGAAAACCTTGTTTGCAGGGCGAAAGGGAAAAAAATTGCTCCCATGGAAATTATCAGGAAACTGTCGGCATTTCTTGGGTTTTTCTGTGCCCATAATTCCTCCGGGGATAGCCTGACGTTCAACTGGATCGAGCTGTTGTTGCAGGTTTTTATGCACTTCGCACACATGATACAGTCTCGATTATTGTCTACCAGATAGGGATGTCTGAACATCGGACAGCCGGGGGCTGCACTATCTCCTGCAAAACAGGAGTGTTCCTGGCAACTATTCAGGCAGACATGACGATTTGATCGTAATTCGACAATCGAAGGCATGGCAAAAATCGCATTTACCGCACCCAGTGGGCAGAGATAGCGGCACCAGGATCTTCTCGCATAGAGAACACTGAAAATAACGGAACCAATTGTGATTATCAAAATAATCCCGCCGGTGAGATAGGGGGCGTTGTAGGCGTCCCAGACAATTTCTACCCAGAAGACAATGATGCAGAAGACAGCCATTATCCAGCCTGAGTTATTTTTTATAAAGGGTGGTGTCTTTCTTTGCGGCTTAATCAGGTTCTGTAGGAGAGTTCCAGGAACAGCAAGTGTGCAGACACTACACCAGATCCTGGCCAGAAAGAAAAAGGAGAAAAACATCAGGGGCCAGCCGATGTACCAGGCCATGGTCAATCCTGCATTGGCGACAGGATTGTGTGGTCCGAAAAAAAGGGTGAGAACGGTAATGAGTAAAAAGAATCC
>Ga0180007_10007162_pt1 | contig 10635 bp, 12 predicted proteins | sample MM_PC_MetaG_FD_121122 | JGI IMG/M metagenome (GOLD analysis project Ga0180007, IMG submission 121122) | Groundwater microbial communities from the Aspo Hard Rock Laboratory (HRL) deep subsurface site, Sweden - MM_PC_MetaG | ecosystem: Environmental > Aquatic > Deep subsurface > Groundwater...
GTGTTTTGTCACATATGCGGATGCTGCAGAAAATGCCTAAGCGTGTGATGAATTACTTTAAACATCCAAAGATTGCATACGCAAGATGAATTACACAATTAATACCCGCCGGTTTAATAATATGGAGGGAAGATTTGCCGTTGCGGAGACATCTCTTCGTGCTACGACTCTTGCCCAATCCTATATTGAACTCGTCCGGTGCAACAGATTTGATGAAAATTATTCCCCGCCCTGGAGCATCTCTTTAGGACCTGAAGAAGCCGGTGAAAGTGATTATGATGATATAGATGATTACGCAGGCTATTCGAATTTCTCTATCGAAAAATTTCCCGGATATTCAGTATCTTTGCGTGTTTTTTATGTGAATCCTACCATTAGTTGGGAGGACAGTGTGGGAAGCCAGACTAATTTCAAACGTATTATTGCAACCGTATCCCACAGTGAATTAGAATCGCTGTCAATTTCTACATTGATGTCCTCAAGATATGATGTTCAATAGGTAATGTGAGATGGAATCAATTAAATGGCGATATTGGATGAATTTATGCCGCTCTCTCAGATATAATCAATCCACAAAAGGGTTTTCCCTTATCGAAATGGTTGTGGGAATAGGAATCTCTGCGGTTATAGTTGGAGTATTAGCTGTGACACTTGCAGGCAGCCTGAAAGCAGTATCTAATATCAGGAATAGGAAAGAAATCAGTCTTAAGGGTCAGGTAGCAGTATCCCAATTTCTAAGGGAGTTCAAAATGCTCGGCATTGGAAGCAGCATTTTGACAGCCACCGCATCGGAGTTAGAATTCACCAATAGATGGGGAAAGACGCTTGACTATACGTTAAGCGGTGGATCGTTTTACAGAAAGGAAAACAGCGGTCCTAATTCGGTATTGTGCGATAGCGTAGTTACAGCTGCCAGCTGTTTTGCTTATTGGGACTCCAATCGAGTTGCGCTTACATCGTTTCCGCTTAGTCAGTCTGACAGAGATAATGTATGGTGGGTTTTGTTAACACTGGACCTGAGATATCATGGTCAAACTATCCGGTATGTTGAAAACGTTTTCCCGGAGAATCGAAAATTCTCAATCATAGAATAGACATTTGTGAGAATTTTGAAAAAGGCGCTATTATTAAAGAGATGTTATGAAGGGGATTAAGAGGAAAAACTTTATTTGTATCAGTCAGGCACCTGACCAATATGAATTGGATTGTAAAGTGATGCAGATAACGAGACTATACCATGCAGCTAAAAAAGAGGGTGGTTTTGTATTTTTATCCATTGCTATCGGTATTACAGTAATTTTAGCATTGCTCACCGTCTTCTTAGCCAATTCTGCTTCTGTGCGTGTCACAGTTACCACGGATTTTATAGAAACGACCCAGAGCTACTATAATGCAATCTCAGGGATTGAGTATGCAATTGAAAAAATGAAAATCGATTTGCCGTCAGCTGTGGGGACATTTGAGCACGCAAATGGCACTGTACAAGTTAATACTTCCACATTTGATTATTATGGAAATCCCTTGACCAGTGGGAAAACAAGGTTTATTTCAACAGGGCGTCATGGACAAACAGAGCGTCTTATTGAAATCCTTGTAGAGTACAAGGTGGTTAGCAGCAATCCTCCCTGGGGCCCAATTTCTGTCGTTGATGAAGTGTCATCAGCGGAATTTAAAATCGAAAGCGAGTTTGCATTAAATGACTCAATTTTTATCGGCAAAAGTGTGGAAGTTGAAGAAACAGTAAGCTTGGGAGATCCGCCGGGAGATCCAACGTGTATCTATGTTCCGGAAGGACACACAGTGACCGGATCTTTTGATGAATACTTTACCTGGTCGGAGCATCCGGAACCGCTTCCTGCTTTGCCCGATTTTGATCATACTTTTTATGACAGCCTTATTAGTATTGCTAATTCGATCACCTCCACCGGTGGTAACAAGTATAATGGTAATTTGACAATCGAGATGGAGTCCTTTGATCTCAGCCTGTATGAAAACAGTATGTACTTTGTGAAAGGCAAAGTTGTAATAAGTGGTGGTCGTATAACAGGCGGAGATTATTCCGGCAAACCGGGGATTTTAATTGCATCCAATCAGATTACCTGTAGTGAATATAAACCTGTTAGTCAAGAATCTATTATTGATGACAATATAATTTTTATTGCCGGTAGTGGATTAGAATTTGACGATGCTAGTGAGTTCGGGGCGGATTGGTCGTCTATTACCCCCCCGGACCGACCGGCAACGTTTAATGAAGTTTATGCGAGAGGTGTGGTTGAAATTATGGATGATGCAGTAGTTTGGGCATTATGCACTTCCTTGAGTGATTTGGTGTTGGGTGGAAAACTTTACGGAGTTGCCCATGCACCTACCACAAGAGTAGATTTTATTAAAAGCACGTCTTTTCTTGAGGGCGCACTATTTGCAAAGCAGTTGAATAAAAAAGATATAGCGGAAATTGGTGTAATGAATCTGCATAATATCTATCCGGTACAATTTTCTACACAATGTCGGGGATATAGGGTAATAGGGAATACGTGGAGGGAAATTTAGGAATGGTTAATGGTAAATGGTTAATGGTTTATGGGTTGATAAGTAGTCATTCGGTGGTCATTACGCTTCGCTGTCATTGAATGACCATTGAATGACAACCGAGTGACTATCCGGTTACAAAAAAAAGGAGTTTGAAATGATTGTAATTTTTCTGGTTATTGGCATAATCGCCCTTGTAGTAGGGATTCTCTTAATGGTGGCGCCAAAATTGTTATTGAGAGCAGGTGAAGTTCTTAACCGGGTTTTTTCCACGGAAGATGTTTTTTTTTCAAGACGATTGATGTGGGGAATTCTGTTATCAGCGGCTGGTATATACCTGATCTACATGTTTATCCGGTTTTACTGATAAAGAGTCGTGGTAAGGCAGAATATTTAAACCTGTCTGCTGTGGGCTCTGATAGAAAATACCATAAAGAGCTTCTATTCCCTTCACAGGTAGCGCCTGAAGCCCTGTCACGTTCTCATAAAAACGGCATCTTTGAGGCTCGCTTTAAGAAAAAGTAATCAAGAAATGCAAAATGAAATTCTAAAGAAAATAAAGATTTATCGGATTTTGTATTCAAAAATAGTCGGTTACACGAAACTTTGCACATACCTTGAAAAGGTGAAATTAATGTATCGATGTGGCGAATACCTTGAAAAGGTGAGATCAATGTATCTATGTAAGTCAGAAGTGTTCTTTTTACCTTTTCAAGGTGCAATTAGGGAAAATCAGAAGTATGATGCAGATAACAGTTTTTAAAAGAATTATTTGTCAACAGGAAAAAGAGTATGGCTGAAAACAATTTTGATCTGCAGCGTCTCCTGGAAAAGATTTATAATGACAGGGGATTCGATTTTCGGGAATACAGGGAAACAACCCTGGCCCGTCGTTTAAGAAGGCGCCTTTTTGCCCGGAAGGTTGACACCTACACGGACTATGCAGCAATTTTAGATTTGAACCCGGATGAGTACGAGAAACTCTTTAACGATCTAACGATCAACGTTTCCAGCTTCTTCCGGGATGCAGAGGTATTCAAAGCCCTGGAAGAAACAGTCCTGCCCGCGCTTGTCAATGAAAATTCCAATCCGCTGAGAACGCTACGGATCTGGTGCGCGGGTTGCGCCACCGGTCAGGAACCTTACTCCATTGCCATCCTTCTGCATGAAATCCCCGGCGCTGAGATCGGGCGCCGCGACATTACGATCCTGGCGACCGATATAGATAACAAAGTGTTACAGCGCGCCCGGGAAGGCGTCTTTACAGAAAAGGAACTGCAAGATATCCGGCCGGAATATCTGGACCGCTATTTTGTGCCGGCTGATACGGGTTTTTCCGTCCGACCGGAAATCCGCAAGCCGGTCAATTTCGAGCGCCACGATCTGGTTACCGACCGGTTCCATTGCGATATGGATCTGATTGTCTGTCGCAACGTGCTCATATACTTCAGCTCTGCGCTGCAGCTGCGGGTGCTTCAGGGATTTCACCAGGCCTTGCAGCCCCGGGGGTTTCTGCTGCTGGGCAAGTCAGAGAGCCTGGCCGGCCGGCAGAAAGAGTTATTTCAAGCTTTGGACGCTAAGTTAAGATTATACCGGAAAGCGGGGTGAGGAATGTTTGGGCTTGAGTTAATAGATGAACAAAGAATCATTGATGAAGCTTTACTTGATTCTTTAATGCAAGGGAATGGTGAAATTATAGCTATAACCGATTCATCGATCAAAACATCCCGGAAAATGAAATGAAATCTGAAATCCAATCCGGCAGCCGCCGGACGCAAACAGGACATGTTATTGTCATCGGCGCCTCAGCCGGCGGAATCGACGCCCTTAAACAGGTTCTTGAACGTCTGCCGGCCGATTTGCCGGCGGCGGTAATCATTGTTCAGCACCTGAGCCCTTCCAAACCAACCCAACTGCATGAGTATCTGGATAAAATCTCCCCGCTGCGGGTTTATCTGGCAGAGGACGGCGCGCCTATAAAAGATGGCGCCGCGTATCTCGCAGTGCCGGGACAGCATCTCAAGGTGGCGGAAAAACGCCTGGTCCTGAATATGGATGAACCTGAGAATTACGTGCGTCCGGCCGTCGATGTCCTTTTCACGTCGGCGGCAGAATCCTTTGGATCCAAAACTGTCGGGGTCGTGCTGACCGGAACCGGTCGTGACGGAGCGCGTGGCTGCCGGCAGATTAAAGCTAAAGGCGGCGCGACTATCGCGCAGGATGAAAAGACTTCGCGCAATTTCGGTATGCCGAAGGCGGCTATAGAAACGGGCGCTGTCGATTTTGTGCTGCCGCTGGAAAAGATCGCGGATAAAATTATTGAACTGGTATTCTATAAACGATCTGTTTCATAAACCCAAAAATAAGAAGGAGAAGATTATGAGACAAATACAAACAATTCGCTACGCACGGGGAGCCGGGGATCTGAATGCCCGCTGCACAACAAGTATCGAGGCTTTGAACAGGATGATTCAGCCCCGCACTACCCGGAACATCAAACGCGGTCATACATCCAAAGGAGTCAGGGATATCAATCGGATAGGCTGGGGAGCCTGGGAGGAGAAAGTAGCGAACACACTGCGCGTGATCGATACACAAGCCTATGATCGCGCCAACAGTTTTTACAGCGCCATGGACAAAACGCAGGAATTATTCGGTGAAGTTCGCAAGCGGGAAGGGGAATTGCAAGTTGCCAATGAGGAAATGGAAGCCAATAATGAAGAACTGCAGGCTTCTAATGAGGAAATGGAAGCAAGCAACGAAGAGCTGCAGAATTTAACGGAAGAACTCGAACAGACCAGCGCCTACCAGAAGTCTCTCATGGATTCCAACCCGGATATTATTATGACGACCGATCCTTCCGGGATTGTTACGGATGTTAATATGGCAACGGAAAGAATCAGCGGCTACAGCAGAGAAAAGCTGATCGGGCAGCCCTTCGGGCAGTTTTTCAGCGACCCCGGCTTCGCCCAGACCGGCATTGAGCAGGTGATCCGGGAAGGCAGGGTCAGCAACTACGAACTGACCGTAGTCACCCAAAAGGGACGGCAAGTGCCGGTCTCATATAATGCCACCGCGCTGCGGGACCCCGACGGCCGCATCACCGGTGTGCTGGGCAACGCCCGGGACGTCACCAGCAGCAAACAGCTGGAGGAGGAATTGCGCAAATCTACGGCCTATACGCGCAGTCTTATCGAAGCCAATTTTGATTCCCTGGTCACCATCAGTCCCGAAGGCAAGATTACCGATGTCAACGAGTCCACGGTCAAGTTGACCGGCGTGTCCCGCGAACAACTAATCGGCACCGATTTCTGCGACTATTTCACCGAACCGGAAAAAGCCCGGGAGGGATACCAGCAAGTGTTGTCGAAAGACTCTATCATGAACTACCAGCTTACTATCAACAATAAAAGTAAACAAGAATTGGTCCCGGTTTTATATAACGCTTCCGTGTACCGGGACGAAGCGGGCAATGTCCAGGGTGTTTTTGCCGCCGCCCGTGATATCACCATTCTCAACGAAACGATGGCGGAACTCGGGCGGTCTAATCTGGAACTCGAGCAATTCGCCTATTTTGCTTCGCATGACCTGCAGGAGCCTCTGCGCATGGTAGTCAGTTACCTGCAGTTACTGGAACGACGCTACAAAGGTAAGATCGATTCCGACGCCGACGAGTTTATTGCCTATGCCGTTGACGGCGCAAACCGAATGGGGCAGTTGATCAATGATCTGCTGAAGTTTTCCCGGGTGGGCACTGAATCAAAACCGTTTGAGTCAACCGATTGCACGGCTGTTATCGACAAGGTTCTTGCCAATCTGGAGGCCGCAGTCAAGGAAAGCGGCGCAGTAGTAACTCACGATCCTCTTCCGGTTATTATGTCCGATGATGTGCAGTTGAACGAGTTATTCCAGAACTTAATCAGTAACGCCATCAAGTTCCGCGGCGAGCCGCCGCCGCACGTTCATATCTCGGCGAAGCAGGCGGAAAGTGAATGGATTTTTTCCGTCCGCGACGACGGCATCGGCATCGACCCGCTGTATAAGGATAAAATCTTTGTGATCTTTCAGCGCCTGCAGGACAAAGATTACCCCGGAACCGGCATTGGTCTGGCCGTATGCAAGAAGATTGTAGAATACCATGGCGGCCGGATATGGGTGGAGTCGGAGCACGGAAAAGGCGCGACGTTTTACTTTACGATTCCGGTAAAGGAGTGATACGAATGCGAAATAAACAATTCAAAATTTTTAACAAAAAGGAGTGTGAATATGAATCAAAAACCTACGTCTGTTGATGATAATTCTATTGAGATTTTGCTGGTAGAGGACAATCCCGGCGATGTACGCCTGTTGCGGGAAGGGCTCAAGGAGGGTAAGGTACGCAACAGACTGAATGTGGTCGGGGATGGAGTAGAGGCTATGCTCTTCCTGCGCCGTGAGGGCGAGTACATTGATGCGCCTCGTCCGGACCTTATCCTGCTGGACCTGAACCCGCCGAAGAAAAACGGCCGTCAAGTTCTGGAGGAAATAAAAGCAGACAGCAACCTGAGGCGCATCCCGGTGGTCATCCTGACCACCTCAAAAGCCGAAGCGGACATTATTAAAACCTATGACCTGCACGCAAACTGTTACATCGTCAAACCGGTTAATTTGGAACGGTTCATCGAGATAGTACAAACCATCGAAAATTTCTGGATGACCATCGTGAAACTGCCGCCGGCGTGACCTTTGGAAAGGTATCGGGAAAATGAGCGGGCGATGGCAGTGAGCAATGTTAGTAACCCGAGGGGAAAGTTATGAGAGACTTAACAAAGTCCGACAAGATCAGGGTTTTGTTGATCGAGGACAATCCCGGGGACGCCCGGCTGATCAAGGAGGCGCTGTCCGAAGCAGGCGACATGCAGTTTGAGCTGGAGTGGATCGATCGGTTGACGCCCGGGCTGGAACGCCTGGCAACCGGAGAGTTCGATGTGATTCTGCTGGATCTGAATCTGCCGGACAGACCCTTTCACGGACTTGAGACCCTGCGAGAGGTTCGCGGCAAAGCGCCGGACATGCCGATCGTGGTGCTAACCGGTTTAAATGATGAAAAAACCGGGCTCGGCGCAATTAAAGCAGGCGCCCAGGATTACCTGGTCAAGGATCAGTTGAATTCCGAACTACTGTTACGCACTCTTCGCTATGCGATTGAGCGTTATCACCTACACTTAGAACGCATCAAGTATGAAAGACAGCAAGAACAGGAACTGAACGACTTCAGGAAAATGACGCAGACTTCCACTACCATTACATCCAGGAGTTTTGGACTGGGGCCGCTGAAAGAATCACAGCCGACTATTTTTCATGAATTCGTATCCTCATTTGAAACATTTCTGGATAAAGCGATCGAAAAACGCGTTTATCAGGCGGACCATGATCTTTCAACGGAACTGCGGACAATGTCTGAAAAATTAGGTTTTATCAAAGCCGGTCCCCGGGACGTGATTGATATTTTTGTCACTGCCCTTGATAATAAATCAAAGGATGCAAATACGGAAAAAATCAAAGCATTCATGGAAGAGGGACGTATTTTAGTGATTCAGCTGATGGGTCATCTGATTTCATTTTACCGAAACTACTACGTTCAATATCAAAATATTTCAAAGTCGAACACAACATAAGATGGGAGAGAAAAATGGGCAAGCACACACTCAAATTGTATGTCACCGGTCAAACTCCACGGTCGCAACGGGCGATTGCCAATATCAGGGAAATCTGCGAAAAGGAGACTGATGGTGAATACGAATTAATCGTCATTGATGTATTAGAGAATCCGCAACTCGCGGAAGATGAAAAGATTATCGCCACACCGACACTGGTCAAGTTTCTACCGCCGCCTCTGCGCCGGATTATCGGTGATCTGTCCAATCAGGAAAAAGTATTGCTTGGGTTGGATTTATTCCCAAATAAAAAAAATAGATAACCGGAAGGATAATTGTTATGGAACCGAAAGAACAAATAAATACGATGATTAAACTGGAAACAGGGATTCCAGGCTTTGATTTTATTTCTCATGGCGGACTTCCGATGGGTCGAACAACCCTGGTTGCCGGTACTTCCGGCAGCGCAAAAACCGTTTTTGCAACACAATATTTAGCGGAAGGCATTATCCAATTTGATGATTCGGTCGTTTTCGTCACTTTTGAAGAATCACCGAAAGACATTCGTAGAAATATGATCGGATTTGGCTGGGATATTCAGAAATGGGAAGACGAAGGGAAATGGACCTTTGTGGATGTGTCGCCGGAACCGGGAATGGAAGTTCTGGAAAGCGGGTCCTATGACCTGGGCGCTTTATTAGCCCGGATCGAGCACGCCATCAATAAAGTCAATGCCAAACGATTATCCATGGATTCGATTGGCGCCATTTTCAGCCAGATAACCGACAGCAGTATCGTCCGTTCGGAACTGTTCCGGATCGTTTATGCCCTGAAAGAATTGGGAGTAACTGCTATCCTGACCGCGGAAAGGACCCAGGAGTACGGTGATATAGCCCGGTATGGCGTTGAAGAATTTGTCACTGATAATGTCATTGTTGTACGAAATGTACTGGAGCAGGAAAAACGGCGCCGGACTATCGAAATTCTGAAATTCCGGGGAACAATGCATCAGAAAGGCGAATACCCGTTTACGATTATTCCTGGTGAAGGAATTATCATTATTCCCTTATCCGCTATCGAATTGAAACAGAAATCTTCCACCCTCCGAATTTCATCCGGGAATGCTGAAATGGATAAAATGTGTGGCGGCGGTTTTTTTCGGGATTCGATTATTCTGATATCCGGCGCGACCGGCAACGGCAAGACCCTGATGGTGACTGAATTCATCAATGGCGGCGCTAAAAATAAGGAACGCTGCCTGTTATTTGCCTTTGAAGAAGGCCGTGAACAATTACTCCGTAATGCCAGCGGCTGGGGAGTCGATTATGAAAAATTGGAAGAAGAAAATAGATTGAAAATAGTCGCTGTCTATCCGGAAGTTGCCGGGCTCGAGGATCACCTGATTACCATGAAAAAGGAAATTGATAAATTTAAACCCACCCGGGTGGCGATCGATAGCCTCTCGGCGCTGGAACGGATATCTTCTATCAGAGGGTTCCGGGAATTCGTGATTGGTTTGACCTCCTTTATTAAACACAAAGAAGTTGTGGGCTTATTTACGGCCACTACGCCCACCCTGTTGGGTGGAACATCTGTGACAGAGGCTCATATTTCGACAATCACAGATTCGATTATATTACTGCGTTATGTGGAGATGTTTGGTGAAATGCACCGGGGCATCACGGTTCTGAAAATGCGCGGTTCGATGCACGACAAGGATATCCGTGAATACACCATTGACGGCACCGGGATGCATATTGGCAAACCGTTCCGCAATATCAGTGGTATTCTGTCCGGTAATCCGATGATCAGTACAGCTTCTGAAGTAGATCGAATCAAGGATCTTTTTTAATCTGATTTTAATCCATAAAAAAGATGGTTTTCAGATCATTAAATCATCCCTTATTCGGAGGATAAATGACTAAAGAAATAAAATCAGAGCGGCAAAATATAAAAATTGTACTGATCGAAGACAGCACCAGTGACGCCCGGATTATCTATGAATTACTGGAAGATAACAAAAGCGTTGATTATACGATCAAATGGCATACGACCCTGGCAGCGGGTCTGGATCACTTAAAAACTTCAGAATGTGATATTATTTTCTCGGATATGCATCTTCCCGATGCCGCCGGACTGCATATTGTTGAGATGATTTATCACTCGCATCCGAACATTCCGATCATTGCATTGTCCAGAATCTATGATAAAGATACTGAATGGCAATCGAAAAACCTGGGAGCACAGGATTTTTTGCTGAAAGACGGACTTGACGGTATTTTATTAACCAAAGTGATCAAATATGCTATTGACCGGTGCCGGAGGGAATATGAACTCCGAAAATCCCGGGAATCTCTTCAAAAGATTGTGTGGCGAATACCTTGAAAAGGTGAGATCAATGTATCTATGTAAGTCAGAAGTGTTCTTTTCACCTTTTCAAGGTGCAATTAATTCAAGGTGCGTAACTTGA
>Ga0180007_10007163_pt1 | contig 10634 bp, 14 predicted proteins | sample MM_PC_MetaG_FD_121122 | JGI IMG/M metagenome (GOLD analysis project Ga0180007, IMG submission 121122) | Groundwater microbial communities from the Aspo Hard Rock Laboratory (HRL) deep subsurface site, Sweden - MM_PC_MetaG | ecosystem: Environmental > Aquatic > Deep subsurface > Groundwater...
AGGCTCTGATCCCTTAAAAGCATGGTATCCTTCCCGAAGGGAAGGATTTTTAAGGGTGAAGCGCCAGTAAAAATCCGCGCAGGGGATTTTTACGATCCCGAGAAAATTCGTTTTTGATTCTTATGAACTGTAAACTCATCATTCGAACAATACAGATAGATGTAGATATGTAAATGTGTTTTTAAAATTTACGGCTACTATATATAGTATGTTAGGGGTAAGAATACAAGATATGGAAAATTATAATAAATTATAACAAATTATACTTGACAGTAGCAACCAAAAGTATTTTAATGAAGGTGTATAAAGTTTATTAAAACGCATGAAGAAACAAAAGATTCCAAGATTAATGAGTGTCGATGAGGTAGCTGATTATTTGGGGTTGCAGAAGCAAACTATTTATAATTGGCTTCATCAGAAAAAAATTTCCGGAATAAAAATTGGAAAAGTATGGCGTTTCGATAGAAAGAGTATAGATAATTGGTTGAGAAAATGCAGCAAAATGAAAGATGAGTAAAGGTAAAGTAGGATTATATTTAGGTGTAGCTTCGGCTGGGGTGGTAGTGGTAGAGAACAAGGAAGTTGTTTCTTTAGCCAAGTTTGATTTAGCTTCTTTTGAAGAAGAGTTTCAGGATGTTTTAAACGAAGAGATAAGATGGGAAGCGTTGATCAATAGAACTTTAAGGGAAGCAGGAGCCGAGGGTAAAGATATTTATGTTTCTGTAACGGATAGGGATTTTATATTTAGGTCTTTTGAAATGCCGCTTATGAATAAGCGAGAAATAACGGCTTCCTTAGTATATGAGATAGAAAAATATATTCCTTTTAAAATGGGGGAGCTAAAATGGGATTATAGGTCAGTTCGTTTCCCAAAAGATAAAAAAATAGATATTTCATTTGTAGGTATAAGGGATGATAAGTTTAATAAGATTAACGATATTTTGAAACGGTTAAATCTTAAATCTATTTATATAGAACCTTCGTCATTATCTATTGTACGGGCGATTAAATCATTGCCTCGGATCGCGCATTTAAAAAATTTCGCGGTATTGGATTTTACGAAGTCCGAAGCGTATTTGACATTTTTTTATTATAATCTTCCTATTTTTAATAGATATTTAGTAATCCCTAAAGACGGAGAAAATATTAATTTTGAGAAACTTATAGAAGCGGTAAGGTTATCTTTTTTATATTTTAAGAGAGAATATAAATTTTATGAACCGGATAAAATGATTATAGTGGGAAATGCTCAAAATGAGAACTTAATCAACGCGTTAAAAGAAGATTTACAGACAGAAGTAGAAATGGTTTCTCCTAATGAATTTATTCGCCGGGATAATAGTGAGATGGAACATCTAAAAGCTTTAGGCGCTGTTGACCGGGAATATTATCCTTTAAGCTTTTCTCCGGTTTTATTAGCGACAGAAGATCAGATTAGTGGCAAAGGAGAAAAAATAGTATCTCTTAAAATAGGATTAATAAGTTTCCTTGTTATTTTAGGCATTGGAGCTAGTTTTTTATTGTCTTCTTTTTTGGGGAATAAATTATCAATAGAGGAATCTAATCTACAAACAGACGAAAGGAATTTAGCTTTACCAAAAAGTGTTAGTTCTTGGGTAACTATAGAAAATGAAATAAAAAACAAAAAAAGCAGAGTCGATTTTTTGGCTGGTTTAGCGCGTCCTTCAAAAAAACTATCTCCTTTCATAGAAAAATTACCATATTTTCTTCCTCAAGGATTATGGTTGGATAATTTAGAAATAATTTTTTCAGGAGGTTCATATAAAGTAATTATTCGGGGTAATATTTTTCTTAGTGATGCTTATCAGGAGAGATTAGAAATAGATAAATTTATATTAAATTTGAAGCATAAAGAGGAAGTAAATTCCCTTTTTTCGAATATAGAAATGACTTCATCAGAAAGACGTCAAATAGGGGAGTTCATGGTGACTTTTTTCACTATAAAGTTCGATTGATTCTAAAAGTAAATAAGGAGTTTAGATTAGATGATGATATTGAGATATCTTTTGCAGTATAGAAATCAAATAATAAGTATAGGTATTATTTTGGTTTTTGGTATTATTTTAAATAATATTGTTTCTGAATTTTCAACAGAATCAAAAAGGTTGAAGAAAGAAAACAATCAGATAAAAGATAGAAAAAAATTGTTAGAAGATTGGCAACGTATAAATAAAAGGAATGAAGAGGTAGAAAAAAATTTTTTCAGAAAAGATACGTTAATTTTTAAACGCTTCGTTGAAGAGAAATCGCAAGAGGCTTCTATAAATTTAGATTATTTAAGTCCGTCACATGATGATAAAAGCTTTTATTCGGAAAGTTCTATATATCTTAAGGTTACAGCTGAGTATAAAAACATCGCGGAATTTATTAAGCTTCTTGAAGATAGAAATATTAAAATAGAGAGACTGATAATAAGAACTACTTCGGCTGGACGAAAAGCTGATATAAGTATAAAAGGGGTTACCCTTAAGGATTAATAATGAAAGAAAAAGTGTTTTTAATTGTATGCTTTTTTTCGCTAGTATTAAGTTTAACCGGAAGTGATTTATTTGCGCAAAAGCTTTATCGCGATCCTTTCCAACCACGGTTTCCCGAAAAACCGACAACAGTCATTAAAGAAGAAGTTAGAACTAAAGTAAATGTTCCTTTACCGTCGATGACAGTGAGCGGTATTTTGCATGGGAAAGGGTCTTCAAAAGCCATAATTAATGGTAAAGTGTATACAGTAGGTGATATTATCGAAGGCACAGCGGTTAAAGTTCATAGAATTGAAAAAAATAAGTTATTTGTTCTTTTTCAAGGGGGATTATTTGAAGTAAGTATAATAAGTAAAGATATTGAAACAAAGGAGTCAAGATGAAAAGAATTAGCGGAATAATAATTTCTTTTCTTATAATGTTTTCTTTTAGCTCGGGGTTTTGTGGTGAAGGAAAGTTTAGTGATTTTGCGGATAATGACTTTGGCGAATATCTTCTTTCCGGAGTGAGGAAAAAAGTTTCTTTGGAATTGGAGGGCGCGAGTTTAGTAGATGTGTTAAAGATGTTTTCTCAATATAGCGGTCTTAATTTTGTTTCTACCGAAACAGTGAAAGATCGCGCGTTAACTTTATATATGGACGAAGTGCCTCTTCGGGAAGCAATGGATATAATATTTGAAGCCAATAACTTAACATATGAATATTATCCCGAAGCCAAGATTTTTGTCGTTAAAGAATTAAACAGACCCGAGGTTGAGTTAGAAACTAAAGTATATAGGCTTAAATATGCTAGAGTAACTGGGTCTCAGTTTGAAACTGAGGTTCGATCTATTACTGGAGGAAGTAATACACCAGCAATAAAAGAGGCTATAAATATGATTTTAACTAAAAATGGGAAAATCACAGAAGATCCCGTTACTAATTCTTTAATTGTGACAGAGATACCTACGCAGTTTTTTAGGATAGATAAGATTATTCGGGAGTTAGATGTTCCTCAAGAAAAAGTTTTAATTGAGGTAGAGATGGTAGATGTTAGTAAAACAGTTATTGATGAATTGGGAATAACTTTTGGCGGTTCCGACGCGGGGTTTCAAATGGCTTTCGATGTTTTTACTCAATCATCATATAGATTTGATAGCCCTCCTAGCCCGTGGAGGGAAGGAACAACTTCGTTGACATATGATCCTTTGTTTAAAGCGATACTAACGAACACAACAACAAAGATTTTAGCGCGTCCGAAAATTTTGACTCTTTCCGGCGAAACTGCTGAAATTGGAATTGTTTCTGATACGGTAGTTGGAACTACTAGTGAAAAAGCGGAAGAAACAGGAGCGACTATTTCTGTCGATGCTGAAAGGGCTGAGACAGGCGTATCATTAAGAGTTACTCCCGTGGTTAATAAAGGGACTAAGGAGATAACTATTGTTCTTCAGCCGACAGTAAAGGAAACCGCGCTCAGCGGGTTTACTGATGAAAATAATAACGAATTTTTTAATATAGAAGAAACCACAACAAAATCCACAGTAAGATTGAATGACGGAGAAACTCTTCTTATCGGCGGATTGATAAAAACAAAAAATACAAATTCATCAGAAGGCATACCTTTCTTTTCAAAAATACCTGTGATCGGGGCGGTTTTTAGAGGACGTGATAAAAATGAACAAGAAAGAGAACTTTTAGTTTTTCTAACTCCACATATAGTAGATGAGGCAGTGTTAGCTAAGAAAGCCGATATCCCGTATAGAGAACAAAAAGATATTTCCAAATGAGAATCTTGTAAAAAACACGTTAGATAATATTTCCTATTAGAAAAAAATATTAATAAAATAAAAAATAGCTACTTTAAGATAGCTGTATTTTATTTCTTTTTGTTTGATTAATGAGGATAAAAGAGATGTCTAAATATAAAAGGTTGGGAGATATTTTAGTTTCCGAAGGTATGATTACTAAGGAACAGTTAAAAGAAGCTATTTCTTTTCAGGAAGATAAAGGCGGTAAATTAGGCGAGGCTTTAAGTAATTTAAGCTATGTAACTGAAGAACAAATAGTTGTGGCTTTAAGTAAGCAGCTGTCTATTCCTTACATTTCTTTAGAATCAGGAAAGCTTAACGTTACCCCCGATCAGAATCTAGAAGAACTTATTCCCTACGACTTTGCTGCCAAAAATTTAGTGTTGCCAATTTCTCGTAACCTTAATTCTTTGACAATAGTAATGTGGGATCCTTTAGATTTGATTCTGTTAGATAACCTTAAAAAGTTGACAGGATGTGAAGTCAATCCGGTAGTATCGACAAAGTCGGACATATTAAAAGCTATAGAAGGTCATTATGGAAAAGATAGACTTTTTCGAGAAGCTATGGAGATGAGAGGGGAGGAAAAAGAAGGAGGTATAGAGGAGATTTCTTCGGAAGAGACCGATTTAAGTTTAAATAAACTTATTGCTCAGGCAGAAGAGGCTCCCGTTGTAAAATTAGTAGATTTAATTATAAGACAGGCGATTGAAGAGAACGCTTCTGATATTCATCTTGAACCGTATCGTGATAAATTAATTTTACGGTATAGAATAGATGGCGCTTTATATGAGATGCCGTCGCCGTCGCCGTCTTTTTATCTGCCCATTATCTCTAGAATAAAGATTCTGTCTAAAATGGATATAGCGGAGAAGCGTCTTCCCCAGGATGGCGGGTTCATGGTAAAATTAGGGAAACGGTTTATTGATTTAAGAACGTCTAGTTTACCTACGATTTTTGGCGAAAAAATTGTTTTAAGAATACTTGATAAATCAAGAGTTCCATTAGATTTAGCAAAACTTGGATTTCTACCGCGGGAGTTAGAACTTATTCGTAAAGGAATAGCGGCGTCTTACGGACTTATTTTTCTTACCGGACCTACTGGAAGCGGTAAGTCAACTACGCTTTACGCTGTACTGAATGAACTCAACAATTCAACTAAAAATATTCTTACTGTTGAAGATCCTGTTGAGTATCGGTTAGAGGGAATAAATCAGGTTCAGGTAAAGCCGGGCATAGGATTGACTTTTGCTAACGCGTTACGTTGTTTTTTACGGCAGGATCCCGACATTATTTTAGTGGGTGAAGTAAGAGATTTAGAAACTGCCGAAATTTGTATAAGGTCGGCTTTAACTGGGCACTTAGTTCTTTCTACGTTACATACTAATGATGCCGCCTCAACCGTAACTAGGCTGGTGGATATTGGTGTGCCGGATTATTTAGTGGTGGCTTCTTTAAGATTAATTGTGGCGCAGCGGTTAATAAGGAAACTTTGTCCGCATTGTAAAGAACCCCGTGAAGTTGAGAAAGAAGAAATTCCTGAAGGAGTCGTTCTCAATTCGCCCATAATTTATAAAGCTAAAGGATGTAATAAATGTAATTTTATTGGATATAGAGGCAGAGTTATTATTACAGAAGTTATCCTTGTTGATAAGGAAATAAAAGAAGCGATACATGGAAATATTAAACCTTCACAGATTTCGAAGTTAGCTCAGCAAAAAGGTATGCTTACGTTGCTAGAGAGCGGATTAAAACGGGTGGAAGAAGGAATTACTTCATTAGAAGAAGTTCTTTCTGTAACCGCGGTATATTAATTTTATGAGACCAACGACCGAAGACTAAATATTTATTCAAGGAATATTTTTTATTCGCTGAAGGCGAAGTCTATGGTCTTTTTCTATTATGCCAAAATATAATTATACAGCTAAAACAAAAGATTCAAAAACTATACGGGATGTGGAAACGGCTTCGTCTAAAGATGAAGTAATTAATAAGTTAAGATCACGGGGTCTTTTTATTGTTTCTGTAAGAGAAATAGGCGAAAAAAAAGAAATAAAGGCTTCCTCTTCTTCGACTTTTTCTTTTTTTTCATTATCTTTATTTTCCGGACAGAGGAGGAAAAGACCTTCTGTAAAGCTTCAGGATCTAACTTTTCTTGCCCGTAATCTTGCTACAACTTTATCAAGTGGGGTTACGTTGCTTCGCAGTTTAGAGATTCTTGCTTCTCAAACTGAAAGTGGCAAGCTTGAGCAGGTACTGAATGATTGCAGCCAGAATATTAGATCGGGATTATCTTTAAGCGAATCAATCGCGAAATACCCAAAAGTATTTTCTAATCTTTGGCAGGGAATTGTGGAAGTAGGCGAAGCTTCAGGGAATTTGCCGTTAGTTTTAGAAAGGTTATCTGATTATTTAGAAATGCGTATGGATTTTGAGAGAAAGGTTAAAAGCGCGTTAGTGTATCCTATTATTCTTATGTTCGCGGCAGTTGGCGCGTTATTTATTTTCTTTAAATTTATTCTTCCTAAATTTTTTGATATATTTCAGCAAATGAACGTAGAAGTGCCGGCGGCTACTCAGTTTATTTTTAATATAAGTAAATTTCTTAATAATAATTTAGCGGTGATAGTAATAGGAGGAGTGGGGTCTGCGGTTGGTTTTATATTTTTCACAAAAAATCCGCAAACAAAAAAAATCTGGGATAGAATAATTTTAAAATTACCTTTGGTAGGAGGGTTAGTTTTTTTGGGCGCGTTGGAACGTCTTACCTCGACGATATATATTCTTCTTGAGAGCGGGCTTCCTTTGGTGTACACGTTAGAAGTTTCTTCTAGAGGTGTGGGGAATACTTTTTTAGAGAAGAATATTATGGCTGTGAAAGAAAAGGTGAGGACAGGGGCGTCTTTATCAGATGAGTTCAGAAAATTAAATCTGTTTCCCATGTTAATTTCAGAAATGGCAAAGATTGGTGAGGAAACGGGAAGTATGCCGCAGGTATTTAAAAAAATAGCCGCGCATTACCAAAGAGATTTAACTGTTCGCGTGGAACGGCTTGTGTCGGCGTTTGAACCTTTAATTATTCTTTTTATGGGGTTAATTATTGGAGGAATGGTTATTTCTTTATTTTTACCGTTGTTCAAGTTGGGGTCTATGGGCGCCGCGGGAGGATAAAAGTTATTCTAAATAAAGAAGGGAAAACAAGTTTGATTTTTAAATAGTAGTTGGTATAATGAACCAAATGGAGATGATGGAATGAAAAAAAAGCCGAAAAAGCAATAGATGAATTTCGCCAAAGGCTTTTATTGAAAGATGGAAGTAAAATTGACGCGATAATATTGTATGGTTCTTTTCTTGGGAGTAAATACAAGCCTAAAGAAAGTGATATTGATATAGGGGTATTAACTAATGATAAAAGTATTGATGAAGATATATTGGATATTGAAACTTCAGTTAGTTTAAAGTATGGAGTTGTTATATCGGCTTTATTGATGACTCAAAAAGAGTTAGATATAGCAAAGAATGCCGGGTATTCATTTTCTAAAGCGGTTTTAAAAGGTAAAATTATTTATGAATGCGGTAAAAGAAGAACTAAAATTAGCGCTTGAGATATTAAGTGATGCTAAGCTTATGTATAAAGAAAAACGTTTAAAATCTGCGGTTAATCGAAGGAGGTTAAGAAATAGAAATATAAGATAGGGTGCTTAAAATAAACCGCTTTAATATTTTTTAAAAAAAGGAGGAGGAATGAGAAAACGAGGGTTTACATTGTTGGAACTGGTGGTTGTTATGATCATTATGGGTATTTTAGCAACGTTAGGGTTTTCGCAGTATACACGAGTGATTGAAAGGTCACGGGGCGCTGAAGCTCGGCAGGTGTTAGGTAGTATTCGAACTCAAGCCGCGGGGTTGTGGCTTGAACGAAGTGGTTTAATCGGTGGGGGAACAGCCTCTGCTGTTGTTGTAGGGACTTTTACTAATGAGTCCTTAGGAATTGGTACTAATAAAGGACAGATACCTGTTAATTGCTTGGCGACGTCTTCAAGTCCTGAATATTATTTTAGCTATGCAGTTACAGATGATCAAAGTCAATATGGTTTTACGGCTGCGGCGACGCGTTGTATTGTTGCCGGCCTGGCTTCTAAAAGTCCCGCGGGACCGGCTGCTTTAACTTTAACACTTATAACGAATTTCAGCGCGGGAACAGATGACTGGGGCGGTTCAGGAGGATACTAATTTATACAGATGCGTCATCGTAGTTTTACTATTCTTGAGTTAGTGGTCGTCCTAATTATTTTAGGGATTCTTATTGCTATAGGTTTTGCCTATTATGGGGTTGTAATAGAACGGTTAAGAGGCGCTGAAGCAAGGACTGTGATAAAACAGATTAGAGAAGAAGCTGCTGCGTTATATTTGCAGGAAAGAGGAAATGAGGGGTTTAATGATGTGGCGGCAGGTATTGGGTTAGGTATTGAGCCTATTTCTGGACCTACACAGAATGATTGTACGGACAAATATTATTTTTGGTACAAAATTGAAGCTGGTAGTATAGTTAGTAATTTTACCGTTACAGCCACTAGGTGTCTTGCCGGCGGCAAGACACCTAATGGTATTGTCTCAGGGTATTTAAGGCTCCTAACAAATTTTACTGCTCAGACCGATATTTGGTTGAGTGAAGGTGGGTACTAATTTTTTTTATTAGATATAATAATGGAGGAACCTTTGGTGTTAAGAGGGTTTACGCTACTTGAGTTAATAGTAGTATTAGTAATTATAGGGGTTCTTTCAAGTATCGGAATTGCTCATTTTGGTCCTATGCGGGAGCAAATATTAGCGAAAGAAGCCGTGGTTCACTTAAAGTTTATTCAAGCAGCGGAACGAACCGTTCAGCTAGAACGCGGCGATTATGTGGCTTGTACAGATACAGCTAATTGTAATAGTGAGTTAGGGCTAGATTTACCTTCGTCGAATTGGGATTATGCTGTTGGATATAGTCCCCCAGGAGATACTACATTTGATGCTACCGCCGATAGATTAACCGGCGGTTGGCCTAATTGTATATATAATATTGACGGGACAATGACCAACACAGAGAATAATGGTAATTGCGTTTATACGGAATAGTAGATTTATTGGAATAAAACATTTATTTTTTGCATTCTAAACTTATAACTTAAAACTATTTCGCGGTAACATATGAAAAAGTCGGTTACTATGATTGAGATTGTTGTGTCAGCGGTGATTTTAGCTGTGGCATTTACTCTTTTGATTTCCGCTTTCATGACGACACGAAGGTATACAACTCGAGCTAATAGACGGGTTATCGCCAATAACTGGATTAGAAGCGCGTCTAATTATTTATATAAAGAAATGGTTCAAACCGGACCAACGGCTCCTTCTTTTTCTTCTGGGCAACATGGTTTGCCGTTTAATGATACTGAAGTTGGATGTGATCCAAACACATCCAAACTTATAGTAGAAAGTGTTGATTATATAGGGTATTATACTGTCGTTGACGATGGTAATAACCGAAATATTACTTTTAATGTAACTTATGAATCAATCGATATAGATTAAATATGCCTTCCTTTTCTGACTTTATTTATAGTATGAATTCTTAGTTTTAAATATAAAGGATTAATCAAGATTTAGATGAAAACTTTTAAACATACTAAAGATGCCTTTACACTAATGGAACTTATTATTGGTATGGTTCTTATGGGGATCATAATTTTAGCAGTGTTTTCTTTTGAAATCGTCAGCCGTGAAATTTTCCGTTCTTCGGAACGAAAATCAATTGTTTCTGATGAAGCGGCGTTTGTGTTAGATCATATTCAAAAGTATGTTTGGGATGGAGAGGGCGGTGGGGCTAATCCGGATGCTTTGAGTATAATTGTTGGCGTAGATCAAATTTTATGTGTAAGAAATACGACAAATTGGCTGGGAAATTATACTTTTGATTTCACAAATCATCAAGTTGTTTTTAAGAAAGGAGGAGTTGACTATCCTTTAACTCAACGGTTGTATAATGACGCGGCTAATCCTTTTGAGATCGATGTTGTCGGGCAGGATGGAGGTGTTAGGATTCGTAATTTTACTTTAATGTATAATCCCAATGAAAATTATAACGCGCGTAATAATCCCATGGCCGTTATAAAAGGTATATATTTTTATCCCTACGGGCAAAAATTATAAATTAGCGTGTTTTGTGACTACATCAAACAAGGGTTGAATAAAGAGATATCAAAAATAGTTCTTTTATTTCGCGTATGAGTCCTAAAACCGTATTGGCAATTAAGAAGCGTAATAATCAAAGCAAAAGATATAATTGTTAGATTTATAAAGTTTTC
>Ga0180007_10007164_pt1 | contig 10631 bp, 10 predicted proteins | sample MM_PC_MetaG_FD_121122 | JGI IMG/M metagenome (GOLD analysis project Ga0180007, IMG submission 121122) | Groundwater microbial communities from the Aspo Hard Rock Laboratory (HRL) deep subsurface site, Sweden - MM_PC_MetaG | ecosystem: Environmental > Aquatic > Deep subsurface > Groundwater...
AACAATCATCCAAAACATCAAAAAACATTTTTTCCCCTCTCATTTGTACCTTTAACAAAGACAATGCATCGGTCAACGGTAAACCTGCCGTCATCATGGTTGACAACTGCCTGGTAAAACTTGTTATCTGCTTCAATCCAACCTTGCCAAAAATCTTAGTTAAAAACTCGTCAAAAACACTCCTTTTGCTTTCCTTTACCAACAAAGGAACCAACCCGCTATCTTTAATCATTTCTACAACCGCCTTTTCATCCACCGCCTCTAGGTTTCCTTTTATCATCTTGCCATGCCAATCTTTAGCCTTATAAAAAAATCTTTTCATATTACAATTTTGAGTTATTCCTCAATCTACTCTGTAATTCAGACACTCTTAAAGCCCGAGCTACCGCCTCTTCTTCACTAACCTTTCCAGATTTAACCAATTTGGCCAAAGAAGCCTCCAAACCAATCATCCCTACGTCAGCACTAGTCTGGATAATATTATCAATCATATATGTTTTTCCCTCCCTAACTGCATTTTTAACAGCCGCGGTGGCTATCATTACTTCTACTGCCGGTAATCTGCCACCCCCTATAGACGGCAAAAGTCTTTGAGAAATAACAGCTGTAATTACCGATGCCAATTGTAATCTTATCTGAGCCTTACTACCTTCCGGAAAAACGTCAATTATTCTGTCAATAGCCTGAGAAGCCGAATTCGTATGCAAAGTTGAAAAAACCAAATGGCCGGTTTCCGCCACCGTCAAGGCTGTTCCAATTGTTTCAAGATCTCTCATCTCGCCCACAAAAACCACATTGGGATCTTGTCTCAAACAAGCCCGTAGTGCCCCAGGAAAACTCAAAGTGTCATGTCCAAGTTCTCTTTGACTCACTATAGACTTAATTGGTTTTATTAAAAACTCAATAGGATCTTCAACCGTCACAATATGACAACCGCTACTACTGTTTATTTCATTAAGCATTGATGCCACTGTTGTTGACTTTCCTTGTCCGGTAGGACCAGTAACCAAAATAAAACCCTGTTTAACACCACAAAAACTCCTACAAATATCAGGCAAATTTAAAGATTCCAAAGATGGAATTTCAGACGAAATAATTCTTAAAGCCACCGCCAACATTCCTTTTTGAAAATAAACATTGACCCTAAACCTCGACTCAGATACGTCCAAAGAGAAATCCAGTTCTTTGGTTTCCTCCAATTTCTTCTTCTGTAGCTCACTCAACAAAGAAAGAATCATCTCTGGCATAAATTTCATATCTGCTTCTGAAAAATTAGTCACATCAACCAACTTTCCATCAAGCCTTATCTTCGGCAAAACATCAGAAGATAAGTGCAAATCCGACGCTTTATTATTGATTGCCAAAGTCAACAGTTCTTTTACTTTTGTATGCATAAGCAAAAATTTAATTCAAATTTTTAAAATTCTAGTATTCTGCAACACGATGAACCTCCTCAATCGTCGTAACCCCCTCTAAAACCTTTACGTATCCATCCTGCTTCATCGTTAACATCCCGCTCCTCATTGCCTCTTTCTGAATCTCAGACGCTGGTGATTTTTCTATAATCATCTTACCGATCTTTTCCGTAATCGGCATTACTTCATAAATAGCTATCCTGCCAAAGTAACCGGTTTTGTTACACTTATCACAACCATTAATCCGAGGAATCATCATCTCTTTTCCTTCCTTCTTCCACTTATCAACTACAGCATCATAAATTGACCCCAAAGCCTCTCTTAAAGTCGACTCTAACATATCATCTACCGGCACCAACTCAGAACAATCTTTACAAACTCGCCTTAAAACTCTCTGGGCCACCACACAACTCAAAGAAGACACAAGTAAAAAAGGCTCTACCTCCATATCTATCATTCTTGGTGGAGCACCTGACGCATCATTTGTATGCAAAGTCGAAAAAACCAAGTGCCCAGTCAAAGCCGCATTAATTGCCAATTCAGCTGTTTCAGTATCCCTTATTTCTCCAACCATTATAATATTTGGATCTTGGCGTAAAAAAGAACGCAATGCCGTGGCAAAAGTCAAGCCGGCCTGATTATTAACCTGTACTTGATTAACTCCATCAATCTGATATTCAACCGGATCCTCAATAGTACTCACATTAACTTTTGAAGTGGAAACAATATTTAGAGCAGAATATAAAGTAGTTGTTTTTCCAGAACCAGTTGGACCACAAACGACAATAATCCCATGAGGTCTTTCGATTGCATCCATAAAATTCCTCAAGGCTCTTCCTCGTAAACCCAAATCTGGCAAACTTGGAACTTTTTGCGATTTTTGTAAAAGTCTCATCACCACCTTCTCGCCGTAAGTAATCGGCAAGGTAGATACCCTCAAATCAACATCCTTGTCGTCAACTGAAAAGAAAAATCTGCCATCCTGGGGAACTCTCTTTTCGTCTATTTTTAAACCGGACAAAATCTTAATTCTTGAAACCACCGCGTCATGAACATTTCTAGGCAACAAATACTTTTCCTGCAAAATACCATCAATCCTATACCTTACTCTGACACTGGATTCTTGTGGTTCTATATGAACATCAGACGCTCTTGCTTTAATAGCAAACTCCAAAATTGTTTTAACAATTCTGGCCACCGGAGCCTCAGCGGAAACTTTTTCAGATTTACTCTTAATCACTATTTTTTCGTCTTTCTTTCTCTCGCTTAAAGCCTTGCTCACCTCAGACGTAATTCCTCTCTCTCTCTCGTATTTTTCTCGAATAAAAAAGTCTATTTGTTTTTTCAAACCCATAGCAGCTTTCACTTTCAAACCAGATTTCTTCTCAATAAATTCAATAGTCTCTAAATCCAAAGGATTTACCATAGCCACCATCAAAACCAAGTCCTTACTATCAAAACCATAAGGAACTATTCTATATTTCTCCGCAACACTCCTTGGAACAAAAGACAAAGCTTCCGGAGAAAAACCAATATCTTCCAAATCAACAAAGGGAATTCTCAAATATACTGCCTTAGCTTCAATCAATTCTCTGTCAGAAACCAATCTCATTGTTCTAATAATCTCCTCCTCGTCTTGACCGGTCTTTAGTCTTTTTAAAGCAATCTGCTCAACCGTTTGTTCGTCTATCAAGCCTTTATCCAACAAAACATCACTCAATTTTTCAAATACCCCTGGGGCAGAATTTTTTATCATAATCTATAATTCATATTAACTTCTTTTCAAAAACAACACAATGTTCCCATCAAGCATAATCATAAACAAACAAAAAACAGACAAAAAACTTAAAAAAATAGTTTTGTCCATTAATAACTCAACGAACCTCAATAATCCCGATGTCCTTATTGTTGACAAAAAAACAGGTTGGGGAATTGAACAAATTCGTACCATAAAAAAATTCCTCCAGGAAAAACCTATCAAACACGCCAATAAATTGGTCATCATCAAAAAAGCAGAAAAACTAAAAAAAGAAGCTCAAAACGCTCTTTTGAAAACACTGGAAGAACCACCAAAAAACACTTATATTATACTAAGCACCAACAATTCCAGTTCACTACTACCAACAATCCACTCTCGTTGTCATCATTTTTTTTCTTCATCAGGCAAAAAAAATAAAAAAATAAAAATTTCCAAAATAATCATATCGCCATCACTTAAAGAAAACCTTTCTCTCTCAGAAAAACTTTCCAAAGACAAAAACGATGTTTTACCTCTTTTGGAAAAGGAAGTAAAAATTTACCAACGGTTACTAACAAAACAAGCAGACACACATACCAGTAAAATCATTAAAAACCTCCTAAAATCTATTTCCATGATCAAACACAACGTCGACCCACGCTCCGCCCTCGACCACTTCTTTTTATCCAGTTGTTAGATTATCTGTCATTGCAAATTTTGTAGGGGCGACCCTTGCGGTCGCCCGTCGTTGTAGCAACATATCCACCTTTGGAAAATCCTATCGGAAAAAACCTGTCATTGCGAGCGAAACGTGGCAATCCCGTCGGAAATGTAAAAAGCATAACTTAAAACTCCACACAATGACACTCAAAAAATTTTGAATTTTAAATTTAGTTTAGAAATTAGAAATTAGAAATTAGAAATTAGAAAAATTTACTGTTAGTAAATTTTTTATCCCCGCACTATCACCTCAAAAATTATGTTACAATTCACCTAAGATAAAAAACATGTTTACTCCCGTCTTTACCATCACCAATCAAGTTTTAAAAAACATCGGAAACCTAGAATCCGCCAAAGCCCTTATAGACGAAGCCCCTTTAATCCCAGCCTATGAAAAACAATTCAAACAAGACGCCATTATAAGAACCGTTCATTACGGAACCAGGATAGAAGGAAACGATCTCTCTTTTCAAGAAGTTGCCAGGCTGGTTGAGGGGCAAAAAATCACAGCCGGCCAGCGAGATATCCAGGAAGTTATTAATTACAGAAATGTCATCGAATATCTGGAAGAACTGTGGTCACTCTATGATGCCAACATGCCTCTTCCGGAAGAAAAAATTATTTCAAAAGCAGACGACAAAGAAAATCGACCCTTTTTCTATAGTGAAACTATTATCAAAAAAATACACACCTTAACTACTGAAAAGGTTATTTCCGCTGATCAATGTGGAAAATACAGACATCAACAAGTGGTTCTAAAAAACACACAAACAGGAGAAATCGCCCACCGACCTCCACCAGCCATTGAAGTTCCATACTTAATAACCGATTTCGTTAGCTGGCTTAATTCATCACCAAGCAACGAAATCCACCCCACCATAAAATCAGCCATTGCCCAATATATCCTAGTAGCCATTCATCCGTTTATAGAAGGCAATGGCCGTATTTCCCGAGCTTTTGCCATCCTACCTCTTTATGTTAATAACTACGACATAAGACGCTTATTCTCACTGGAAGAATACTTCGATCGCAATGCTGAAGATTATTACAATAATATTCAAAAAACCCATCTCAAAGCTTCCGACATTTTTAAAAGAGATCTAACTTTGTGGATTGAATATTACACTCAAGCTCTGGCAATTGAATTTAACCGAATTAAAGAAAAGGTCAAATCCCTTAGCCGTGATATTAAATTAAAACAAAAATTAGGTGGTAAACAAATCCCTCTAACTGAAAGACAAATTAAACTAGTTGAATATATGCAGCAATTTGGTGGCATCAGAATGCCCGAAGCAAAAGAAATCTTACCCATGGTATCAGACGACACTATTTGGAGAGATCTCAAAAAACTAATATCAGCCGGCGCTGTCCAAAAACAAGGTTCCACCAAAGGCGCCTACTACGCCCTCACCACCGTCTAAATTATCACCCTTGTTTTCTTCTCACAACACCCGCACTGATATTACCGCCATGTTCCTGATATATGCCTAAACGTTTCTCCAAATCTTGATCTGACATACTCTCACAAGGAAAAAGACCAGGATGCAATGCAGTATCAACAACCACAAACTCTCTCCCCACCCAACGACGACTATTCGCCGGCAACGAATCAGAACTAAACACACCCAAATCATGTCCACGTTTACCTAAGTACAATTCTTCTCCTTCCGCCTCAACATGCACGTAAACACCAACAACGCTCTTGTCTTCTTGGAGCACCTGTCCAGCTTTCTTAACCAGCATCCTAACACCATCTACACCTTTACTTTTATCTATTCCTATTGGACCACAATCTAAACCAACACTCCCTAATACAGGTCTGATAAATACCATGTCATCACCCTTCTTTCTCACATCTCTCACATCAACTCCAGACATAGCAGACATAACTGTCTCAGAACAATCAGCGCCATTCCAATACGCACTTGTTGCAAAATTCAACCTTTCCAATAAGTTCTTCCTCATACTCCAATTCTATCCTATAACCTCTACACAATCAATACACATACCAAATTTTCCTAAAACCACTTACTACACAACTACCGCTTAACCTGTTTTCTTCTTACAACAAAACAAGATATCTTTTGACTAATTTCTTTGTAAGTACCAATATGTTCCCAAAGTTCTCCCCTGCTAACTACATCAACTACATCTTTACGTGCAATATCAACGACAATACAATCTTTACCTTGACCACGATACTTTCTCTTTGTCTGTGCAGGTAAGTCTCTTAAACCAACAACAGCGAAATCATGAACTCTCCCATCAAGGATTCGAGCTTGAAAATAAATTCCCACCGCACCCTTTTCTTCATTGATTACCTCAACTGCCTCAGGAAAAAGACGTTCTTCTGCACTTAAAACAAGATTTCTCTCTCGCAATGCATCACCAACATTTCTTGGTCTTTCATCACCACAATTAACCTCCTCTAAATCTTCTCGAGAAAATCTTTGTCCTCCACCCAATGCAACCAAAGATACCTCACCACACACTCTCCTCGTAAAACCTCTCTGACCAGCCACTCTGCACAGTTCTTGAGCATTTCTCAATTTTTTAATTACCGGATTTACCGTCATACCCCAATTCTATCCTATAACTCTTACATAATCAATACACACTCTCTATTTTCAATTATTTCTCATTTATACTTAAACATATCTGATGAAAAAACAAATCACCCTGCAAAATATCAATCTCAAAGAAACCAGCATAGAAGAACTAGGTGAATTGCTAATAAAGGCCAAAAAGGCCTACTACACCACCTCTAATCCAATCATGTCCGACCATACTTACGACACCTTAGAAGATATCCTGCGTCAAAAAGCTCCTCACCACCGAATTTTTTCTACCATTGGCAACCCAAATTTTGACACCGGCTGGCCCAAAAAAAAACATATTATGAATATGGGATCACAAAACAAAGCCTCTACTTATTCCAGCATGGTTCATTACTTTAAACTCAAAAAAACCCCACCAAACACAGACTTCATAGTTCAACCAAAATGCGATGGCATCTCACTAGAAATAATTTATCAAAACGGAAAAATCTTTAATGCCATCACCAGAGGCGACGGACAAATAGGGGACTTGATTACCCAAAATGTGATCAAAATGAAAAACCTCAAAAAAAAACTAAACCACAATTTTAACGGTTCCATCCGTTGCGAAATTATGGTTACTTACAAAGATTTTAAAAAAATAAACAAAATTGCCAAACAACATAACGCTATTTATTCCAACCCCAGAAACGCCGCTTCCGGTATATCTCAACGCTTAGACAGCCAATTCTCACCATACTGCTCTCTTTTTGCCGTCGACCTGTCACGTCATCCTGAGCCTGCCGAAGGACCCCAAATCAAGTTCAAAAAAGAATCAGACAAAATCAACTTCCTCAAAAAACTTGACATAGTCACCGTTGATAGCTTCCATTGCAAAGATTTCAAACAAATCAAAAAAATCTATCAAAATTTTCTTATCAAACGCCAGCAATATCCTTTTGACATAGACGGTCTAGTCATAAAAATAAACAATATTAAGTTACAAAAAAAACTTGGTTCTCACAATAATCACCCTAAACACCAAATTGCTTATAAATTCCCAGCTGCTACTGATCAAAGCCAAATCTTATCCGTTAAATGGCAAATAGGACCAATGGGAAAAATCACTCCGGTTGCCAAAATCAAACCAGTTGAAATTAGCGGAGCTGTTATTAACTACATTTCTTTGGCCAACCACAGATTAATAAAAGAAAAAAATATTAATATTGGAGACATAGCCAAAATCAGTCGTCGCGGAGATGTCATTCCTCACCTAGAATCCATTATCACCAAGGTAAACAAAGGCCACTTAAAAATACCAACCCATTGTCCTTCATGCAAAAGCAAACTGTTAACCGAAGACAAAAATTCTTTTTGTACCAATCTAAACTCATGCAAAGCTCAAATTTTGGGCAGCCTAAACCTCTTTTGCAAAAACCTAGACATCAAAGGAATCTCCAAAAAAACAATTAAAAAACTCTACTTAAACAAAATAATTAAACTACCGGGGGATTTTTATAAAATTAAAATCTCTGATATCAAAAACATAGAAGGACTAGGGAAACTTTCGGCTTCCAATATGATCCATCAAATCCAAAAAAAACGCAAGTTGAGCCTTGTACAGGTTCTCCATGCCTCAATCATTCCTAGTTTTAGTCTAGCCAGAATCAAGCAAATTATCTCTGCTGGATTTAATACACCTCAAAAAATATTAAATATAAAAATATCTCAACTAAAAAAACTGCCAGGTGTCAAAATTACATTAGCTAAAAAAATTTTTTCCGGCATCCAAAAAAGAAAAAAATTCATCAAATCCATCCTGAAAGAAATTTTAATTGAAAATTGTAAATTGCGTAGCGAAGCGAAGTCTCCCGAAGGGAGAAAAATTAGAAATTCAGCCCTCCAAGGGCTTAGCTTTTGCATCACCGGCAAACTTAATCGACCAAGAATTGAGATAAAAGACCTAATAGAACAAAACGGAGGAAAAATGACTTCTTCCGTTTCCAAAAATCTCTCATATCTCATCTCAAGCTCTCCCACCTCTGCATCGAATAAATTCCAAACAGCCCATAAGCTCAAAATTCCTATCATAAACGAAGACAGTCTTTACAAACTGATCAAATCAGTTACAATTTAATTACTTATTTATTTTATAAAACTCCAATGACCAATAAAATCAAAACATCATCCACCTCTGGTGAAAAAACCAATAGCTTTAATTTACCGGACAATACCGTCTCAACCCTGGCCTATTCATTAACTCTTGTTAGTGGCCTTGTTGTCTTCTTAATGGAAACAAAAAACAAAAAAATTCGTTTTCATGCTCTTCAATCTATAGCCTTTGGAATTTTTTGGATACTCATTCCTAAATTTCTCGCCATCACTATAATCATGGCCCCTCTTGCCTTAATTCTTCATTTAGTCTGTTTTGCTCTCTGGATTATCTTAATGATTAAAACCTACAAAAAAGAAACTTTTAGACTTCCGATCATTGCCGACTGGGTAGACAAACAACTAAAATAAAAGAAATTTTTCTTAGCAGTCTCACGCTATAACTGCCAACAAGACATTAAAAATAGTTTTCTACTATCTTTCCAAGTAATTTATTGTTTTTTCCCATAAAAATCCAATTTTCGTTACATATCGTACTATATCTCTATATAATTTTATACATCACAAAAACCAACAAATCCCTGGCTTAAAATTTTCCTTTATACTATTACTTATGAAACTATTTGTAGGGCTGGGCAATCCAGAAAAAATTTACCAAAACACCCGTCACAACATAGGTGCCAATGTCATCCTTGAACTAAGCAAAAAAATAAAAACTAAACTTAACAAAAAAACCAAACTCTCAAGTCAGGTAGGGTGGGGGATTAACAAAAAAAATTTACTTGCCATTCCAACCACCTTCATGAACAATTCCGGTTTAGCCGTCCAAAAACTAATTAATTTTTATAAAATTACGTCAAAAAATCTTTACGTAATTCACGATGATCTGGATCTTAAAGTAGGGGAGTACAAAATTCAATTTGACCGTGGCCCAGCCGGCCACAACGGCATAAAATCTATTATAGAATCTCTTAATACCCAAGCTTTCTGGCGTATAAGAATAGGTATAGATCATCCAAAAAATAACATCTCCGCAGAAGATTACGTTCTAAAACCTTTTTCAACATCAGAAAAAGCTATAATATCCCAAACTATTGACAAAGTTATCAAAGAAATTGATAAAATAATCAACCCGGGGCCTATAGCTTAGTCGGTAAAGCATCCCGATCGCATCGGGGAGACGAGGGTTCGATTCCCCCTAGGTCCACCATGAAGACAAGATCTCAACCCACCCTCATCGCCAATCAATTGTCAGTTTTCAAACAAACTTTAGCCAAACGTAAAAAATATGTCAAAAAAGAATTTCAAGCTTACGGACTAGAATTAGCCGAAGAACTTGGCGACTGGAAAAACCGATCTTTATATATTCGTCTTGCCAAAAATACCCCTAGAAAAATACTTGACAAGGCCCGATATTTTGTCAAAGACCAAACACCCGGTACCATAGAAACTCCATACAAACTCTTCATGTGGAAACTCAAAGAACTAAAAAAAGAAAAAGTAGGCTAAAATAGAGTAATCATGAAAATAAAATTTAAAAACTTCCTAACAAGGCTTTTTTTATCCTTACCCATACTACTTCTATTTATCCACATCGGCATCAAAGCCAAAGATAGTAATTCCGCCAACCCAGAATTCAACCCCAAAAAAGACACACTTGTCACCGTTACACAAAAAGATATCAAACAAGAAATTACTTTAACCGGCCAAATAGAAACAGAAAACCAAGCCATTCTTCGTTTCCAAACCTCAGGAGAACTTTCCTGGGTCGGTGTCAAGGTAGGGGATAAAGTCAAAAAATATCAGGCCATAGCCTCGCTTAACAAAAACGAACTACAAAAAAAATTCCAAAAAGAAATGAATGACTATCTTACTAACAGATGGAACTTCGAGGATACTCAAGACAGCTACAAAGAAACCAGGAATCGTTTTCTCGTCACTGATGAAATTCAACGAATTCTAGACAGAACTCAGTTTTCTCTCAACAATGCAGTATTGGATGCAGAAATCGCAAATCTTGCCATAAAATACGCCACTCTTTATAGTCCCATCGATGGCATAGTTACCAACGTTGAGCAACCTATCACCGGAATAAACATTACCCCAGCT
>Ga0180007_10007165_pt1 | contig 10630 bp, 17 predicted proteins | sample MM_PC_MetaG_FD_121122 | JGI IMG/M metagenome (GOLD analysis project Ga0180007, IMG submission 121122) | Groundwater microbial communities from the Aspo Hard Rock Laboratory (HRL) deep subsurface site, Sweden - MM_PC_MetaG | ecosystem: Environmental > Aquatic > Deep subsurface > Groundwater...
ACTTCTTGTGTACCGTCAGTAAACGTTTCAAATCTGAATTTCGTTACATTAGTCGCCGTTACCGCTTTATTAAGTAAAGACGTTAATGTTCCTCCTGAAGCAGAGTAAATACTCCCTTCAGATGAACATAATAAGTACCCTACGTCACTTGATTTATAGAATTTATAAACATTATTTATTGAGTTACTGGCGATAGAAGTAGAGTTATATCGCCTGAAAAGGTTACGTTCGGTGAGAGAACCCGCTTTATCGAGCATAAAGTTCTCCATTTCAGGACTTTCATTATCCCCGATTTCGTATTCATTAAGGCGAGTATTTAACCCTGAAAACTTGCGGATAGGTAGACGTTCAGCATAAGTGTTCGCTGTTAGCGTACATAAGAACAGTATGGCTATTATTATCTTCTTCATTAAGAGGAATATCCTGTCGTTTGTGTCGTATATAACTTCCGTTCATGCCCCGTTACCCTCTGTGGCGTAATCTTCCGTAAATCGTCAACATTCCTTTGCGCTAATTTAGCTATTTCTATCTGGTCATTAAACATCTGTTTCCTGAACGCTATCTTTTCTGGTTGGTCTTTATATATCTCATCACGATACATTATCCATGCCGCACCTTCAATATATAAATCAGGGTATCTTGTGGTAAGAACGTTCGCACTTCCCCCTTCAACCAATTCAGCCATTTTCGCTGTATAAAAATACGGTACTGTCGCCGCCGCACTCGCTACTGGTAATATATCTACATACGGAATATTAGTCGTACTACTATGTATATAATAATGATATGGCGTTCCCCGTGTAGTATCAACATCTGATAAGTAAACCTTAAACTCATTGGGCGATATGGGTTGTAACTCATGGTCATACGTATTACTGTTCCATATCTTTATCATTTTAAGAAAATCAGAAGCAAGAGCGTATGCCATAGTCCCCGCAACCAACGTAATCGTGCCACTATTTATTGTTTCATAAAAGTTTATCATTTGCTGAACATTCCGCTGTATCGTATTCAAGGCATAAAGAATCGGTGTATCATGCTGAACATCGTCACCCCACCCTGAACGGTATCGTACAGCACTAACTAACGCATTAACATTCATATATCCCCCTATCCATTATCTACTTCAATTATCCGTACTTCTGCTGTTTGTCCTGTATCGCAAATAGCATAAACATTACTACCAGACCCAAGATCGAGCGGAAATGGTTCTTTCGGTAAAATCGGGTATCCCGTAACTACGGTAACACTGTCCGTTCCGATATATACAGTTTCCGTATCCGACCAGTTCCGTATACTTAACGCCTTACGGTTCTTGAGGTTTTCAGTAGGGATAAGTGCCGCTACGGCAGTAACGGTAATAACGCTTGTCTTTATTGTTTTACCCGTTGCGTCAAGAACACCCATAACGTCAAATCGTCGTGTATCTTCTGCCATTACAAATCCTCTCTTTCGCTTAATACCAATGAGAGCAGTACCACAAACCCCATTCCCGTCCGCATAGGAAACCCCCAAAACATTATCATTGAACTTATCAATAAACTCGTTACAGGAACGATATTCTTTCTTTTCTTAAAGAAGTTGTAGAACACTACCCCAAAAAGTGTGAACATTAACCCTAACCCGATAATGCCTTGTTCAAATAATACTTGCAAGTAATCGTTGTGTACTTGCGCCCACCACCCGTCGCTTCTGAACTCTGGCGCACGTTGCCAGAATATCTGCTTGAATGAACCAAGCCCGAACCCAGTAATTTCTTTCTCATGCCAAATCTCAATGACTTTCCCCCATACTTTGAACAGATGGGGCGAGTTAAAATAGTAAGTGAACGCGCCACTACAATACGCATATACCGCAAACAAAATAACAAGTGTAAACAGAATAACGGCAATCTTTCTTTTCTTAAAAAATAACCAGAATATGAATCCGAAAATAAACGCCACAAGACCCGCTGACGATTTCGTGCATAAACACGCAATAAACGATATTCCATATCCCACCTTATACCGCAACTTATTAAACGCTAATAAATACGGACTACATATAGCTATACACCAACTTACTAACGTTTCGTTCCCCCACGTACCGACAGGCCACCCCAATTTCGGGTGACTTTTATTCTCTTGCCATTCAAGTAATCTTGATATATTAACAAAAAACTGGTCGCAATCAAGATACTGAATTATTACATATACCGACTGGAATATGCAGACAGCACCGATCGCCTTATATATCAAACAACGGTCAATCTTTATTTCATGCAGAATATAATAAAATATCCCGAATAAAATAACGTTCGATAATGTCAATAATCCAAATACGTCAAGTGAAAATTCTGGCGGCGTAACCTGTTCATTCACCCAATATCCTTTTAACGCGAAAAAGGTAAACACGCTCCACCCGATATATAAAGAAATTATCTTATTCTTTTTCCATATCAAAGAACAAAGAGCAATAATAATTAACGCTTCCGTCGAAATCTCTTTCACCCAACGAAACGATGTCGATGGAAGTAAAAGTATCTGTGACGCCACTAATGTCAAAACAATCAATATATTCATCTTATAAGGTGGGGGTGATTCTGGCTCACCCCCTAAAGCCACACCGTTTACAGACAGCGCAGGAACGCTTTTACGGTTTCCGTACCTGTTGCACCTGAATCCCGTTTCGTTTCAAGAACAACGCTACTTCCTGTAACCGTTGCTATTGACCCGCCACATTCAGAGGACGATTCTTCATGACCCGTCGCCCTGAACATACGGTTATCCGTGCAAAGCATACTTTCGTTAGCAGTTACCGCTTTCCCCATCTTTACAATAGGGCAATAACCGCTTGTCTGTACCCGAATCCACGTACCAGCCGCGCACTGCGCTCTGGTAGGTGTATCAAGACAAACACCAAAAATATGCAATCCCTGTGAAGTCGTGCCTGTAACTTCTCTCCCCCAATATGTCGGACTTGACGTCTGCAAAATAACAACGTCACCACTTGTCATCTGCCCCATATCCGTAATGTAGCAGAGTTCAATGTGTTGTGTCCCGTTATCGGTGAGATTTAACGCACTCGCACTCGTGGCTAAAAGAAAAATAGCCGCGAGTAAAATAACTATTCTTTTACTCATTTGCTATTCCCCCTTAACCCACTATGCTTATTATTACGCCGAGCTTCTTACGGTTGTTCGTTGTCAACTGGGTATAAACGTGCATCGTGCAATAATCAGCTAACTGCCCCTGCACGCGTTCCCAAGACGACGTTACAAACTCACCGCCACGAAGTAGGCGAAGGAACATATACCTGCTATTGACATAATACATATACCCCGCAGGGCAATTATGATCCCATGCAACAGGTGTTCCCTTGAAGTCCAATGCACGATACCCCAATTTCCCAACTTTCGTATCAACCAGTCGGGTAACATTCGTGGTTGATAACTGGAATAACGTCTGAACAGCCGATGTCGTCACTATCACGTCTGGAAAATCATGGTCATTTCCAGCGCACGCCGCCATCATAGCGTCCATCATTTTTATCCCAGCTTGACTGGTATTGAATCCCCCCGTACCCGACGTATCTCTTTGATTGTCCCACCAAGTGTACGTGCTGGAATCAATACCCCCAACTGTCTGCCCTGCTGTAGCATTGATGAGTGACCGAACACCATGCAACGCTTTCGTATTTGTCCCATCATTAAATACCGCAACACCCATCTTGTTTGACATAGTAGATTTTGCGGTTTCAAGTATGGTTTCAACGAAATCAGCTGCCTGACTCTCACTCTGTGCCATTTGCTTGTCAAGATCATATATCTTGAGAGGCCCAGCGAGAATCCTGATGTCGTATACTGCATCAGTCAAGTAATCGTTTGTGCCAAGCGCGATTTCCTCTGATTTGTTTATCCAGTCAAAACCGCCAAGTTCTGAAAAGATAACCTTTTCATGGAAATTCCGACCCCCATCAAGCACTTTAACGCGATTACTTGCCTTCAGCCAAGCAGAGAGAAAGTTGTGTTCAATTATTGCGTCAGCAATCTCTTTTGAGTGTTTCTCAAGAGCGTGTGCCGCAAGATGTGTAATATCTAACGCCATTTCTCTCCTTTTTTACTTCCGAACGTCAGGGTGTTTTATACCCTGTTTCCACAGTTCAACAGCCGCCTTTATATCGGCCGCTTGCCGTTCATCGCGTGTCATTCGTGACCGAGCTGCCTCGTCTGAATGAATTATCGCGTTCGGCGCAACCGTGGAATGTTCCATATTAGCCGCTTTCTTCTTTTCGATAAGGTCCATCTTCTGCTTTTCAAGCTGTTCCGCGCCCTGATTCTTGCTTGCGGTGAACAAATCTTCCGCATAAAGGGTTAAGAACGCTTCTTTTGCAGTAAGCCGACCTTTATTCTCTGGACGAGAGAGGAAGTCAACGATTTCAGGTAACGTTTCGTCGAAGTTCATGCCATATTGCGAAGCAAACGTTTTCGCTTCGTCAATCTGACGGTTCAGCCGTTCGTTCTGTACTTCCTGAACAAACGGGTGATACCGCTGTTCAACTACAGGAATTACATATTTATTAACGAACTGCCTCGCCGTTTCCCGTTCGTCTGGTGGTAAATCAGAAAACGGGTCTTGCGGTTCTTGAGATTGAGGTTTTATACCTTGTCCTGTTTCTGCCTGCTGTAACCTCGCTTCAAGGATTCTTGCCCGCTCAAGAGCTTCCTGCTTCTCCTGACGTAACTGCTGAAACCGTGGATGCTTATCGAATCGGTCAACAACCGTTTCCTTCGCCACAGGTTGTTTATCGACGGTCTGTACTTCCGTCGCAGGTTGTTCGGTTTTTACAGGTGTCGTTTCCTGCGGTGTTTCCGTCACCTCATTGTTAGCGACTTGTTTTTCGTCCATTATACGTTCCTTTCATTCGTTTATCGTCCGTATCGCGACGACCCGCCCCGTTTAGCGTCAGGAGTGACGATTATCCACCCATCGGTCTTACTTCTGAAAGACGATGAGGCGGACTTAACATTGAAGTAAATACTAAGTTCTCTTTCATAATCCTGTCATACGGATTTACCGTACTCCGTTTCTTTACTTCTGGTTCTTTCCGTGTCCTCACTACCGTAGCGCGTTTCGCTTTCCGTATAGCTTTACGAATAGGGGTTTCGCCATCTCCCATTTCGTGTAAGAGATACCGAAGTAACGACATTAACAAATCTTTTTGGTGTTTCTGCATAATTTATCCCCCTATCAACCGCGCGTCAGAAAGTGAATACGGCGGACTTAACATCGAAGTAAAAACAAGCCCTTTCCTCGTTAAATCACTATAATCATACCGAGGTTGTGGCTTAACTGGTACGCGGGGGAGAGGTTTATATTGTGTTTCTGGCTTTGTTATTTTCCGTTGCCTTTGTTTCCTTATGGTTTTACGAACCGTCGTTTCCCCATCACCCCGCGCATAAAGGAGTAAATGAAGCATTGATTCAAGTAAATGCTTCTCCGATTTTGTCGGTTTCTTGCCTTTTACTTTCGACAACGCTTCCTTAATAGAATCAAGTTCCATAACTACGCCTTTATTTTGTCACGCGAATCTGGTATCGTTACTTTCTTGACAGTAAGCGTCTTACGCGGCTTACCGAGATTATTCCACGTCTTTTCCATTGGAATAAACCCTTTCGTATTAGAACGAGGCATTACTTTTGCGCCCATTGTCACCCCCTTATTGTCTTTCTGCAATAAAATCTACTTTATCTCCGCTTCCTTCATAATCACCCGAAACAAACACTTTACTCAAATTGTCTATCTCTAACGTTACTGACACATTCGTAACGAGAGGATACCCGTTCGTTGTAGAGGTTAAACAGCCAGGACCGATATAAGCGACACCTTTATTCCCTGTCCGCGTCATAATCCATACTCTTGTTATAGCACAATCTTTTGCGATCGCGTGTGACGTTGGTGTTAATACCGCAGTATCGGCAGTAATCGCTGAAGGAACATACGCAATTACTCCACCGCAATAGGAAGGAACGCATATTCCTATCGCAATAAGAAATATAACCAATCCCTTAATCCACTTCAATATATCACCCCCTTAAAAACTGTTTTTCCTTACACCCCAACCGTTCCTTCTTCCGCCGCCACGTCTACCCATCCCGCGTCCACGCCCATCACGGGGCAACGCACGCGGTACTGCACCACGACAATTCCCTCTCCGTCCACCCGTCATAGGTCCAAGTCCAGCAGGCCCAGTTCCATCTCTGTTAGGCATGATTAAAAACTCCTTCTTTTTCCGTGCCATTCACTACTTCCCTTTTTCCCTTTATTGATAGAAGCATAAAATACCTGCTTCCCCTTTTTCGTGCCATATTCTTTTTCCATACCGCGTAATACTTTTTTCCCTGTTTTAGTTAATGGCATTATTTTCTCCTATTCGTTCTCCCAAATTTTTCCGCGAGTACGGCAATACTCTTTAAGTTCTTTCTTAGACATTCGTTTACCCGTCGAAAGAACCGTCCACTCCGAATCCCATAATGATAGGTGAGGAGTGTTAGAAACCTCGACAGTTCGGTGACTTTCTCTGCTCTTTTTCCATTCATTCAACCTCTTTATTCGTTCTTCTTCCGTAATACCGAATATCTGTTCCCACCGTTCTCTGCTTATGTTAAGGGGAGAAGTAAATACCGTATTATGCCTCTTATCGTCTTTTGTTTTATAACACCTGTTCCGATAATCACATTTCTCAATTACGTTCATAAATTCCCCATTGTTTGTGATACCATTTCACCCATACTCTGCATATCGCTTTGTGGCGGGCCTTGTGGGGCGGTCGCCATTTTCTGTGGCACTCCGTTTTGCATTAACATCTGTGACGCTAACGCTTTCTTCTCCGTATCGTTTAATGGTACGATCAACCCTTCAGCTTCCCTGAACTGTTCCATAGTGCGTAAGAACTCTTTTATGAGAAGTGTCTTATCGATTTTCATACCTTCGCGTGCGAGTGACTGTTCAACCAATGGCGAGAATAAGAAATTCGCCGTTTCAAGAATCTGCCTTCTTTTCAGTTCAGGATTGGGTACTTGTCCTGACGCAATATCGACGTCAAGTTCGTATTCCCCGACGATATAATCCGCTACCCGATTAAGTTTTACCCATTGTTCGGTTATCATCTGTCCCGTCATTGGGTCAACGTCGTTAAGACCAGTTATTTTCGTTATAAGAGGCCAGTCACACGCCTGCATACAAATCTGTTTGAACTTGCGTAAATCCTCTTTCAAGAACCTGCGTACTCGTTCACGTCGGGCTATGATACGGGCGAATGACCCTCTTGCCCCGATGTTCGCTTCTGTAGCGGTTTTCGCGTCTGTCTGACCAGTCAACTCCGCTTCAGTAACTCCGCTTAACAACCGCATTTCATTCCGAAGGTTCTGTAAGACAATGAGTTTATCCTGTAAATCAAGGTTGAAGTTAAGAACTTGTATAGCTTGGTTCGGTGTTGCCTGTCCGCGATTGACGAGGATACTTCCCAGTTCGTTCTTCTCGACGGCAGATACGATTTCCTGTTCATCACGGAAGAAATCAGAGTTTAATCCCACTTTTGGAAGGAATTTATAGATCGCTTCGACGATACGTGATTGTATATAATTCACTTCATCTTGTAACGGAATCAATCCTTCAATATCGTTCGGGGGATAAAACGTATCGCACGTATCGTTTAAGGTAAGAAACGTCGTTAAGAATCCTTCCACCTTGAAAGGATATTTTATGTATCGTATAGGTTTATCGTAATCCTTGCAGAGTGTGAGAATGTACATCCCGTCGCTTCGTGAAATTTGTATCTGGTACAATCGGCACATAGCTTTTTTATAATCGTCCCATACGATTTTATCTTTATCAGTACCGATTGCTCCGTTCGGCGCGAGTTCCGATGTATTCTGGAAGTTCTTATTCCCTTTTACTTCGTAGAATGGAAGGTCGTATTCAAGGCATAACCATTTCCCGTCGTATGGCAAAGCGCATTTCGCGCGCGGGTCGGGTATACACATAAACGGTGAGTGCCGAAGGTTATAAGGAAACTCTTTTACTATCCATTCACGTTTCCGTCGAAGTTCTTTCTCGATTTCTTCCTCGACGGTTTCCCATCCTTTTCCCCGCCCTAACCCTTTTCGTTTCTTGACTTTTTCTTTTACTTTCGTGACTTCGTCATATTCGTCAAGTTCGGAATCGTACCCATTCGTTTTTAATCCGACACCAGTAATGAACGAATCGAATATGCACAGCTGGTTCTGCCAATCCATCTTAAGTTCTGTCTGGAAATACGAAAATACCGATTTTGTTATTTCTTTCTGGTATGGTATCTGTGACTTCCGCAGTAACCGAACGAGTATTTCGGGGTTCTGAAAAAGTATCGCCGCAAGGAACGTCTTGACAATAGGTGATATCTGGTTATCCGCTATAGGTATTTCAACGCCTTCGTCGTAAATCTTATGTTTACCGAGGTAGTAATTAAGGCAATCTATGGCACGTCCTGTTCCCGATTCGTCGTCGTAAAAGTATTTCTTGCGGAATGCTCGACCGAGTTTTATTTCATTATGCCAGTATTCGACTTCTTCGGTACTGATTTTAATGTCCCCGAACTGGTAATACTCTTTCGTTTCTTCTGCCATAGATACCCCTTTATATTTTTCCTATACTTGTTCCAACAAACCCCGTGTATACTTTCGGTCGTCTATTCAATGCGAGTTTCCGTAACGCTTTCTTAAACTGCATTTCAGGTGTTACTTTCCATCGTATATTTTCGGTCTTTTTGGTTATTGGTTTTCTTTCGATAAAACTTAACTGGTACGCCAACGCGTCGGCTATATCGTCGTGCATACCGCGCGGGAAGTCCAGTAACTCGCTTTTCAAATCCGTCATATTCCCTTTTATGTGTATATCACCTGATGCGAACCACGGCTGTAATTGTGAAATCCTTTGTACTTTATCGCCTTTTGCTTTTAGTTCGGTTATGGGAATGTGTATTCCCCGTTTCTTCCGTTCGTGGTCGAATGGCTTTAATAAGAACCGCTGGAACGCTGTTGTTTCGATACCGACCCGTCCCAATTTCCACCCTTCGCGTTTATTGTCTTTATACTCTCCGCACATATCAAGAATATGCCTGATGATTTCGTCAGGGTCGATATACCGTCCCCGAACGTATGGCAGTATCCATAAATCACCGTAGGTATCTACTCCGCAGGGAAGAATAACCGTATAATCCGAATAATTCTTATCCGTACACGCAAGGTCAACGGTAATATTTATTGTCATTACTTCAGGTAAATCTTTAATCCCGTAATCATCGAAATAGTTCGGTTTGAACGCTGAATGCTCAAACGGAACGGGATTGTTCATATACTCCTGTGAAAACTTATGCGCGTCTTTCTTCTTCTCATTCTCTAACCATTCAAGCGGTACGCCTTCTTCCCATAACGCGCAGGCGTTACTTATTGCCTGATACTTCTTCGTATGCCAATCCGTGTACTTCCCCTCACCTTCGATCATTTTCGATAATTGACTCGCCCTATGTAAAATCGTCCCTATCATAACAATCTGGTTATTTTCCTGTGTCAACGCTGGTTCAAGACCGTATAATAACCAATGCTCAAAATTGTTCCGCCGTTCTTCACTCCGTACAAGTTCGTCATCTTCAGCGTCATCGATAATAACTAAATCAGGACGGTACTGTAAATACTTCTGCCCGCGTATCTTAAACTCGTTCCCTCCAACAATGACCTTCTTCTTATGCTTTAACTCTATTTCATCTTCTGCCCACTTATCACTCTTTAACGAACCAAACACATTCTTTATCATCTCATTATTCTCAATTTCCTCTTTTATCGGAGCAAGATACTTCACCGCATTTGCCCAGTTATTCGATATTATTACCGTAAACCTATTGTCAACATTACACAGTAAATTCCATATCACCCACCCGAAACTCACTAACTCACTCTTCCCGTGCCGACGCGGCGCGGCTATCCCAACCCTCTTACACCCCTGCAAAATAGAAAATATCTCACGATGAAACTCTGAAAATTCTTTATTAAAATGATGAGGAAAACAGTCTTTAAGAAACTGTATTATATCTATCCGCCACTCAACAATCTTCTCCGCCCTCTCCCACTTATTCACTCACCTTCCTCCTTACATACGCTACCAAATCTTCAACACTCCTCATCTCCTCAACCTCTTCTTCCATTATATCTATCCCCCAATTATCCTCTAACTCCATCATCAACTCAATCATCTCTAAATCATCCAACCCTAAATCGCTTATCTGACTATTCATCGTTATTACATAAAATGGCTTACCACTACACCTCGCCACTACCCTACCAATATCTTCTAAAACTTGATTCCTACTCGGCTTCTTCCCCACTCCCACCTACTTTCCTAACAACAGGAAACAACCCCCCACTCATTAACCTATACTCCTCCCTCGTCCGATAACTATTCCTATTCCTTAAACTAAAATCTAACTCCCTCACACCACGCCCCTCTTTCCTTACCCCTTGCATAAAATCTACACCATCATCTAAACTTTCTTCAACCATTCTCACACCCCCTACCACTTTAATAAATCTACCTTTTGCACTTTCCTAACCGTACCA
>Ga0180007_10007166_pt1 | contig 10630 bp, 6 predicted proteins | sample MM_PC_MetaG_FD_121122 | JGI IMG/M metagenome (GOLD analysis project Ga0180007, IMG submission 121122) | Groundwater microbial communities from the Aspo Hard Rock Laboratory (HRL) deep subsurface site, Sweden - MM_PC_MetaG | ecosystem: Environmental > Aquatic > Deep subsurface > Groundwater...
AAAAGTGTCAATCTGGGCGCGGCACTCTTCGATACCATGAACCACTTCGATTCCGACGGCCGTACGCAGCTCGTCTGCAGCACTTTTCCAAAGATCATTCTCCGGGACACAAAAACCTACTCGCATGTCGTTTCCTCCCGCCTGCGATATTGTTCTAATTGTGCGTACAATTGGCATTTCACGCAAGTGTAGGTCCCAGGCTACCGATATTCAAGACGATATGCAAAACCAGTTCAGTTGATATGTGCAAGCCAAGTCATATTTCTGTGCTGATTGAGGAAGGATACATGAAAAACAGCATCGTAACCATTGTGGCGTTCAGCCTGTTGCTCAGTGCCTGTCTTTCGACAGGACCAAGCCCCGAACCGACCAACCCAGCGCCGGCAAGCCCGGCTCCGGCAGCTGTTGCTCCAGAACCGGATATCATGCAGCTCATACAGGCAAATGACGCAGCCGGTCTGCAGGCACTGTTCAAGGGCCGTGAGCTGGTAAACACCAAAGCCGCAAACGGATCGTACCCGTTGCACAGCGCTGTCATCCAAGGGTCGAAGCAGATGGTGGAAATACTCCTGGCCATGGGAGCGGATCCTGATCCGCTCGATACCGAAGGCAAAACACCGCTTCGCCTGGCGCTCGACCGGCAGTCAGCTGAAATTGCGGCTGTACTGGCGGCCAAAAACGCCAATATATTTCTCGAAGACAACACTAAGGTCAGTCCGCTGGATATTGCCATAGCCAGAGAAAGCGTAGAGGCCATACTCACTGCCGCCAATCTGAACAGCCGCAACAAAGCCGGCCAGACAGCACTGCATGTGGCCGTGGAAAGAATGTCGCTCAATTCGGTAAAGACCATTCTGCGCCATAATCCAGGCCTCAGCGAGCTGGACAACGAAAACAAGACAGCTCTGGATACTGCCTTTCTGTATCCAAATAATCCGGCCAGCGCAGCTATAGCCGAACAACTGGTTCTGGCCAATGCACCTAGCAGCTATGATGATTTCAGCTATTTTATCCGTGCTATCCGCGATACCAATCCCGCCCGGGTGCGCTTTACTGATGGAGCAAGCGTATTGCATGAGGCCGTTCGCTATGATCATCGCGGCTACCTGCATTTTTTCCTGGACAAAGCCGTAGCGGTAGACACCCGCAATACCCTGGGTGCTACTGCCCTACATGATGCCATGCGCCTTAACCGCCTGGAAGCGGCTCAGATACTGCTTAATCGTCAGGCCGACAGCAACTCCATCGACAACGCCGGTAACACTGCCCTGCATCTGGCCATAGCCTCAGCCAACTCCCGCGAAGCGGTAAACCTGCTGCTGGCCAAAGGTGCCAATCCGTCAATTAAAGACAAAAACGGCAACACTGCCCTGCATTTGGCCGTACGAACAGGACAAGCTCCGGCCATGATACAAGCTTTTATCGACAAAGCGGTAACACTGGACAGCACCAACAATGAGGGCGACAGCGCTTTGCTGCTGGCAGTCCGTCATAATCACAGCAGCCTAGTCGAAGTACTGGTAAAAGCCGGTGCCAGCGTCTTTGTGCGCAATACCAGCGGCCTTACGCCGCTCAGCCTGGCGTTTACGGCCGGTCCGGAAGCCATCAGACTGCTGCTTAGCTCGGCGAGCCACGACATTCGCGACGACAAGGGCGAGACCCCCTATCATTTTGCCATACGTGCCAATGCTCCGGCCGAAAACATATTGATACTGACAGAACTGGGTTTTGACCCTTCCCTGCGCAATGCCGAAGGCGACACGGCCCTACATCTGGCCTGCCAACTGAAGATGGAAAAGGCCGGCACCCTGCTCATCGAGATTGGCGCAAATCCCTTTATCCTGAATATGGCCGGCGTATCCGCCCTCTCCCTTGCGCTCGGGCAGGGTAAAGAACCGCTAAGCTGGTTTTTCACTCCCTATATAATGACCATGACAGACAGCGCCGGTGATACCGTCATGCATCATGCTGCGCGGGCCGGACTGGCCGAAGGCATCGTCTTTTTGGTAAACAAAGGCGGCGATGTTACGGCCCGCAATAATGACGGCCGGACGCCGCTCATGTCCGCCCTGCGTAATGATTCAGCAGAGACGGTGCGCAGCCTGCTAGCCCTCGACGCCGATCCTTTGGCGCGTGACGGCAGCGGAGCTACGCCGCTGCACCTGGCCGTATACTGGTCTGCCCTGGAAAGCCTGAAAACACTGGTACAGGTAGCCGCCACCATAGATCCGCGCGATTTTACCGGCAAGACCCCCTTGCGTGAAGCTATTGACCAGGGGAACCTTTCCATCACGCAGCTGCTGATGGATTCCAGCGCAAACCCTTACGCCCGCGATGTAAGCGGAGAAACTCCACTGCATGCTGCCGCCCGTAACAGTGATGCCAGGCTGCTGCAAAAAATGCTGGAAAAAACCCGGCGGCTGGACATACGTGATGATTCCGGCACTACACCGCTGTTACGGGCGATGTACTCCGAAAACAAAGCGACCATAACCCTGCTGGCCAGAAATGGGGCATCCATTCATGCCCGGGATGCCAGTGGCGAAAGCCCGCTGGGCCTGGCTTTGAAACGCGACCCCTTGCTGCTGGAAGCCATTCTTAACAGCACCACCATACTCAACAGTGATGCCGAAGGCCGCTCGGTGCTGCGGGTATGTGTAGATGCAGGCGCCACTGCCGAAACTGTCTCCATGGTTTTGGCTAAAGGCGCTCCGGTGGACGACCGTGATGCTAACGGCCGCTCGCCACTGCATCTGGCAGTAGGCAAGCAACAGTGGACCATAATCAGCCTGCTAGCTAAATCCGGTGCCGACCCCTTCATGCGCGACACTCAGGGCCGCAGTCCGGCCACCCTGGCTTTGGCCGCCGGAGAACAGGCTATCAACAGCCTCTTTGCCGGCAATCCGAACCTAAGCGACCCGCAGGGCGATACCGCTTTGCATTATGCGGCCGCAGCCGGCCAGGACAGCGCAGCCACCGTACTGCTTGGGCTGGGCAGCAACCCGAAACTGATTAACGTGGCCGGCGAGAGCGCTTACGATGTGGCGGTACGCCGTGGCCACAAGATGATGGCTGAGTTGCTGGCAACCTTTAATACGAACTGATAGGCAGCGCGAAGTCTTCGGCCGGTCTATCCTGGTCGAAACGGCAAAATAAATAAAAAGGGGCTGCCCGGGGGTTTAATTCCCGGACAGCCCCTTCTTGTATGATTCAATAATTATCTATGCGCTATTTAGGCCTTCTTTACGAGATGGCAGGCGACAAAGTGGTCGGGCTTGACTTCGATCAGTTCTGGTGTTTCCCGATTACAGATATCCTGACACAGGCGGCAGCGTGAATTAAAACGACAACCCGGAGGCGGGTTTATCGGACTCTTTACATCACCCTGCAGGATAATGCGCTTGCTTACCTTATTCAGCCGCGGATCCGGCACCGGAATGGATGACAACAGCGCCTGGGTATACGGATGCAGAGGATTATCGTACAGCTCGTTGCTGGCACACACTTCCATGAGTTTACCCAGATACATTACACCGATACGGTCGGAAATATGCTTTACCATCGACAAGTCATGGGCGATGAACAGGTAGGTCAGCCCCATTTTCTCCTGCAGATCCTCCAGCATATTGACCACCTGGGCCTGGATAGATACATCCAGCGCCGAGATCGGCTCATCACAGATGATAAGTTCCGGTTCCACCGCTAAAGCGCGGGCGATGCCGATGCGCTGGCGCTGACCGCCGGAAAACTCGTGCGGATAGCGGTTGGCATGTTCTTTTTTAAGACCAACCGTATTCAGCAGATACTGAATGCGTTCTACTCGTTTGGCACCGCTGGCCAGACCATGAGTTTCCATACCCTCGCCGATAATCTCGGCTACGGTCATGCGGGTATTCAATGACGCGTAAGGATCCTGGAAGATCATCTGCATACGCTTGCGGAACGGAAACAATTCGTTCTGCTTCATTTCGGTCAGGTCATGATCATCGAAATGAATCCGGCCGCCGGTCGGCTCGTACAAACGGATAATAGTGCGTCCGATGGTGGACTTGCCGCAACCGGATTCGCCTACCAGGCCGAAGGTTTCGCCCCGCTTGATGCTAAAGGTAACACCATCCACCGCCGTAAGATACTGGCGGTTCTTTTTAAGGAAGGTGTTCTTCATGGTAAAATAACGCTTCAGGTTGGTAACCCGAAGCAGATCAGGTTTTTTCTCAGGCATTGCTGCTTCCTCCCTTGCTGTAGCCTTCAACGGCCGGTGCCCGTTTATCCATGAGCCAGCAGGCAGATTGATGTGCATTGCCCAGATCATAGAGAGCCGGAGCTTCTTCTTTGCAAATCTGCATGACATGAGGACAACGCGGGGCAAAAGGACAGCCGGTAGGCGGCTTCATCAGGTCAGGCGGTGAGCCCTTGATGGGATTCAGGCGGCCGTGGGTTTTTTCGTCAACACGCGGCAGCGATTTCAGCAAGCCTTTGGTATAAGGGTGGCTGGGTGCGTAGAAAATATCGTCGATACTGCCCTTCTCCATGGCCATACCGCCGTACATGACGATAATCTTGGAGCAGAGTTCGGCAATAACACCCAGGTCATGGGTAATAAGGATGATGGACGTTCCAAGCTTTTCGGAGATATCTTTCATGATATCGATGATCTGGGCCTGAATGGTCACATCAAGTGCGGTCGTCGGCTCGTCAGCAATCAGCAGCTTGGGATTGCAGGACAGGGCCGTGGCAATCATGGCACGCTGGCGCATACCGCCGGAGAATTGGTGGGGGTAGGCATGGATGCGTTTTTCCGGCTCGGGAATACCGACCAGTTTGAGCATCTTGATGGCTATCTCCAGCGCCTGCTTGCGGTCTACCTGCTGGTGGCGGCGGATAACTTCGATCATCTGGTTCTTGATGCTAATCACCGGATTCAGCGAGGTCATTGGATCCTGGAAGATCATGGCAATATCGTTGCCACGCACATCGGACATGTCACGATTGTTATACTCGGCAAGATCTTTGCCGTTAAACAGAATATGACCGTCCTTGATTTTACCAGGAGAATCGATCAGCTTCATGATGGACAGGGCGGAAACGCTCTTGCCGGAGCCGGATTCGCCTACGATGCCCAGAATATCGCCTTTATGCATGGTAAAACTCAGACCGCGTACTGCCTGAACTTCACCAAGATGGGTAAAGAATGAGGTTCTTAAATCTTTAACCTCAAGTATGGTTTCACTCATGGTTTCCTCTTTGCTGGTTTGTGGCATACTGATTGCACCTTATTTGCGCAGACGCGGGTCAAGCGCGTCACGCAGGCCGTCACCGATGAAGTTGAATGCCAGCATAGTAAAGGCAATAGCCATAGCCGGGAAGAACAACTGATACGGATAGGTGGTCAGGCCGGACAGCGCATTGTTGGCCAGAGTACCCCAGGAGGCCATCGGAGCGGAAACACCCAAACCAATAAAACTCAGGAAGGACTCGGTAAACACTGCACTCGGAATCATCATGGCCATGGACACGATGATCGGACCAATAGCATTGGGTATCAGATGCTTGGCGATGATTTTAAAGCGCGGTACGCCGATTACCTTGGCCGCCAAAATAAACTCCTGTTCCTTAAGCGAAAGGATCTGACCACGCACCAGACGGGCCATAGACACCCAATACACACTGGACAGGGCAATAATGATATTCACGAGGCCGCCGCCGCGGAACCAGACCATCAGCAAAATCACGTACAATACCAGTGGTACAGAGTTGATAATATCCACGATGCGCATCATGATATCGTCTACCCGCCCGCCTTCAAATCCGGAAATGCTTCCGTAGATAACGCCGATAAACAGGTTTACTATGGTGGCGATGAAAGCCACCAGCAGCGAAATACGTGCACCGTACATTACACGGGTTAATAAATCACGACCAAGATCGTCAGTACCAAAGGGGAACAGCTTGTTGATCTTTTTTGTAGTCGGCTCATTGGAGTAGGCAGTTTCACCTCTATAGCTAACTGTAAAATTATATACATGCTGGTCTTCTTTGGCCAGGTTCTGGTTGGCCACTTTAAACGAGAAGTCCAGTACCACTTCTTCCCCGTTATACAGATAGGTATATACCTTCTTTACAACATCACGTTTATCCAGTTCGATACGGTCAATCATTCGGCCGTTCGGTGCAACTGCAAACATGTTGTAATCGTTGGAAACATACACATACAAATCATCAAGCTGGTACATGTCCAGCACCGGCGGCAGATTCTTGTATTTGTTAATCTGGTCCGAATATTTATATGGACTGAACCATGGACCAGCAATTCCAAACAACACGATAAAGACGATTACAACCAGGCCGATCATCGATGACTTGTTTTTCTTCAGGCGACGCCAGGCATCCTGCCAGTAGGTTAAGCTGGGGCGGGCTGTTTCGACATCATCATAGGTATTGCCAAGTAATTCAAATTTATTGTCACTCATGATTGTTACTTCTCGCCTCCGAATTTAATGCGCGGATCTATCAGCGAATAGGCGATATCCACCAGCAGCACCATGATCATATAGAAGACCGCGTAGAATACGGTAACACCCATAATGGTGGTATAATCGCGGTTGCTAACGCTGTCAACATAATAGCGGCCGATACCGGGTATGGCGAAAATCTTCTCGATAACAAAGGATCCGGTAAGGATAGCTGCTATCATCGGGCCGAGGTAGGTTACGACAGGAATAAGCGCATTCTTGATGGCATGCAGACCGATTACCGAATATTCACGGATGCCGTTAGCCCGGGCTGTGCGGATATAATCCTGCCGCAGTACTTCCAGCATACTGGAGCGGGTAAGGCGGGACACAAACGAAAGCGAGTACCCGGAAAGGGCAATAACCGGACCTACATAGCCAAGCGGACTGGCCAGACCGTAACTGGGAAGCCAACCTAATTTGCCGGCAAAGAAATAAATAATGAGAGTAGCCACCACAAAACTGGGCACCGTAATGCCTAGCGTGGCCATAAACATAACAAAATAGTCAATAGGCTTATTCTGTTTAAGTGCTGATATGACACCAAGCGGAATTCCCAAGATGATGATAACCAGACTGGCTAGCAAACCAATCTTGGCAGAAGCGGGCAGACCTCCGGCAATAATGTCATTTACGGAAGTACCAACCTTGGAAAAAGACGGACCAAGATCAAAGGTTAATAAACCCTTCATATACTTCAGATACTGTACCGGGATAGGATCATCAAGATTGTATTTGGCGTTTAGGTGCTTTAGAATTTCTTCGGGCACTGCCTTTTCCCTGGTAAATGGGCCACCGGGAATAGAATGCATCATGATGAATGTCAGCATGGTGATAAGCACAATCGTCACCAGCATGGACACAATCCGCTGCAAAAAGTAAGATTTCATGGATAAACTCCTCGCGGAATGATAGGGCATGAACGGTTAACTGTCAAGAAAAACTGTGCTGGCGTGGATGAAAAACCCGGCTGCTATTATATTTAAATAACCGTCATGAAAAGCCCCCGGCCGCGAACGGCCGAGGACAATGTAAGCCAGAAAACCGGCAATCACACATACGCAACATTGCCGGCTTCAGAACTTATTCGAGCCAGGCGCCGCTGAAATCAACGGTACCCAGAACAGAGCGATCCCAACCCTTCAGATTGCTCTGAACGAAGATGGTGTCGGTGTAGTGGTAGATAGGAATAATCGGAAGCTCGGTCATCAGAATGGCCTGAGCCTTGTACAGGGCATCGAAATGATCCTTGCCACGGGTCTGGGTAGACAGGGTCAGCAGACGATCATACTCGGCGTTGTTGAACTTGGGATCATTGTAGGCATTGCCGGTGGTAAAGATCGAGAGCAGGCCGCTCGGATCCATAAAGTCTGTCAGCCAGCCACCGCGGGAGAGTTCATAGTTGCCTTCCTTGCGGGTATCCTGGAATACGGCCCATTCCTGGTTTTCCAGTTTGGTACGGATACCCAGATTCTTCAGCAGCATTTCCTGAACCAGCTCGGCAACCAGCTTATGGCCCTCGGAGGTGTTGTACATGATGGTAAATTCGGGGAAGCCGGCGCCATTGGGGTAGCCGGCGGCAGCCAGCAAGCGCTTGGCTTCGGCAACCTGACTGTCGTCAGCGGCGAAACCGTAGGTACCGGCAGTCTTGAAGAAATCTTTACCATTATGATCAAGGAATCCGGGCGGTACAAAACCGACAGCGGGAACCTGGCCAGAAGCCATGGTTTCAGTGATCAGTTCACGATCGACGGCCAGGTTAAGAGCCTTGCGAACGCGCACGTCTTTGAACATGGGCAGATTCATGTTGAAGTTATAATAGTAGGTACCCAGCAACGGGAAGACATAGAAGCGGGAATCTTCAGCTATCAGGCGGGGAACTTCAGCGGTAGGAACATTGGGGATGGCGTCAAATTCGCCGGCCAGGAAGGCCTGATAGGCGGTGGATTCGGCGTCGATGAACTTGCCATTAATACCGGGCAGCTTAACCGCGGCGGCATTCCAATAGTTGGGGTTCTTTACCAGGGTCAGGCCTTCGCCAATCTTGTAAGATGTGAGCATGAAGGGGCCATTGCAGACAACAGCGGCCGGATCTTTTGCCCAGATACCGTCAGCGCCTTTTTCAACAGCGGATTTCTTGGTGGGCATGAAGTGGTAGAAGCTGAGCAACGACACGATATAATCGGTGGGGTTCATCAGCTTAACTTCGAGAGTCAGGTCGTCAACGGCGCGGATACCAACGGCGTCCAGAGATCCACCATCAACAGCAGCGTAAGCGCCGACGATATTGGTGTATTCCCAGATCCAGGCATATTCGGAAGCAGTAGCCGGATCCATACCGCGCTTCCAGGAGTATACGAAGTCGTGGGCGGTCAGCGGAGTACCGTCGGACCACTTGGATTCGCGCAGCTTAAAGGTAAGGGTCTTGCCGTCAGCGGAGAAGCTCCATTCCTTGGCGATACCGGGGAAGATCTTTCCGCTTTTTTCGCGGACCAGACCTTCGAAAGTCTGATTGATAACATCGCCGCCGTCACTGGCGCCGTTCAGACAGGGATCAAGGGTTTTGGGATCGGCACCTACGTTCCAGTTCATGAAACGGGTACTCATGGCCGCGGCGGTGTCTTTCTGCCCTTCGGCAAAAGCAGACAAAACCAGGACAAAGCCCAAGGCAAGCAAGAGAAGTGCTTTCTTGTTCATTCGATATCCTCCTGACAAAGTACATCCCCCAAAAGGGGAATGGTTTTACACAACATCATCATGCCTGCCGGTCTAACCCAGCACACAGTAATAGATGTTCACACCATTCTATAGGCTCTTGTATCGGGGGTCAAGTTTTTTTTCATCAAATGCTAATAAATAACAATGTCCGGATCATTGACTACAACGCTAATTGCAAAAGTTGAAACAAAATACACTCTGAAATATCAATTATCAAAACGTTTTATATCTGTATATAATTATTGAAATATCAAGGATGACAACCGGCTGTACATGAAAAAAGGCTGCCCGACGAGACGGGCAGCCTTATAGTGCAAATAGCCTTAAAAATATTGGAATCAGTTTGCCGGTTTTACATCAGCCATGTGCTTCGCCACAGCTTCCGGGGTCCGGCGCAAGCGCAGATAATCCCACAGGCGAACAAAGGCAGTGGCGATGAAGATCGTGGAGTAGGTTCCGACCAACAGACCAACAATAAGCGCCAGGGCAAAATCGTGAATGCTGCCGGTAGTAAAGAAGAACAGCGCAAACACTGCCAGCAGGGTAGTTACTGTAGTGATAACGGTACGCCCCAGAGTCTCATTAACCGAGCGATCGAGAATAGTAGTAATACTGTCGGTTGGAGCCAGCTTGCGGTCTTCACGAATGCGGTCGAAGATAACGATAGTATCGTTGATCGAATAACCGAGTATCGTAAGAATTGCCGCGATGGAGATAGTGTTGAACTCCATATTAGACCAGACCATAAACCCGAGCATGATTATACCGTCATGCAGCACGGCCAGAACCGCGGCCACACCATACTGCGGCTTAAAGCGGATGGCAGCATACAGTAAAATCAGCAATACCGTACCCAGAACCAGCTGCCAGGCGCTGTTTCCAAGATCCTTGGAGAAGCGGGCGCCGACATAATCTGTCTGCATGAATACGTAATGATCTGCACCAAAGGCTTCGCCCAGCAACATGCTCAGTTTTTTAGTAATGTTTTCGGCAAAATTCTTGTCGGTGCCGTCATCGGAAACACGGATGACATACTGCATTGAATCAGCCTTGCCGAAATTCTTGACCGCTACTTGATCTATCGATGCGGTAGCCGTCCGCACTTCTTCGAGACTGCCGAACATTTCGTTGGCATCGCGCGGCGCCCGGTGCAGAGTCTGCGCTGCATCGCGCAGGATAAACTCACCTTTATAGGTAGGAACCAGCAGCAATGCCGGAAGATTGGCCACAGCAGCATCAGGCTGCAGGGTGATATTCTCGGCGGCCAATACACCACCCAGCTGCGACATAGTACCGACAGTCGCCAGATCCCAGGCAACTGTGCGGCTCTGCACGTCAGCGCCGGTAAACACCACAGTCAGGGTATCTTCGGTAATGCTGAGCAGGGGCAGACCGCTGCC
>Ga0180007_10007167_pt1 | contig 10625 bp, 8 predicted proteins | sample MM_PC_MetaG_FD_121122 | JGI IMG/M metagenome (GOLD analysis project Ga0180007, IMG submission 121122) | Groundwater microbial communities from the Aspo Hard Rock Laboratory (HRL) deep subsurface site, Sweden - MM_PC_MetaG | ecosystem: Environmental > Aquatic > Deep subsurface > Groundwater...
CGACTGCAGCCTCCCGTAGGAGTCTGGGCAGTGTCTCAGTCCCAGTGTGGCTGACCATCCTCTCAGACCAGCTACCCATCTTCGCCTTGGTGAGCCATTACCTCACCAACTAGCTAATAGGACACGGGTTCCTCTTTAAGTGATAGGCCCGAAGGTCCCCACCTTTTACCTCGTACACTTATGTGTTCGTGGTCATATAAAGTATTAGCTTTGCTTTCGCAAGGTTATCCTTAACTTAAAGGTAGATTACCCATGCATTACTCACCCTTTTGCCGCTATCCCCCGAGGGGGATCGCTCGACTTGCATGCCTAATCCACGCCGCCAGCGTTCGTTCTGAGCCAGGATCAAACTCTCCAAAATAAAAAAGAGTTTTACTTGGCTTTGACAAGAACTTGGTTATATTTTTTAATTCCTTCACAAAGAACAAATGCAAAAAAAAAGACATCTTTTAAAGATGTCCTGCAATAAACATTACATGGTTTTATTATTTAGGAAGTTAAGCTATAGAAACCACTCCTTCCTCAATAACAGTACATCTTCGTCTGAAATATACACGTCTAAATGTAATTTTTTTGTCAATGGGTTCCCTTTTTTATATTAAAATATTAAAAGGTGAACTAATTTATACCATTTATTAGATACCTTGTCAAGTCTTTTTTTGACTTTTTTTACTTTTTATTTTCGGCTATTTTTTTTACGCTAAATCCGATTGTCGCCTCAGCTACAATTTTATCATCCACCATGCCCTTGGCCTTTAATATACCACCTGTGGAGAGCATCTTTTCCGGCTCAACTTCAATACGCAGCAGATCGCCTGGGATCACTGGCGCCTTAAACTTGACCTCTGCCTTGGCAAAGTAATAACGCACTTTACTTTTATCCACATGCTTGGTTTTGGCATATAAGACAATAGCAGTTTGGGCCATGGCTTCTAAAATCAGGACCCCGGGCATTACCGGCAATCCCGGGAAATGTCCCACAAAAAAATTCTCGTTAGCCGTCACATTCTTTATAGCTACAATGCGTTTACCCTCTTCCAGTTCCAAGACCCGGTCAATCAGCAAAAAGGGATATTCTTGCGGTAGAATCTCTTGAAGTTCGGTTATGTTAAGCATCTAATTCCTCCTGCAAAGTATGCATCTATTTTTTATTATCCTGCCTTATCCCATCCAATAGTTCTTTTTGGCTGCAACAGCCAACGCCAACTTTACCAACCACAACTCCGGCCGCATAATTGGAGATGTGGGCCGCCTCTTCAAAACTTGCTCCACTGGCCAACGCCAGGGTAAACGCCCCGACTACAGTATCGCCGGCACCAGAGACATCAAATACCTCCTGCGCCTTGGTCGGGATATGCGTAATCTTGTTGCCCTTTTTTCTAAACAGACACATCCCCTGTTCTCCCCGGGTAATCAAAACCGCCTCTGCATTTATCATCTTCAAAAGCTTTCGGCCGGCGGTTAATAATGACCTCGTATCTTGGATCTTAATGCCTGTGGCTTTCTCGGCTTCATGCTGGTTAGGCGTAATACAGGTCAGTCCCCGATAATAAGAAAAATGCTCTTCTTTAGGATCAACGTTGACAATTATTTTTCTTTTTTTGGCGACCTTAACAATCTCTCTTATTAAATAAGGATTTACAACGCCCTTGCCATAATCTTCAATAATTATGGCTTTTATTTTTCTAGCATTACGTTTGATATGTCTTATTATCTTACCTGACAAAACCTTGTTTATCTGGCAAATAACTTCTTTATCTACGCGTACAACCTGTTGGTTCCGGGCGACAATGCGTGTCTTCAAAGAAGTCTTACGTTTGGTATCTGTAAATATCCCAGTTATATCCACATTGCGTTTTAATGTGGATTTTAAAATTTTACCCCAATTGTCTCTGCCGATAACTCCAATTATCGCGGCCTTTCCCTTTAAGGCGCTAACATTAGTGGCGACATTCGCGGCCCCGCCGGGCATAAAAGACTCCCGCTCTACATGCACAACCGGTACCGGCGCCTCCGGTGATATACGTGATACATCGCCCCAGATAAACTGATCTAATATCAAATCTCCGATTACAAATATCTTAGACTTCTTAAAATTGGTTATGATTTCCGATAAGCGTTGATACTTAATCGACATCTTTTTTATACTCCCTCAATTAATGCCCGATAAAGTAAAGGCAGCATGATCTCATGATGTCCGATAATATAGTAGCCCTTACCCGCTCCTTGGGTCGGACGTTTGACCACATTTTGCAGGGGCCGGTAATGTTTGATCATATCCAAACACACCGCCGTAAAATCATCCACCTTGTACCCCAAATTACGTACTGTGGATATGGCCTTTAAAAATACTTCCGGCATGATTACAGCCGATCCGATATTTAACACAACTCCCTTGTTTAGGCCAGAAACAAGTTCTGTAAAACGCCGAAAATCTGTCATTGCCGCTTGGCCTAAATTAGCGCCATTACAACCAGGATGCGGATGAATAATATCCGTACCAAAGGCAACATGAATCGTTACCGGGATTTTAAACCGAGCCGCATTGGCCAATAGACTCAAGCTGCTAAATTTAAGACGCTGTTTTAAAATCATCTTGCCGATAACTTCTCCCAGGCCGGATTTAGATATCGCGGCCTTATCAATCGCCTGATTAAAAAACTCAGAGGTCTCCTTACTCATGCCAAAACTGCCGTCTTTTATCGAGGCTTCCACATCTTCTGATGTGCGGCCACAAAAGGCAAGTTCAAAATCGTGGATTGCACCGGCACCGTTTAAGGCTATCGCACTGATAAATCCCCGCTTCATTAAATCAATAAATAACGGGTTTAAACCACATTTTATAACATGTGCTCCCATCATAAACAATAGCGGCTTTTTCTGTTTTTTTGCCTTTATTATCCGACTGACAACGTCCTTAAAATCAGCCGCAGCAAGAACATTGGGTAAGGACTTATAGAATTTAGAGAAAGAATCTCCCCGCGCAGAAGGCCGGGCAAAATCAGAGATCTTGACCTTGCTCTTTCTTTTTGTAAGCGAGACCTTTTTAAGCTTAGATAGTTTTAATCCTGTTTTCTTTTTACTCATAATCTCCTTTTTTATGTGCAGTTATTCTAACACACTAATCATTGCTCGTCAATTCAGATTCAGCCATCTTTATTTTATTCAATATCGCCTGGGCCGTACCCAAAGGAATTTTTAAGCTAACGATTAACGGGATTCTCTTTTCGTCCGAACTAAACCAGATCCGCATACTACCCGGAGAATTCAAGGCATCATCAAACTGTCTTTCTGATCGCACCGTGGGTTCAACCTGAAACGCCCAGAACACACCCGCCGGTACCCTTAATCTCTGGCCCTGGTTTACAAATACCGTAATATCATAATTCTTCTTACCGGCATTGAGAAAAATATTAATCGGCTTATTTATCAATACCGGGTTAGCGATAAAATAATAAAATATCCCTAACGGATCCAAAATCTTATCCTTTATTTTTAGTTCATATTTTCCTTTTTTATCCTCAGCTCGTACAACCATGTTTTCATAATCATACTCCATCTTCTTGAACACGAATTTTTTATTTATATGGGTTTGGGTCTCATATTTCATCGGCCTAAAGTCTTCTACGCAGACAAACGACTCCACCTTTCCCTTTACATTATAAAAAAATGAAAAGAACTTATTTGTCGCCGCCGTTAATACAACATGGTAGAGCGGCCCTTGTTCTGAATCAATTTTTTCCTTAACCTGTAACGACGCGTCGCCTACGGTTAGACCCAGCCAATGCACTTTATAGACATAGGTCTTCCCGACATCCAAGACCCCGCTGGCTAACTCTATTTTTGTTGTCCAGATTTTTTCTGGGGCAAGCGAAGGTTCTTTTTCTCTTTTTCGTATTAAAAAGCTACAGCCGGAAACCCCGCTTATTAACACAACCCCCAAGATTAACGCTACTATTTTTTTATGCATATTAAATATCATCCTAATAATTTACAAACCGCATCATAGACTTGTTGCGAACTTACGCTGGCCATACACCGATTATCCCGACAATCAAGTTTATAACAAGGAATCCCGCAATCAATATCGTTTTGCAAAACGATGGTCTTACCCGCTCCGACCGGGCCGGTAAGCTCAACCGACGTCGGGCCAAAAATAGCCACGGTATTAGCCCCCACTGCAGACGCGATGTGCATCGGCCCGGAATCGGCGGATACAACCACCTGCGATTTTCGCATAAGAACTCCTAATTGCCCTAAAGATACCTGGCCGCTGATAATCGCGGCTTTGTTTTTCATCTTTGCCAACATTTCATTTGCCAGGCCAACATCTTTTTTTGATCCGCTAATAATCACCTTCAGACCTTTTTGTTCTATCAATAAATCCGATACTTTGGCAAAATAATCTATGGGCCATCGTTTAAGAAACCAGTTGCCACCCGGATTCATCATTACATAAGGATCATTTTCGTTTATCCCGATTTTAGCTAAAATACTTCTTGCCTGTTTTTGGTCATCTTCATTTGTGAAAAATTCGCAATTCCTATCTTTGGCTTCAATGCCGCATTCACGTAGTAAATTCAAAAAATAATCAATCTTATGTAAAGCCTCTTCCGGTGCGGGTACTGCATATGTGAGCAAAAAAGCGCGGCCCTTTGTGTTGTAGCCATACCGATTAGGGATCCCCGCTAAAAACCCGATCATCGCTCTTTTCAGGGATTGATGCAATACATACACGGTATCGAATTTCTTTTTCCTTAACATTCTAATAAATCTGTATTTGGCGGGCAGCGACCGGTGTTTTTCGTATTCATCATAAACAATAATTTCGTTTATGCGATGATTGTTTTTTAAAACTTCTTCACAACGCGATACAACCAAGCAGGCAATATGGGCATCAGGATATTTTTCCCTTAACGCTTTTATGGCCGGAGTAGAAAATAAAACATCGCCCAGCCAGTTTACATTAACGACCAATATCTTCTTCATTTTTTCTTTATCCGCCGATCCTTAAAAAATGTGTAGTAGCCGGATACCTGAGTCCAAAAGATAAACATACTATCGGCAGAATTAGAAATACGTATTCGCCTGATTGCATATATATCATCTAAGGCCACGCTTTTATCTAAAGTCGTGGCACAGGCCCCAAGATACCCTGCCTGTTTAACGGTTTCTTTTATAAACGCATTAAAAAATCCGCAGGGGTATGATATAAACCTTATGCTTGTGTTTAACTTTGACTCTAATATAAATTTTGACTCCTTGATTTCCAAAATGATATTTTCTTTATTTAATTCCGGCAATGTCGCGTGGCTTAGGGTATGACTTCCAATTTCGATCAGGCCGCTTTGTTGTGCCTTTTGTATCATCTGCCAATCCATCATCTTATCTTTACCCACCCAATTGGTGACCACAAAGATTGTAGCCGGGATTTTATATTTTTTCAAAATCGGATAGGCATCTGAATAATTATTGCGATAGCCATCATCAAAGGTAATAACCACTGATTTCTTTTGCGGTTTTTTGCCTTCTTTTATCATCTGCAGGTAATCGCCAAGTGCCAAAACATTATAACCCTGCTCTTTTAAAAAACGCATTTGCCGTTCAAAACTTTTCGGGTTTACATCTAAACGTGATTGCTTCTGACCGCAAGCAATATTGTGATACATAAGTACCGGCACAGAGTATACACGGTCTAGATAAACTCCAAGGCCACTAAAAAGGCCGATGATTACGATTATCGAAACAATTCTTTTTTTCATTTTTTAATAATACCTTGATACACCTGTTCTATTTGCTTGGCCATCTGTTTCAAGTTAAATTTCTCTTCCACCTGTTTACGTCCAGCTTGGCCCAATCTCATGGCCAGGGTTTTATTTTCCATGACCTTCATAATCTCAGCGGCTAAGGCTCTGGCATCCTGCGGCTCGACCAAAAGACCGGTGATATCATTCTTGACCAAAGACGGAATACCACCCACGTTAGAAGCGATTACCGGTAACCCACAGGCCTGGGCCTCTAAAATGGACAGCCCCAACCCTTCCTGTAAAGACGGCATGACAAAAATATCGATCTCCTGCAAGACCTCAGAGGTATTAGATACTGCCGGTAAGAAAAAGGCCTTATCTGTTATATTCAAGGCCTGAGCTTGTTTTACCAGCTCATACTTAACCTTTCCCTCGCCAAACATAAACAATCTGGCCTCTGGGAATTCGCGAAATACCTGGGCCATGGCCTCAATCAGATATTTATGCCCTTTAACCGATGATAATCTAGCCACAATACCCACGGTCTTGTCCTGGTAGTTAAGATCTGTTCTCTTCGCCGGCACCTTATACTGATCAACGTCGATACCGTTATGCACCATGGCAATATCATTCTCCTCTACATAAAAATCAATCATCAGGTGCTTGCGTACAGCTTCGCTAATGGCAATCACCTTTTCTCCCCAGCAGGGAAAAAACTGTCTACCGATATTACGCCGGAAAAAACCATGACAAGTGCTGATAAACGGGACCTTGGTAATCTTAGTCAAAAGCGAGGCCAGCACCTGCGTCACACGCGTTTGGGCGTGGATAATATCAATCGACTCCCGACGTATCAACCTGATCAGCTTAAACATACAGAACAAAATTAACGGGTTTAATTCACTCTTGGTCTTGATCGGGATATTAATATGTTTAATCTTAGTATTCTTAAGCTGCGCCATTAAATCGCCAGGAGCGGAGGCGATATAGACCTCATGATCTAATTCCGAAAGCTCTTTGGCCAAAGAAAATGTATAAGAACTTATACCGCCGTAATTAAGATGTGTGGTTAGAAACAGTATTTTCATTTACTTTACCTTTCCCTTCTTCTTTTTTCATTAAAGCTAATACCGCATTAAAAACCTCGTCCACGGTTATCTTCTTCATGCAACTCATCCTGAAACAATGCGAACGATAACAAGGTGCACAATCAATCTGCTTATTTATTAAATTAAAGTTTGATGCCTTTGGCAAATGCCGTTTGGGATCGGTGGGCCCAAACAGAGCGACAAACGCCGTCCCCACTGCCGCCGCAATATGCATGGGCGCACTATCGGTAGTCAAAAACACACTACAGTGCTTAATTAAAGCCGCAAGCTCCATGAGCTGCGTCTTGCCGGCAGCATTAATCGGCTTACAACTTGTCTTCGCAATTATTCTTTCAATATAATCCCGATCATGTTCTGTACCCGTAAATAATATGCGGGCATTAAGCTTTTGTGCCAGCATATCGCAAATCCGGGCATAGGATTCAATCGACCATAACTTACTCTTCCACCGGGGACTGGCACCGGCATTAATGCCAATAAGCCTTTGCTTCTTATTATACCAATTGTTTTGCAGAAACTCGCACGCACGTTCTGTATAATGTTCTGAGACCCACATCTCCAGATCACCTTTATCAAAAGATATACCTAATGGCTTAAGCACCTGGAACTGATGCGGGACTGGATCAAGCTGTTTATTTTTATCGAGTATACCACGGTTTAACAAAAATCCAAACTTTCTATCCTTATAGCCAAACCGTTCTTTAATACCGCTAAGAAAACTCATAAGGTGGGTTAGCCTATTATTTTGCAGATCAATACTGAAATCAAAACCCTGCTTTCTAAACCATATGATCTTTTTCCATACCTCAATCAGGCCTTTATTCTTTAGGATTATCAGGTTATCAATGTAAGGACATCTTTGTAAGACGTCTTTGAACTCATCTTTCACGATGACCTGGATATCCGCCTTTGGGAATTTCTCACGCAACGCTCGTAACGACGGTGAGATCAGGATAATATCTCCCAACGCCCCGAACTTAAATACGAGAATGCGTTTTTTATATATGGCGGCCTCATACACATCAATCGTCTTTTTCACCAAGGTATCCAGCGAGAACTTATCCTTTACCTTTTGCGCTAGGTTCTGGGCACAGGTCTTGGCCAGCTGCTTATCCTTAACCATCCTGACTACCGCCTTCGCTAGGTCATACGGATTTTCCGGCTCTGCCAATAGCCCGTCTTTTTCGTGCTCGATAATCTCAAGGACACCTCCTACCGATGTTGCGACTACCGGCACACCTACCGCACCCGCTTCTATAATCACCCGGCCAAACGCCTCCTGCGTTGTTGTGGCCAGGACCAAGACATCTAATTTTTTTAAAACACTGGGCACATCAGATACATTACCCAAAAATTCTACTCTTTCCTTTAAATTGTGCTGCTTGACTAATTCCATAAGCTGCTTAAAATAAGCCTGCTTATTCTTGGACGCCGCGCCAACCACCAGCACCTTGAGATTAGGCACCTCGCTGATTATCTGGGGCAAGGCCTTGATAAAATGGACGTGCCCTTTTAACGGACTAATCCGGCCAATAATGGCGATCGTCTTTACCTGTCCTTCTTTTTTAATAAAATAGCTACGGAACTTAAATCTTTCTGTATCCACACCACGGTAGATAAGCTGGATCTTGTCCTTAGCGACTTTAAAATCGTCTATCATATGGCGGCCGATTACCTGGCTGATGACAATCACGTACCGGCCCCATCCCATCACCCGGCTCAAATAATGGTTTTGATAATAACCATGACAGGTAGTGATAAATATCGCCGGTGATAATTTTACCGCAAAAAAGGCAATCCAGGCGGGAACCCGGCTACGTGCATGCACAATATCGATCTTCTCTTTTTTTATGATCCGCGCCACGCGAGGTATTAATCTTAGCACACTAATTAAACTCTTTTTATGAACAGCTAAGGTATAATGCTTAGCCTCTACTTCTTGCAAATTGCTTACTAACCTACCGCCGGAGGAGATGACCACCGCCTTATGGTTCTGTTTCATTAATTCGCGGGCTAAATCTATTGTGCCTGTTTCCACTCCACCGCTTTCCAGCTGGGGAATAATTTGTAAGATATTCATTATTTTAAAATATTACTTTCTATGGCCTTGGCCAGTTTATGTGTATCTTTCAGTTTTTTAAGCTTAGCGGGGTTGTGTTTAAAATTCACAAGCTGTCCATACACAACATCCGATGTCGTAAGCCGAATAAACCCTGATTGCTGCAGGTTCTCCAGAAATAAATCGTGCTTTGTTCTTTGCTTTAAACGTTCTGGTATAAATACAATCGGGTACGCCGGCGATGTTGCGGCTTCGGATACCATGGAAATGCTCTCCCCGGATACAATCACAACATCACAGATGCTGAGCATGCCACCGACCGCATAATCATAATTCTTTTCGTTAGGGTAGACACTGAATACACAGCGACCGTGTTTATCAAAGCTATCGTGCAGATACTTATCGACAGCCGCCGGACTACGGCGTGATGTCGAAATCAATATCTGCGCATTAAACTCGTCACTAAACCTTTTTATCTGTTTTACAATATCGTTAACACAGCCCACAGTCATCTTATAATGTTTTGAATCCCCGCCGATTAAAAAGCCGATTTTAAGACCATTCTGTTTTACGTTATGGCTTTGCCTTAACTTTATTGCGCATTCTTCAAGATAGTCTTGCGATAAAGCGTTCAACGCACCGTCTGTAATCAAGATGTTATCAGCTTTGGGGGGCCGATCGTGTCTGGGAATAATCGATAAATCAAACGCATTCTCTCTAAACGGAGCGGGCTTCATCACGCTGATTACTTTAGCCCGATTTTCCTTAGCCAAAAGCAGGGCCAGGGCCCTTGTCGAAGCACCGCAGCAAATAACGATATCGCAATATGCATTCTCAAGCTCCTTAAAACAGCTAGCTTCTAACGCCCACTTTATAATTTTTAAAGGATTCCGGATAAAACATCCCACCATCAAAGTTAATAGCGTAAGTAATATTTTATGCCACTGGCTTTTAAAGGTAACGTTGACTTCAACCTCTTTATATTCAGGACATTTTTTTTCGATCTCAGCGGCAACGGCCTGTGCCTGTTTGATATGTCCTGTTTTTAAATCGTTAAGCAACAGTACAGAACGCGCCTTTGTATACTTCCAACGTTTATTAATCCACATCCACTGCTGGGGGTCTTTACTAATATACTTCTCAAGCAGATCACGATATTTACACATGGCCTGATCAATCTCTTGCTCTGTTACGTTGGGCTTACCGCCTAATATCGACTTTTCGATTACAAGCTGATGATCCTGTATGCCCTTGCGGGTATTAAACGCCGGTAGAATGACTGCACCTGTCCTGGCCGCCATCCGGAACGCACCGTCGGCGATGAATATCTTTCTACCAAAGAAATCCATCTTCTTACCCTGTTTACCGCTTTGATCGCCAAGGATACCGACCAAGCCGTTAGACTTTAAAGCCCTGACCATATCTCTTACGGCAATACCTTTATTAATGGCAATACATCCGGTCATGCTCCGATGTTTATTTATGATATCATTTAAAAAAAGCGGTGTTTGCTGACGGCCTAACACATATATTTTATAGCCATACACGGCGGCGGCAATGGAAGCGAACTCCCAGTTACCGTAATGACCGGTAAGAAAGATCACCCCATGCTTTTTCTTTAACGCATCCTCCACATGATCTAACCCCTTTACCTTAACGTGTGTTTTAAAATATTGTTTATCAAGACGCGGTACAAGCAAAAGCTCCATA
>Ga0180007_10007168_pt1 | contig 10623 bp, 9 predicted proteins | sample MM_PC_MetaG_FD_121122 | JGI IMG/M metagenome (GOLD analysis project Ga0180007, IMG submission 121122) | Groundwater microbial communities from the Aspo Hard Rock Laboratory (HRL) deep subsurface site, Sweden - MM_PC_MetaG | ecosystem: Environmental > Aquatic > Deep subsurface > Groundwater...
GCCACAAATAATTTCCCAATGGATTGTTCGGTCAGAATCCCGTAAACGATAAAAATGGTGCTGGGCGGTATCAGGATGCCAAGGCTCCCTGCTGCCGCAACCGTCCCTGCCGCCAGTCCCATGTCATATTTATAGCGTTTCATCTCGGGTATGGTAACGGTGGCCATGGTGGCTGCCGTGGCATTGGTTGAGCCGGAAATTGCCGCAAATCCGGCACAAGCTGCAACCGTTGCCATGGCCAGGCCCCCCTTGCGCGCACCCATGAAAACATAGGCAGAGTCATATAGTCGCCGACTGATCCCCGAATAAAATGAAATCTGACCCATGAACATGAACAAGGGGATTACCGTAAGGCTATGGGCAGAAAACATTTCAAAGAAATCTTTGGTCAGGATGCTCAAGCCCGGCACCCAGCCTTTAAGATAGCTGAAACCTAAAAAACCGATCATTCCCATCACAAACCCGACAGGCATGTTGGAAAAAAGCAAAATTAAGAGAACGATAATCCCGATAACACCGATTGCGGTTAAACTCATTTGCTTATCACCTTCTTCATATCGTTTATGATGGCTATCAAAAATACCAGCGTCACTGCAAAGGCAGAAAAAGCAAGCAAGTAAACAAAGGGATGAAACGGAAGCTGCAGGGTCATGGAGACTTCGCCGCTTTCCTTTAAATCCCGGGCATAGACCACACACCGCACAGACAGGATACCGAATAAAAGGCCTGACAGGGTATCGGTAACCAACTTGAAAACGGCCTGAATTTTTTGGGTGAAAAGACGAATCACCAGGCTGACAGCAACATGACCGGATTCAACCGTGGTGTGGGCCATGGCAAAGGCAGCCGCAACCGACCCGGCCATTGCCACCAGATCGTAGGTCCCTGGAATCGGTCGCCAGGATTCCATAAAAGACCAGTGAAAGGTCGCATAAAGCGTGACACAAAAACGTAAAAATACATCTGTGGTGGTGATCACCATCATCCCCACAATGGCCAAACCGGCAACATAATACATATACCGGACCAAACCTTTAACACAGCCTTCAAATAAATTCATTAAAGCGGTTCCTCAATGTATCCAGCACCCATCATTGGCCCCTGAAAATCTTGTCAGAGGCACCTTCCATACCGGCCCGCAGTTCTTCATTCAGACCCGGAATAACCATCTCGAATTCATTGTCGATCACGGTGTAATTGTAATACCCCAGTCGTCCGATGGGGCGCATTTTAAGGATGTCCAGTTTGCCGTCGGCCCGGATAAATTCATCTTTAATATGAACGGCCAGTATCAGTCCAATGATGATATCCACCGTTCCCATGCTGCTGTTGCCGGGTAACCGTAGGGTTTGATGGTAACGGCATTCAAATTGTATGGGGGACTCTGCAACCCGGAACGGTTTTACAAGGGTTGATGGGGCTTTGCTGACACCGGCCAGTTCAAACTCATCGGTTCCATACGGCACTTCCTGGGCCGACAGGTTAACCGCTTCCCGAAGATCGTAGGTGGCCATATTGTATACAAATTCACCGGTCTGCTCCGCATTAACAGTGGAATCCTTTCGAATACCGTTTGTTTTCTGATTGGCAGCAAACATGACATAGGGGGGATCAAAGGTCAGGTTTTGAAACTGGCTGTAGGGTGCCAGATTCGATACGCCATCCAGACTGATGGTAGAAATCCATCCGATGGGCCGGGGCACCACGCAGGATTTAAAAGGGTCAAAGGGCAGCCCGTGTTCATTGTTTTTGGATTCATAGTACATAAAATATCAATTCCCGCTGATACAAGTTCAATGCGCATTAACGCTTTATTTAAACCAAACCGAATATCGGTTCAATTGGCGGGCAGAATGCCCGCCAATCCAGATCCGGTTGAAAATCTGTGCCGGTATTTTTGAATGGGTATCAATAGGTTTTTACTGCGTCCTGAAGAAAATCAACATATTCTTGGGCCGGTAATCCTTTTTGAGTGGCTTCTTTTACCCATTTGCCGATCACCGGTTTCACCGCATCTGCCCACCGACCGTTTTCTTCTGTGGACAAGGGGATAATCTGGTTTCCCAGTTCCAGGGTGAATGCACGTCCTGCCGCATCTGCTGACTCCCAGGCAGCACCAAATTTTGGAATCCATTCCTTATTGACCTGTTCAAAAATCGCCTGAACATCCTTGGGCAAAGAGGCCCATTTGTCTTTGTTCATGAAAATATAGAGTCCTGATGTGTAGCCAATGCTATAGGTTTCCGTGGTGTACTTGATCACTTCAGCCTGTTTCCACCCTTTTAAGGCCTCCATGGGGACCAGGGTCGCATTGCATACGCCTTTTTGCAAAGCTTCATAGGCCTGGCTCTGACCCATGGCGACCGGAACCCCGCCCAGGGCCTCAACAACCTTAACGCTAAACCCGTAACACCGAACCTTCATTCCCTTTATATCTTCAAGTTTTCTGACGGGATCTTTGCTGTGGATCAATCCAGGGCCATGGGCATTGAACAACATGACTTTGACCTTGTCCAGCTCTTTGGGTTTGAACTTTTCATAAAAGGCATTGATGATTTTTGTTGCCTGGATACCGCTCTTATACCCAAGGGGCAGGTCAATGGCTTCCATGGCCGGGAACACACCGCGGCTGTAGCCCAGAACCGAAAAACCCATATCGGTAATACCGTCAACGATGGCACCATAGGTTTTGGCTCCGGCAACCAGAGCCCCCCCCGGATAATAGGTCATTTTCACGCGGCCATTGGTTCGTTTTTCTATGGCGTCGCAATATTCCTGGCCCAGCTGGCCGTGGATATGGGACGGCGGGAAAAAATTGCTAAAACTAACCTCAATGGGATTGGCCGTAACATTCCCGGCAAATACTGCTATCAACGCCATCGAAACCCAAAAACCAAATAAGGCAACTCCCATTTTAAACTTCATTGACATCCTCCCAAATTAATAGATTAGCGTACCAACCAACTAAACAATTGTTAGGTATTTTGATCATTCAACAGGCAAACAACAACCGGTTGATTTTTCTTTGTCAATAAATATGATCCACAAATCAACACATGGAGTCTTCATGGATTCATCGGCCTTGAACATCAGTAAAAATCTTCTCACCCTGATGTTTTTTCTCCTGCCGCTTCAGTATTTCCACCACGCCCGCGTCTGCATCAATCCGTACAAAATCTCCATTTTCAATGCAGTCAAGGGGATCTTTTTCCAGTTGATGCACCATGGGCGTTTGGGTGATGATGGCACTGACAGCGACCACCCCCTCTGCGGTTTGATTGATGATCCCTTTGGGCGCATTCCCCCGCTTAAAGGCGGCATAATACTGCCAGGATCCGGTGGTTGATCCTTTGCCATTGGGAAAAACAAGAATCTTGCCTGCCACACATTGCCCGTAGAGTTCGTGCCCCGGTTCTTTTATAATACCGGTTTGAGGATCCAGTCCTCCGGTAAAAGAGATGGCCATGCGGGTCACCAGTGCCTCGCCTTCAGCAATTCCCCGGGTGACCGGTTTGGCCGCAAGCCTTATCATTTCCTTCCCTCCCATCTTCCCGAAATGGCGGACAGCACACAGTCTTTGCTGGATCCGAACCAGGTTTCCATTCCGAACAGATTGTGAGCATAATAACTGGCCCTGGCTGAATTAACCGCAATCACCCGGACCCCCTGGTCCCGAAGGTAGAGATGGAGACCGTCTGCTGCCCCCACATCACTCACCACACGAACGCCGGCGGTTAACAGACGTTTCAACAACCCCATTCGCTCGCACAGGGTTTTGACCCATCGGGAGGTGCAGATCCATAATTGCGTATCCGGATGTATCTGCTTCCCATCCAGCAGTTCCACAATTTCCTGAACTTCCTGGATGCTGCATTGGGGGCAGCCAAAAATCACCAAGTCCACTTTATCGGTGGTGCTGGAGGAAATTTCGCCATAGGCCCTGTCCACTTGGGTCTGGGATACATGCAGAGTTTGGGCTTTCGGGATTTTTGTTCCAAAAGCCGCCTCAAGGGTCACCGCTTCCGGCGTGATGCCTACCAAGTGTACCATTCCGGGGGCACCGGTAACCGTTAGGGTGTATAATAGCCCTTTGATGCATTCAATATGCAGATCAGACGGCAAGTTGACAAAAGCGGGAATATGTGTCCCAATTTTTTTTCCCAGAGACCACCCCAGTGCTTTATAATCTTCCGGCCCATAGGTTTCCAGGTTTAAGGCGGACAGGTCGACCAGAAGATCTGCCTTCCGGTTTTTTTCGATGTGCAGGCCCCATTCCGGGATTACACCGGTGACAGCCGCTGCCAGGGCCACATGATCGCCATCCCGATTGGACCGGGCACCCATCACCGAGTTGGCAAACACCTGGCTGCCCGAAGAGGCCCAGGCAATGTGATCGCCAAACCGGGGCACATTGCCGACAAGATAATGCTGGCAGGAATAGGTCAGGGTCACCCCCAGTTTTTTCAGGACATCGTGAATGCGGCCTTGTCTTTTTCGGATGCGGGCCGGAATATTCATCTCATCGGCCTGCTCGTGCTCATACATTTCCGGATTTTTGGTCGTAAACACACGGACCCGGGTGCCGCCTTCAGCAAAGTCCTCCAGCCAATCGATGCCTTCGTCCAGGAGGACGGGAAAGTTGCCAGCAATATGCACACTTACGATTGGAATCAGCCGCTTCGCATTGTAGCATTGCCCGTAGGCCATCAGAATCTCCATGGCCTTGCGCAAACCGTTTCCCTCGGTTCCGTCCAGCATGTTTTTCTGGGGGGAGGTTAATTGCATAATGATTGTTCTGACAGGGGGGCACCCCCATTCATGATGTTTTTACTATTTCTTAATCTTCTCATGCTAATTTCCTTTTTCTTAGGCGTAGCAACAATATAATATTAAAATAGTATTTTATCAAACAATCGTTAGGTTTTCTTATCGTTCAATAGTCGATCTATACCAATGGGGTTTTTCCTTGTCAACCCTTATTATTTTCAAATCAGGATGAGGTCCGTTGGAAAATATCATATGGGAAATTATGATATATATATATATAGGGTCCGATTTCTGTCCTCGGATAAATCTGGCGATGCCGCCGGCCAGGTGATATCCGGCAATGGTAGGGTGTCTGATACGGGTTCCACACAGGAAAAGAACCGGTCGCCTTAAAACGATTTTACAAATGGTTAAGTTAATAAGACGGAAAAACAGAGTTTATAAGGTGGCCACAAAAACGCTGTGGCAAAAAGGGTATAACAAAACATCTGTTCGGGATATTGCGAAAGCAACGGATATGACCACTGCCGGACTCTATTATTATTTCAAGAGCAAAGAGAGTATCTGGATTTCTGAGGCAGACCGCTCCAGTCAAACGAAAAAAGAGGGAATTGGTGGAACACCACAGACAAAATCAAGGAGCAAGAGGGACTGAAGATATGGGTGGATGCAGATGCGTGTCCGGTGGTGATCAAATAAATTTTATACCGGGCAGCTGAACGGACCCATACCCGGGTCACCTTGTGGCCAACCAACCCCTCAAAATACCAAAATCCGCATTTTTTAAGTTGCTCCGGGTGGGGTCTGGTTTGGATGTGGCAGACCATGAAATGGAAGCGGTTCGTTAGGGGCCTATAAGGGATATCCTGCCGCTGCGAGCCTTCTTTTTTTACTAAACCGGTATCTTATGCTTCCGAGTGCACGGATAATTTCCATCAAAATTTTATTCTTTGAACTATAAGGCAATAGCCATCCCTTTGGGTATAATTTATTCTTTTCAGATCCGGTTTGCTTTTCCAATGACACTTCAGAAACCAATACCCCGGCTTGATTCTCAGCCAGGCGCATCAGTAGATTGCCCTCTTTATCGAATATGGATGATCCGCCTGTAAACCGAGCATCAAAGTTTGCGATACCCATACGGAGTGGGGATGAAAAATGACCCGTTTTGTTCGAAACGACCACCGGTGCCTGTAAATATTTAGAATATATCGGAGGCGCCTTTCGGTATGTCTCCACCCAATTGCTGCGGTCTTTTTTAGAAAAATATTCGGGCAGACCCGGATAGGAATAGGCCATAAGTACAATTTGCGCGTTCCCATTTATTAAACTCGATAATGTATGCGCTTTGGCAGAATCGAAGCAGATAACCACACCTATTTTACCAATGGGCGTTTCAAAAACATTGCTGTTTATTCCAGCACCCTTAAATAAGTAGGATTCATGGCCCGGTGCTTGAATTTTTCTATGGGTCCATACTTGGTTCTGGCCAGGACCGGTAAGAAGGAATGTGTCATAAAAATCACTTTGCTCTTTTTCCAAAAGACAATGACCGATATACACCCCATGTGTCTCAGACAAAGATTTCTGCCACTGGTATGTTTTGCCTTTACGTTCTTCTGCCATGTCCCAGAAGTCATCCGTATATAGATAACCGGCAAGTGCCAACTCTGGAAGAAGGATCAGCTCAGCCCCTTGGCAAATCGCATCCAAAATGGATTTCTCAGCCCGTAGCCGATTCCCGTCATAATCTTTGTTCTTGGAAATCATTTGGATGGTAGCAACTTTAATAGTCATCTTTAACCTCCTAAAGATTTAGACACCGACGTTGAATCCCAAATCCACTTCCGAAGCAGGAATACCTCCACGGATGCCCCAATTCTCAAGTGGAATTTCGTGAAGCACAATGAAAACATCACTGGCGAGTATTCCCAACTTGCCCAAGTTGGTGACGATTCCTTGATACAACTCTTTCTTTGCTTGCAATGAACGACCCGTAAACAGGGTTATTTCAACCAAAGTATAGCGTTGAGTCTTATCCGGCGAGACTTGATAATCCTCTGGATGATACGCATGGAATCTGATGTCACGATCATTCTCCGGTATCTTGAGCGCTTCCCGCATAGCTGAATGAACCGCTTCCATTATTTCCAGTTTTTGAGATGCAGGCCAAAACTTCCTCGTTTCGATTTTGACAAGAGGCATATTCTCCTCCAAATAAACACATTATGGACACCGAACAAATAATTGAACGGTTACCTGTGATCTGCGGTTAACCGTATATACCGATAATTTGGGATAATGGGAATTTTCGAACCGCATACTATTCCAATTTTGAAAACATCGATCCTTATTTAATTTTGTTCAAAATACCAATTTGCTGGCCCTGGTTGATCTTCAGCCCGGTGAAAATGCCCGGCTCAAACACGAGGATCACCATGGACCCCCCGTAGGCAAAATGTCCCAGCCGCTGGCCTTTTTTTACAATCTTCGCCGGGTTCTTTTGGGGAATTGACTGAAATCCAGGGTCGAAATTAACCGAATTCACATCATCCAGGCCCACACAAATCATTCCCACAAGACCGTATTTTTCGGTTTTGATGATATAATACCCCCGATGGTAAATGCCAAAGATGCCAAACCTTGATTTATAGCCGCCAATATCTCCGTTATTAAAAAAGGTATAAAACTCTCCATTCATACCAAAGGAAGTACCGTCAACGGCTCTGGATTCTATGACGGTCCCTCCCACGGGCGCATGATAGCGATGGTAAACAGTGGGTAACAGGATACAGGAGATGGCGGTGCCGCCGTTAAACCTTTCGGCATACATTGATGCGTCCAAAAGTTCTCTGATATTCAGATTTTCATCATATTTGGTATGGATTTTTGTTGTGGCGGTCAGGTCGGAATTGATGGCATTGACCAGACTGTCCGCAGGGGCCACAAGAATGGTGTCATCTCCAAAAACAGGTCTTTTCTCCTCTTTGATTTCCCGGATAAAAAACTGGTTGAAGGAGGTAAACCCCCCTTCCGGGATGATATAATCATCCCAATGGGAACCCAGGAAATCTTTCCATTCCTGAATAATTTCCGGTTTCACAGGGCCATCCATTTTTTCCCCACGCGCTTTGGTAAAATCTCTTGTCCAGCTCAACCACGGTTCCGTCTCGACAAACTGGAGGGCATAGCGGTTGTTGTAGCATAAGTCGTAAAACAATTGATAATTGCCGAATCCGTCATTTTGAGGGGTGGGCGTAAACCCCAGCCAATTTTCAAAAAAATCGAGAAGGTCATAAATCGATTTTCCGTTCCAGCAGAACGATTTTCCGGTTACAGGTGAAACAGAGCACTCTCCAGTGGGCGGTGTAATGGCATTTGCCAATGCTTTGTCCAGAAGTTCAGGATCAACCCTGTAAAGCGCCATCAGCTTCTTTACAACCGGCGAATACTCAGTTTGTGCAAACACATCGCCTTCAAAGAGGAAAAGACTTATGGTAAAACATAAGCAAACCAAAATTTTGGACACCATTTTCTTTCCGGATTCGACACTGTTTTTAGTTTTAAAAATCATCCTAATCATAATGCGTTCCTCCCATTGATACCTGTAAAATCGGCATTTATTTTCCGGGGTATCCCCCATTAGAGACGCAATCTTTTGAAGTCATCTGTCCTCGTTTTTCAAAAACAGATGATCTCAATGTGTATCAGCCCCGCACCGCCAAGGCAAGTGCATATTATACCGGTGTTAAAAATCATTTTGAAGAACTGGAACAGATGTAAAGTGAGAGGCATAGGTATCCATAAAATAACGAACATTCGTTCGTTATTTTCTTGACTTCTCTTTTTTTTGTTCCTAAGATAGCTTTGACATCAAAACCCCATGGAAAGGCCATCGCCTTTATCCAGTGGAATTGAAAGGAGTCGGCAATGGCAAAACTCTGGTTCATACGGCATGGTCAGGCATCATTTGGCCAAAATAATTATGATTGTCTTTCACCTGTGGGAATTTTGCAAAGTGAAATTCTGGGCGATTATTTATTGAAAACCCAGGTACATTTTGATGCGATTTATTCCGGCCATATGAAGCGCCAGAAAGATACGGCCAAACTTGTGTTGGAAAAACTGGGCGCCCAAAAGATGCTTACGCCCGAGAATCAATTGTCCGGGTTTGATGAATATGATTTTAAGGCCATTATCCAGGGCCAGCTGCCGGATCTTATGCGGGAAATGGACCTGACCCAAAAAGAGTTGGATAAAATATGGTCTGACAACAAGGCCTTTCAACGCGTGTTTGCCAAAATCCTGACCCGATGGATGGCAGGCACCCATGATGTACAAGGGGTTGAAACCTTTAAGGCCTATCTTGTCCGGGTGAGACAGGGAATCGACACGGTCCTGGAAAAAAGCAACCAGGGTGAGCAGATTGCCATATTCACCTCGGGCGGGGTGATCACTGCCGGGCTCCAGATGGGGTTGGATCTGACCGATGCCAGGGCAAGACAGCTGGGCTGGCAGATCAAAAACACCTCTCTCACCTGCCTTCGAGGTTTCCTGTGCGCACCGGGGAAAAATTTTTGTGACGCTGGCCCGGAACTGGAGTTAACGCTGTTTAATTCAACCGCCCATCTGGATCTGGAACAGAATGCGCAATTGATTACATATCGGTAATAGGGAAATTCATGTTTTAACGCAATCGTTTATTTAACAGGAGCAGACAATGGAAAAAGTATGGATGAAACACTGGCCCCAGGACCTTCCCCAGGAGATCTCTTTTAAACAGGGCGAAATTCCCCTTCATGCCTATTTGCGATTCCAGGCAAACAAAATGCCGGACAAGCCGGCCATCATTTTTTACGGCCGGGAGATCACCTATGGGGAACTGGACCTGGCATCGGACCGGTTTGCAGCCTATCTTTTGTCAAAGGGAATCAAAAAAGGAGACCGGGTGGGGGTTTTCCTGCTCAATTGCCCCCAGTATGCCATTGCCCATTTCGGTATCCAGAAAATCGGTGCCATTGTCTGCCCCTGCTCCCCCCTTTTTAAGGAACTGGAGCTGGCCTACGAACTCAACGACGCCGGGATTGAAATCCTTTTGGCCCTGGACCTTTTCATGCCGGTGGTCCAAAAGGTTTTGGAAAAAACATCCCTGCGCCAGGTGGTGACGACCAATTTAAATGATTATCTGCCCGAGGCCCCCACCCTTCCCCTGATTGAGTATATGAAGGTGCCCAAGACAAAGATTCCGGGAACCCAGGATTTCATGGAAATTGTGACGAAAGGCGAGGTGTCTTTGCCACCGGTTGCCATTGATATGAAAAACGATATTGGCCTGCTCCAGTATACCGGCGGTACCACAGGGCTTCCCAAGGGCTGCATGCTCAGCTTTCATGCGGCATTGTTCAAGACAGCTTCCACGGCCGGAATTGCCGCCATGACCGAGGATTCAGTATGTCTTGTCACCATGCCCATCTTCCATATTGCCGGGATGCTGGCCGGGATGAATTCCTGCATTTATGCCGGTGCCACCCAGGTGCTGCTGACCCTGTTTGACGTTAAAACGGCAGCCCAGGCCATTGCCGATTATCGGGCAGACTTCTGGTACTCGGCCGTTCCCATGAATGTGGGCATGATGAAAGATCCAGCATGCAAGGCCTATGACCTGTCCAGCCTGAAGCTTTGCCTGACCTCTTCCTTTGGTATCCAGCTCACCGAGGAAATTTCCCAAAAATGGGGTCAGTTTACAAAGGGTGGACTGCTGGTGGAAGGTGCCTATGGGTTGAGTGAAACCCATACGGCCGATACCTTTGTTCCCCGGCATCATATCAAATATGATACCTGCGGTATCCCAGGACC
>Ga0180007_10007170_pt1 | contig 10620 bp, 7 predicted proteins | sample MM_PC_MetaG_FD_121122 | JGI IMG/M metagenome (GOLD analysis project Ga0180007, IMG submission 121122) | Groundwater microbial communities from the Aspo Hard Rock Laboratory (HRL) deep subsurface site, Sweden - MM_PC_MetaG | ecosystem: Environmental > Aquatic > Deep subsurface > Groundwater...
AATATTTGAAGAAATACAAAAAATTCAGGACAGAAGCATTAAAGCAAAAGAACTGGATAAAGCAATAAATATACTTAAAATGCAAGAATTATCTACCCAGGAAACACTTGATACAAGAGCATCCGAACTTGCATCTAATTATATCTATACTCAAGATTTAGAATTTAGTTCAAAATATCTTGAAAGAATAGAAAAGGTAACAAAAGAAAAAATTGTTCAAGTTGCCCGTAAATATTTAACAACCAATAATTCTACAACGGGAACGCTTATTTCTACAAAAGCCGCTACAAAGATTAAAGAGTTATCTAAAAAAATATCCGAACATCCGAGTAAAGAAATATTAGGCAATAGGTTGACCTTAATCTTAAGAGAAAACCAACTACTTCCTTTAGTATCTATTACCGCAATCATAGGCGGAGGACTTATTATTGAAAATGAAGAAAACAACGGAATATGTAATCTCTTTTCTTCTATGTTGCTAAAAGGCACAAAAAATCGCGCTTATACAGACATAATCGATAGCATAGAATCGCTTGGAGGCAAGATAACTATTTTCCCGGGAAACAACACATTTGGAATCAGAATCAATGTAAATAGTGAGGATATCGATACGGCTTTGGATATATTGGCGGATATTTTATTGAATTCAAATTTTCCGGAAAACGAACTAAATAAAGAAAAAAATGCACAGATTATGCAAATTACAAGAGAAAAAGACTCTATTTTCACTTACGGATTAAATAATTTGAGAAAACATTTTTTTGACAAACATCCATATGCTTTGAATCTTTCCGGAGAAATACCCACAGTTTCATCTATTGAAAGAAAAGATATGTTCCGACTAAAAGATAAGCTGATTGTTGGAGCAAATACCGTTATCTCCGTATCCGGCGATTTTGATAAAAACAAAATAAAAAAGAAGATAGAAAATATTTTCTCTTCTCTTCCCGAAGGTAACAAAGTAGAGGGAGGATATCCTCAAACTTTTCAGAACAAACAAATAGATTTGGAAGGTAAATGGAAGCAGTCTGTTTTGTTCATCTCTTTCCCTGCGCCAGATGTAAAAAACGACGACTTCTATATAATGGAAGTATTAAGTTCATATCTTAACGGAATGAATTCTCCATTGTTTTTAGAACTTAGAGATAAAAAAGCGTTAGCATATACTACGGGAGCTTTCACTCTTTCGGGATGGGACCCGGGGCTGTTTGCTTTTTATATTGCCACCAAAAAAGAAAAATTGGAAGAATCTTTGTTAGGAATGCAGGAGGAGATAAGAAAATTAAAGAAAGGTGATTTTTCTGAAAACGATATTGAATCTGCTAAGAAAAAACTCTTGACCCAAAAATGGAAAAATTTACAAGATAATGAATCTTTTGCTTTTGAATTAGCGCTTGCCGAACTCTATAATTTGGGATATGAAGAACCCTTAAGACTGGCAGAAAGAATTTCAGGCATAACAAAAAAAGATATTATTTTGTTTGCAAATAAATATTTTAACGAAGATAAAAGTACGGTTTTAATATTAGAAGGGATATAAAAGCAATGGAAGAAAAAACCTTTAAAAGTAAATTAATTTATAAGGGGAAGATACTTAGTTTACGTTTAGATGATGTAATTCTCCCCAATGGGAAAACAACCACAAGAGAAATTGTCGAACACCCTGGAGCAGTAGCAATTCTTCCTTTAATAGATAAAGATAAATTCCTTCTGGTAAAACAATTTAGAACACCCATAAGAAAAACATTATTAGAAATTCCTGCAGGTAAAATAGAAAAAGGCGAAAATATCAAGGAATGCGCAAAACGCGAACTTATAGAGGAGACAGGCTACAAAACTGATAATCTAAAAAAGCTGGCTTCTGTTTATCTTGCGCCTGGATATTCCTCTGAAATAATTCATATCTTCTTAGCCAAAAACTTAAAAAAGAGCATAGCTAATCCGGATGACGACGAAGTCATACAGAATGTGACATTAGAAAGGAAAGAAGCTCTTAATAAAATAATAAGTGGAGAAATAAACGATTCAAAAACCATTATCGCAGTAATGTTATATTTTCAATTAGGAAAGGATTCTATATCGTAATTTTATCTCTCGTGTTTCATTGATTGTTTGAAGTGTAGATAAGGATATGATATCTTTTAGCCATTATGCATTGTCCGGAAAGAAAAAAATTCATTACAATCGCAAAAAAAGGTCTTGTCGTTCCCATATACAGAGAGATACTTGCGGACCTTGCAACGCCTGTTTCGGCATTCATAAAATTAAGCAAAAAGAGTAAATATTCATTCCTGCTTGAAAGTGTCGAAGGCGGTGAAAACATCGGGAGATATTCTTTTTTAGGTATTGACCCCTACCTCACATTCCAATCAAAAAATAATAAATATCAGACAGTGTCTATAAACAGAAAAAAACAAGGTTTGACGAATGACCCCCTAACTGAACTTAAATCCATTATGAAAAGATTTAAAAGCATTCAGTTACAGGGACTACCACGGTTTACAGGCGGAGCAGTAGGTTATATCTCATATCCAATGATAAGGTTTTGGGAAAAAATCCCTCAAACAAAAAATGACGATTTGCAGATTCCGGATATGTTTTTTTTGATAACGCAAATAGTGGTTGTCTTTGACCATGTCACGCATAAAATGAAAGTGATATGCAATACTTTTGTTGACAATACGGACAAAAAATTCTTAAATCAACTATATGATAAAACCACAAAGAAAATAGACGCAGTAATTGAAAAATTACAAACTGAAAGCGCAGCCGTAAAACAAAAGAATAAAAATAAAAAATCATCCGGCTGGAAAAGCAATTTTACTCTTAAAAATTTTATAAAAGCCGTTGATAAAGCAAAAGAATATATTAAAGCGGGAGATATTTTGCAAGTTGTCTTATCACAAAGATGGGCAAAAAAAACAACCGTAGAACCAATAAACATATATCGAGCAATTAGGTCTATAAATCCTTCTCCTTATATGTTCTATTTGAATTTCGGCGATTTCAAAATTATCGGTTCTTCTCCCGAAATAATGGTGCGAAAAGAAAAAGAAAAAATAATCTTAAGACCCATTGCAGGAACAAGACCCCGGGGAAAAAACGACGAAGAAGACAATAAATTGATAAAAGAATTATTAAGCGATCCAAAAGAAAGAGCCGAACACATTATGCTTGTTGATTTAGGTAGAAACGATGTGGGACGAGTGGCAACAATAAAAAGCGTAAAAGTTACGGATCTTATGTCTATAGAGAAATATTCGCATGTTATGCATATAGTTTCCAATGTAGAAGGAAACTTGAAAAAAGAATGTGATGAGTACGATGTTATTAGAGCATCTTTCCCCGCAGGAACAGTGAGCGGAGCACCCAAAATAAGAGCAATGGAGATAATAGAAGAACTGGAGCCCAACCAACGAGGACCCTACGCAGGCGCAATCGGATATTTCTCGTTTTCCGGAAATTTGGATTCTTGTATAACCATCAGAACCATAGTTTTAAAAAACGACATCGTTCATGTGCAAGCAGGTGCAGGAATAGTTGCCGATTCTATAGGCAAAAACGAATATAAAGAAACCATAAACAAAGCAAAAGCTTTAATGGAAGCAGTTAAAATAGCAGAAAGAGGACTGGAACAATGATTTTAGTAATAGATAATTATGACTCATTTGTCTACAACCTTGTTCAGTATCTTGGTGAACTCGGCGCGGATTTGAAAGTTTATCGTAACGATAAAATAACAATTCGCCAAATAAAAGAATTAAAACCGGAAAAGATGGTGATATCCCCGGGACCCGGCAGACCTGAAAACGCAGGGATATCATGTGAACTTATAAAAACGTTCGCGCCTAAAATTCCTATCCTCGGAGTGTGTTTAGGACACCAAGCTCTCGGTTATACATTTAAAGGGAAAATCATCGGAGCAAAAGAACTTATGCACGGAAAAACTTCAATGATTTATCATAAAAACAAGGGCATTTTTCAAAATATCCCGTCTCCATTTGAGGCAACGAGATACCATTCCCTGATAGTGGAAAAAAAGTCTCTGCCGGATTGTTTTAAAATCACGGCATGGACTAAAAAAGGTAAAAACATAGACGAGATTATGGCAATGCAACATACCCAATATCCTTCTTTCGGAGTACAGTTTCATCCCGAATCAATACTCACGCAAGCAGGGAAACTTATACTTAAAAATTTTATAGATATTAAATAATCTCATAAAGGAGGAGAATAAAATGCAAAAAATAATCAAAGACATAGAAAAGAATGGTAATAATAAAATCAGGGTAAGCATATCGGAGTTCAAAGGAAATAATTATATAGACGTACGCGTTTATTACGAAGATGACGAGGGCGAATATAAGCCCACAAAAAAGGGCGTGACTTTTACTCCTGAACTAATATCTCAGGTAATAGACGGATTGCTTCAGGCAGAAAAAGAAATAAAAAACTTTCCAGTCCCGGAAAATTCAGCACCTAAGGAAGAACAAGAAAACCCAGCGCCCAAGGAAGAATAATGATAAAAGAGGCGATTTCAAAACTTGTAGACAAAAAAAATCTCACAAAAGACGAAGCCAAAGAAGCTATGAGTGAGATTATGAAAGGAGAAACCACTCCTTCACAACTTTCTGCTTTCATAACGGCTCTTCGCATGAAAACAGAAGTAGTCGATGAAATCACGGGTTGCGCTGAAGCTATGCGCAATGCTTCACTAAAATTAGATATAAATGCGAATACAATAGTAGATACCTGCGGAACGGGCGGCGATGGAACTAATACTTTTAATATTTCTACTGCAGTTGCTTTGGTAGCCGCAGGCGGCGAATTAACTGTGGCAAAACACGGAAACCGTTCAGCATCAAGTCAATGCGGAAGCGCGGATGTGCTTGAATATTTGGGTGTCAACATCAATACTAAACCGGAAAAAGCAAAGGAATGTATTGAAAAAATAGGAATTGGATTTCTTTTTGCGCAAATATATCATCCTGCCATGAAATACGCTATGCCCACAAGAAAAGAGCTCGGTATACGCACAATATTTAATATTTTAGGTCCTCTTACCAATCCAGCCGGCGCTAATGTACAACTACTTGGTGTTCCTTCAGCAGATTTGACTGAAATGATAGCTAATGTTTTAAAGAATTTGGGAACAAAAGCATCACTCGTTGTGCACGGAGAAGGTTTTGACGAAATATCCACTACAGACAAAACTCTTATCTGTGAAATCAAAGAAGGTAAAGTCAAAACATATCATATCCAACCCAAAGATTTTGGCATCCCAAAAACAACCTTAAAAGAACTACAGGGAGGGGATGTGAACAAAAATGTACACATTATGATGGGCGTATTGAAAGGAAAAAAGGGACCACATCGAGATATTGTTCTTCTTAATGCCGGTGCTTTATTCTATATTGCAGGCAAGACCAACAATATAAAAGAAGGAATTAAAATCGCCGAGGAATCAATAGATTCAGGTAATGCATTGAATAAGCTAAAAGACTTGATAAAACTTACAAATGAATAATATTCTATCTACCATAATTGAAAGAACAAAATACAGAATCCAGACAAAAAAAAATAAACTGCCTTTAGAAGCTATAAAAGAAAAAATTCCCACCTTACCTCCTACAAGAAATTTTTCCGCAATTTTGGAAGACAAGCAAAATATAAATCTTATCTGCGAAGTTAAAAAATCCTCGCCGTCAAAGGGACTGATATTAAAAGACTATGACCCCGTAAAAATAGCTAAAATTTATGAAGAATCCGGCGCAAAAGCAATATCAGTATTAACAGAAAGCGATTTTTTCTTGGGGTCTTTAAATGATTTGAAAGACGTAAAGAACAATACAAGTGTGCCTATTTTAAGGAAAGATTTTATTATAGACCCGTATCAGATTTACGAAAGCAGGTTTTTTGGCGCTGACTGTATTCTCTTAATAGCGCGAATACTTGAGAAAAAAGAGTTAACAAATTTAATAGCAATGGCAAAAAATTTAAATCTTTGTTCTTTGGTAGAAGTTCATAGTAAAAACGACCTTAAAAAGGCGCTAGAATGTGAAGCAGAAAATATAGGTATTAATAATAGAAATTTAGACAGCTTGAAAGTGAATATAAAAACTTCCCTGTCTCTTTTTCCATTAATTCCCGTTGAAAAAAGAGTAGTAAGTGAATCGGGAATAAAAGGAAAAAAAGAAATCGAGACGATTAAAAACTGCGGGATCAATTCTTTTCTGATAGGAGAAACATTACTTACAAGCCCAAAGATAAAGGATAAAATAAAAGAACTTTTACAGTAATTTAGTTGGTGTTCAAAATTGTACAACCGCAATGCTTGAACTGTAATATTTTAATTTTACTATCTTTAAAATAGTGTTTCTACCCTACCCGGGACCTGCAATCCGAGCATCCAATGATAGAAATTCAAAGTCCATATATCCTTATCTTTTCCTAAATGCCAATGCTCTCCAAGCCCGACAAAATATATGCTTCCCTTACCGTATGGAACTCTACCTGCAAAAACATCTTTCTTTATATAGGCAATAATTTCGGTTCCGATAGGATATTGTGATAAATAAACATAAGAGTTGCTTTTACCCTTGAATATTATTCTTTCGACATTATTGTTAACCGGATGATTAGCTAATTTTACTTCTAAACCTGTCTTGCCAGCTATCTTCATTTTACCTGAGAATAATGGAGCATATTTCCAAATATCAGTATCGCCCCAAAGTAAAATTTTTTGACCATTCCTAATCCATCCTAAAAGAATATTTTTTTCAGTGGGAGAAATATCCCTCATATCAAAATCGAAACAATATGCATCGCCGCCTAATTCTGGTTGTTTAACCAAAGATTCAATCATATCTTTTGTAATAGTGACCACCTTTGGACGAGAACCGTTTACAACATCCTGATGATATAATTTCAGAACTTCTGAAGGAACGGTTTCTTTATATTTTTCAGCCTGCGCAAATACTAAGCATACAGAAACAACCAAAAACATAACAATTAAAATTTGTTTACACATCTTTTATCCCTCCTATTATAATACATTATAGATGATTACACAGATTTTAAAAAGATGTAAAAATAAAAACGAAAAAGGCATATAAACTTGAATAACCAAGAAACAAGGGACAATAACCAAATAACATCCAAATTCCAATAACCAACCAGTTTTACTATTCTTTGGTTCTTATGTACAACACTGCATTATTACAATTATGTACGGTACAACTGCATATGCATAATAATAGAATATAACAATATTGTATTTATACCCTTTCCGCACCCGTTCTGGACAAATATGTACTCAGAGGACTTGACAAGGTGGGTATAATACACTTAAGGAGAAACACAAAGATGAAAAATAAACTTTTAAGTTTTGTTTTGGTCTTAAGTCTAATCGGATTGGTTGGTGTTCTCAGCACAAGTTATGCTGCGAATCAAGCCGGAGTTTCCCCTACTCTAACAGAACCAAAACTTGCCCGTCCCTCTGGCGGGAGCGAAGATTCGGATAATGACAGCTATAGCGATTTATGCGAGTACCTGCACAAAACTAACCCCAACGATTCAGAAAGCAAACCCTCGTCCAATATCACAATCAATGTCCCTTCAGATGTAAAAACAATTCAAGGAGCAATAAATGCTTCTGTTGACGGTGATACGATTGCAGTATCCCAAGGTAAATACCAAGGCAATATTAACTTCAACGACAAATCAATCACTCTAACATCTACCGACCCCCTTAATTCTGATGTAGTTGCTAATACTATTATAGAAGGGACTGAAAGTGGCAGTGTTGTTACAATAGACAGCGTATCAGTACTGAAAGGACTCACAATCACAAGTAAAGGGTTAGATTGTAGAGGAATATACATTAAGGATGCTTCTCCCACAATAGAAAACTGCACTATTATAGATAACCAAACAACCAGTTATGGTGGTGGAATATACATGAGCACCAGCTCCAGACCCAAAATAATAAACTGTATAATTTCAGGAAACAAAGACAGCAGTACAGGCAAATCAGCTCAAGTTTATGGCGGAACACCGCAGATTAGCCAATCTTGGATTAATGGTCAGGGGTTGGTGGATAATACAATAGAAGAACCTACAACCCTTATTCCAGAAACTTCTACTGCTGAAATCATACCAACAAAAACTACACCGCATATAGCTCCTGATGCAGCTACACCTGTTATCCAAAATGCTAATAAAGTCGGCAGAACAAAATGGATCAAAGAAGGAAATATTGCACATACCTATTTTGAGAATGTTAAAGCTATACAAGAAGCTAATATCTCGTGTTCCTTAGCTGTTTCTTTCCAGCCACCACAATTTGAAACAAAAGATAGCTATAACAGAATTCAGATATCAGGTTTAGATATTTGGAATGGAACTGCAGGTGCTCCAATCCTGCCGTTTAAACCAATGCGTATTCTTATTCCGTATGGCCAGAAGGCTGTGGGGGTTAGGGTTATTCCGGGTTCCAGTCAAGAGATTAGCGGAGAATATATCCTTGAACCCGCCCAGAAACCTGTGCCTTTAAGCCAACTTGAATACGCACAGTTCACACCACCGAACCCGGAAATCTATAATTCAGATAATCCTTATCCGTATGTTCCCTGCGGTGATGCTTTCTTACAAAAGAAATCCGGCTATACGATTCTGATTCTAAATCTCTTTCCGGTAGAATACCATCCCTTAAGCCGCAAGATTCTATACTATCCCAATATGAGTGTTGAGGTTGAGACCGTGCCATTATCAAAAGTTTATACTGAAGAAGCAGGGGTTTCTCTTAGTCCTGACCTTCAGGTGCAGAATGAGATAAAAGCTCTTGTGGATAATCCTGATGTGTTACAGACATATGAAACTGGAACAGAAGTTGATCGGCTTAGAGCAGAAGGGGAGCAATATGAATATGTAATTATAACCAATAATGCTTTAGCAAGTGCCCCCGGACCATATAACTTCCAAGCTTTAAGAGATTCCAAAATGGCGCGTGTAAACGCTATGACTGCCACTATTGTAACTACAGAATATATCTATGATAACTACGATGGAACCCGTCCTCATGGAGGTACGGATAATCAGACTAAAATTAGAAATTTTATTATAGATTACTATCAAAACCATGGCACAAGATATGTGCTTCTTGCCGGTGATAGCAATATTATCCCTCCTCGATATTTGTCGGTTTGGTATACTTTTCAACCTTATCCCTATTTCGTAAGCATACCTGCAGATCTGTATTATGGTTGTCTTGATGGAACATTTGATTATGATTGTGATGGCACATATGGCGAGCACACTGATGGTCCGGAAGGATGGGAAGTAGACCTCTATGCAGAGGTTTACATTGGACGCGCGCCAGTGGCAACAGCAGCTGAAGTCTCTAATTTTGTAAGAAAAACCTTGACTTATGAAAATGCCACAGGTGATTATTTACACTCTGTCTATATGCTGGGAGAACACCTTGGTTTTGGGGGAGTATCCGAATGGGCCACAGATGCGCTGGAGGAAATTCGGTTGGGTAGTTATGCATATAGTTATGCCACAGTAGGATTTGAGAACTCTATTTATGCAAATTACTTTGAAACGCATACTCTTTATGATTCGCCCTCTTATTCGTGGACCACATCCGAACTAATTGGCGTCATAAACGCAGGGGTACATATCTTCAACCATTTTGGACATGGTGATTATGGTACCTGTATGTGTGTTAACAAACCTTTTTGCACCGACAACCTTGCGAGTTTAACTAATACAGATTACTTCTTTGTCTATTCCCAAGCGTGTACGCCAGGTTCATTTGATTCTTCAAATTGTTTTGCTGAGGTAATTACTACAATGGATGAAGGAGCATTTGCTGTGGTGATGAATGCTCGTTTGGGCTGGGGCAGATATGACTCTACAGATGGGCCCTCCCAGCGTTATAACCGTCAGTTCTGGGATGCCCTTTTAGGAGAAAACATTACTAATTTAGGCAGGATGAATCAGGACTCTAAGGAAGATAATGCCTGCAAGATAAATGAAGACTATAACTGTATGCAATGGTGTTACTATGAGCTTAACCTTTTTGGAGATCCTGAAATCAGTATAAATGTAAATACAGAAAATGGTCCGCAAATATGGTATGTTGATGATAGTGTTAGTATCAGTGGAGACGGTAAAACATGGAATACCGCGTTTAAATATTTGGAAGATGCGCTTAATAATCCACTTCTTACTCCAAGTGATGAGATTTGGGTAGCACAAGGAACATATAAACCTGACAATACTCCACCCTATGACCGAACAGCCACATTTCTGCTCAAAAATGGTGTGACTATTAAAGGCGGCTATGCCGGATACGGTGCATCAAATCCCTATGCGCACGATATAGAAGCCTATTCAACTATACTAAGCGGGGATTTGAATAGTAATGACGGACCTGATTTTACGAATTATGATGATAACAGTTATCATGTAACCTCCGTTTTTGGTTCATCCATCGGGCCATCTTACAGCCAGCCAACACTTGATGGTTTTACCATTAAGGGCGGAAACGCGAACGGTGATTGGTGGGATGATGCTGGCGGCGGCATGCGTAATGAGTTTTCTGCGGCAAGAATT
>Ga0180007_10007171_pt1 | contig 10619 bp, 8 predicted proteins | sample MM_PC_MetaG_FD_121122 | JGI IMG/M metagenome (GOLD analysis project Ga0180007, IMG submission 121122) | Groundwater microbial communities from the Aspo Hard Rock Laboratory (HRL) deep subsurface site, Sweden - MM_PC_MetaG | ecosystem: Environmental > Aquatic > Deep subsurface > Groundwater...
CCTGCAGCCCAGCCAGGCGAGCGCGGTCGGGAGCCCGAACCGCCGTCTGGCGACGCTCCTGCCCACCGTGCCCAACCCCTTCAATCCCCAGACGACCGTGTCGTTCGTGCTGACCGCGCCCGCCCGGGCGACGCTCGCGGTCTACGACATGCGCGGTCATCGGGTCAGGACCTTGCACGACGGCGACATGCCCGCGGGAACCCACACCGCGATCTGGGACGGCAGGGACGCGTCCGGACGCGGTCTGCCCAGCGGCGGTTACGTCTTCCGGCTGACAGCCGGGGGAGATTCCCAGGTCGTCAAGGCCCTGCTCGTCCGCTAGCTGCCACGGCGGCGGAGGCCCCGGGGCCTCCGCCGCCGCAATCCCGTGAACCCGGCGAAAACATCGATCGGGCAGACTTTTACTTACCATATCGCAAGACTCCGCACCAACCGCCGGGGACCGTCGTCTGGTCTTGGGTAGAGCCCTGTGGTATCATCATGACGTGCCCGCGAGGGCCGAGATCATGACCCCCCTCGCAGGACACGCGTCAGGGAGGGTGACATGGCGGTCAAGATCTTCAGTGCGCCCTACTACTACACGTTGGCGCGCGACATCCCCGGCGAGGCTTGCCGTCTGCTGTCCAGGCTCGCCAGCGAGGAAGTGAACATCCTCGCCTTCAACGCTCTCCCGGTCGGGCCCGACGAGACACAGCTCATCATCTACCCCTTCAACACGACCTGGCTCGCCGACGTGGCCAGGCACACGGGGTTGACGTTGAGCGGACCCCACCACGCGTTCATCGTCCAGGGCGACGACGAACTCGGAGCCCTGGTGGAGATCCACCAGAAGCTCTGCGACGCCAACATCAACGTGGAGAACTCGAGCGGCCTCGTGGACGGCAAGGGTGGCTACCGGTACATCCTGCACGTCGGCGAGAGCGATTACGAGAAGGCGGCGGAGATCCTCGGCGCGGCCCACACACCCTCGAAGTGGGACAACTTCGAGCTGAAGATCCCGCGGCAATTCGAAACCGAGATGTAGGGCGGGGCGCGGGCGGAGCCGGTGCCCGCAGGGACGAGCGGAACAGGCCGCGGCTCAGGCCGCGCGAACCCGGCCCGTGTACGACAGGTAGCCGCGAAGCGACGAACCCTCCAGGCGCCGGTCCAGCCTCTCCTCGTACAGCATCACACAGCGCATGATGGGCCGCGACGCCTGCTTGAGCAGCGTGCGCAGCGATTCGCGCGCGGCGGGGTTGTTGCGTACCCAGTGCGAACTGACCACGCGGCTGGCCGCGCTCTCGAGCCAGGCCTGCGACTGGCTGCGGATCTCGCGGGCGCGGACCGCGCCGGAGGTCCGGTCCAGGTAGGAATCGATCAGGCCGTGGGCCTCGTCGACCAGGGACTCCTGCGAGAGCGTGGTCAGGTGCGTCGCGCCCTCGCCGGCCCACACCGCCCGCAGGAATTCCGCCTTCGTATCGGCCACTGCCTCGGTGCAGGCGCGCCCGACGACGCCGGTGTGTGTATCGCTGGAAGCGGTGATAGGCAGGTTCAGTTCGGCGGCCAGCCCGGCGGTGATCAGGTTCTGCAGGGGCGTGCGGGCCGCGTTCAGTTCCAGCATGTCGAAGCGGGCGGCGATTTCCGGCACGCGGGAGAAGTCGACGTCGCCCCGCCTCAGCTCCGCGCGCTCCCACCACGTGGGGTGGTTGTACTGGCAGCGGAGCGCGTGCTCGCGCGCGAAGGCGAGCAGGTCGTCCAGGGTGGTGACGCTCATCCTCAAGCGCGCGTAGAGATCGGGATCGAGGCCGTACAGGTTGACGTGGATGGTGAAGCCGAGGGACGGATCGTAGAGCGTATGCTCCACGCCGGGAATCACGAGCGCGCGGTCAGACTCGGACAGCCGGCGCATCAGCGCCTCGTAGCCGTCCATGGTGTCGTGGTCGGTCAGGACGAAGTAGTCCATGCGGCGGTCCGCGTCGCGATGCCCGAGGGCGGTCTCGAAGAGGGCGCGCGGATGCAGCGCCGGCAGCAGCGGCACATCGAACGAATACGAGGAATGCACGTGGAGGTCGGCTTTTCGTGTACTGGATGACATGGTCGGATAACTTATAGCGCGAGGTCCGCCGCGCCAGCGGCCATATGCGGCGACCCGGTAACATACATCTCGTTCAGTTGGTTACAAGACCCCGGAATCGCGCGCGAGCACGACGTCCCCCCTGCGAGCAGGCTCCTTCAGCAGGGCGCGGATGCGGTGGGCCAGTCGCCGGGTCGCCTCGCCGTCGATCCTCCCCAGCCTTTCCTCGGCCAGGCTGCGCTGTCCGGGCGCGCGCGCGCCCAGGCGCACACGGACCGTCTCCGCGAGATTCGACGGCGCGCAGGAGGCCGCCACCGCCAGCGTCCTCTCGCGCGAAGGCGGCAGGTCGGCGGGCCAGACCGCGGGCTCCAGGGGGCGCGCCAGCACGGCAGGCGTATCGAAGAGCAGGGCCTCCCAGAAGGCGCCGGAGAGATCGCTGACCGTGCATTGGGCCCCCGGCACGTGGACGTGCGAAGCCCCGGAGGCGGGCAGGACTTCCGCGCCGACCTCGAGAGCGAAGCGGCCCACGTCGGATGCCTCGCAGAGCGGATGGGGCGACAGCACGACGTCGCAGTCGCGGGCCAGCTCGCGGAAGGCCCCGCGCCAGCGACGGGACAGCAGCAGGCCGTGCTGCTCGACGTCGGGTCCCCAGGTGGGCAGCACCAGGATGCGCGGACGGCCCGTCGGCGCGGGATTGTCGAACCGGCCGCCCCCGGCGAGGAAGCGGTCCAGGTGGAGATAGCCGTCCGGAGCGAACGACCAGTCGTGGACCGTCACGCCGCCGCGCCGGTAGAGCCGGGCGCCCGTCGTCGCGCCGAACGCGCCGACGACGCTCACCCCGTGGCGGCCGCGCGCGACGTCCGCGCTGGTGCCCGGCTTGCCGCTGCGGCCGTGGGAGAGCACGACCAGGTCGAGGTGACGGCCCAGGTCTCCGAGCACGTCGGTCATCGCCTCGTAGTTGAAGTGGGCGGTGACGATCACGTCCAGGTCGTGGTGCGAGATGGCGCGGGCGGCGGCGGACGATTCCTGGCCCGGCTCGAGCAGGACGCAGGGCGCTCCGGGTAATTCGCCGCGCACCAGCTCCCGTCCGGGGCCGGCCACGAACCAGATGCCGCCGAGCTCGGCGTAGAGGTCGCGCAGATGGCTGAAGATGTGGGCGCGGCTCCAGTCGGGGACGGAGCTGTAGAGCCACCAGCCGATACGCGGCACCCTGGCGCGCAAACGTGTGCTGTCGATGCCGGCGGTGTGAGGAAGCATCACCAGCTCGATGTCCAGCTCGGCCAGCAGTTCCTCGCCCCAGCGGCGGCGGTACGTGTCGGAATCCCAGTCGTCGCCGTGGAAGACGCGCGAGACACGGTAGCGGCGGCAGAGGGCCGCGCGGTCGCTGCCGACGACCACCTCTTCGGCCACGCCCAGCTCACGGATGGCCGCGGCGCGCTCCAGCTCGGAATTGGCCGGCTGCACGCCCTTGTATTCGCGCACGGCGGCGTCGGTATGCACGCCCACCACCAGGCGGTCGCAGCGTTCGGCCGCACGGCGCAGCAGGTTGACGTGCCCCTCGTGGCAGAAGTCGTACACGCCGAGCGCGAGCCCCGTGACGCGGCGACGCCGTTCGCGAAGGACCAGCGCGATTCCCGCGACCATCATGACGCCGCCGGCGATCCATGTGAACAGGGCGAACATGGCCTCTATATCGGCAGGGGATGTGCTATCTTGACGACCAGAGAAGGGAAGGCGGCATGTGCGGTAGATTCACCCTGGCGCTCTCGCCCGAGGAGCTGGCCCAGCTCATGGCGCTGGACGCGGCCCTGGACCTGGAACTGGGCCTGCGTCCGCGCTACAACATCGCGCCGGGCCAGGATGTCGTGGCGGCGGTGCAGGAGGCGCCGGACGGGCCGCGCGAGGCCCGCGTTTTCCGCTGGGGACTGGTGCCGTCCTGGGCCCAGGATCCGGCGATCGGCAACCGGTTGGTCAACGCCCGCGCGGAGACCGCCGCCGCGAAGCCGTCCTTCCGCGACGCCTACCGGCGCCGGCGCTGCCTGGTACCCGCCGACGGCTTCTACGAGTTGCAACGGCAAGGCGGGCGCAAGCAGCCCTGGATCTTCCGCGTGATCGACGAGCCGGGCTTCTGCATGGCCGGGCTGTGGGAGACCTGGCGCCCGTCCGGCGCCGAGCCCCTGCATACCTGCACGCTCCTGACCACCGCCGCCAACGCGCTGCTGCGGCCGGTCCACGATCGCATGCCCGTCATCCTGCACCGCGACGACTACGAGCGCTGGCTGACCACCCAGCCGGACGCCGCCACGGGCCTGCGCGACCTGCTGCGCCCCTTCCCCGCCGAGGCCATGACGGCCTGGCCGGTCGGCCCGCTGGTCGGCAACCCGCGCAACGATGTGCCGGAATGCGTGGAGCCCGTGGGGCTGGCGGAGGCGCCCGATAATGCCGATGATGAATCCGGCGGCCAGATGTCGCTCCTGTGATATGATGGATGGGTCCCGATGTCCTCTCGCCCGGGGGCGCACTGATGAAGACGGCCGTCAAGATCACCCTGTTCATCCTGCTCAACCTACTGGTTGCCGAGGGCGTTCTGCGCGTCCAGCAGGCTCTCGGCCCCCTCTGCGACCTGAAGCTGGAGAACGTCGACCAGGAGATGCTCTCCGACGTCCTGAACCACCGGCCCCTGCCGCTGCTGAACTGGACGCTCGTCGGGCGAGACGTGTACGGCGAATACGCCGGCCTGAGCTACGCGATCCGACGCGACAGCCTGGGCGTGCGGATCAACGGGCTGCGTCCGGATCCCGCACACGGCGCGGCCTCGTTCACGGCGCTGTTCCTGGGGGATTCGTTCGTAGAGGGTTACGACGACCCGCACACGCTGGTCCAGGCGGCCTACGAGCGGCTGCGCGAACTGGGCGCCGTCGACGGCAACGCCCGGTTCTGCAACGCCGGACACTCGTCCTACGCCCCCTCGATCCTGATCCCGCAGGCCAAGCTCCTCGTGCCCCGGCTGAAACCGGACCTGGTCGTCGTGGTCGTCAACCATTTCGATCTCGGCGACGAGGCGATCCGCTACCAGCGCCTGGTGGTGCGGGACGATGATGACCGGATCGTCGCCGTGCGGGCGAGCCCGGTCAACGTGGAGTCGGTCACCGGCCTGATGTCGATCAAGAAGGAGCCGCTGTACCTGATGCGCTTCCTGCGCAAGCTCTACTTCACGAGGATCCACATGCCGGCGTTCGACAAGGGCTACCGGAGCTGGTATCCGGGCGAGGTGTCACAGTTCGCCACGGACCGGGCGGGCAGCGCGGCCAAGTACCGGCGCGAGCTGGCGCTGTTCGACGACGTGCTGGCGGAACTGGCCGACACGCTGCTCGAGCTGATGGGCTCGCCAGAGCGGATCCTGTTCGTCTGCCATCCGTACCTGCACCACCTGACGCCCGAAGCGGACGGCTTCGTGTGGCGCGATCTGGTGACGCCGGCGGTGGCGGCCGCGGCGGCCCGGCGGGGCATCCCCATGTACGACGCGACACCGGACCTGCGCAGGATCTTCGGCGACGATCCGCAGGCCTACTACTGGCACGGGGACACACATTTCAACTTCGAGGGCTTCCGCAGCTACGGCGAGCTGATCGCCGACCGGCTGGCGCCGCAGATCGAGGCGCTGCGCCGAGCCCGGACCGGCACTCCTACCCGCTGACGGGGATCTCCACGATCCTGATCATGTTGGTATGTCCCGGCTGGTGCAGGGGCAGCCCGGCGGTGACCACCACCGTCTGGCCGGGCCGGCAGCAGCCGCAGGCGACGGCCAGCCGCACGGCGTCCCCCTCCAGCGCGTCCAGGTCGTCGCGTGACGCGGCCATCATGGGCACGGCGCCCCAGACCAGGGATAGCCGCCGCCAGGTCGCCGCGTCGTCGGTCATGGCCAGGATCGGCTGACGCGGGCGGTGCTTGGCCACCAGGCTCGTCGTGCTGCCCGAGCGGGTCAGGGTGACGACGGCCGCGGCGCCGATCTCCTCTGCCATCCGCACAGCGGCGCGGGCCACGGCCTCGTCGGCGGAGAGGGAGCCGCGCACGGCGAAGCGCGCGCTCCAGTCGCGGTAGGGGAAGACTGCCTCGGCCGCCTCGGCGATCCGCGCCATGGTCTCCACCGCCGCGACCGGGTGCGCGCCGACGGCCGTCTCCTCCGAGAGCATCACGGCGTCGCTGCCGTCGAGGATGGCGTTGGCCACGTCGGACACCTCGGCCCGGGTGGGCCGGGGGCTGTCGACCATGGACTTGAGCATCTGGGTGGCTGTGATCACCGGCTTGCCGGCGGCGTTGGCGCGCGCGATGAGCGACTTCTGGACGGCCGGCACGTTCTCCATGGGGATCTCCACGCCCAGGTCGCCGCGCGCCACCATGATCCCGTCCACCAGAGAGAGGATCTCCTCGATGTTGGTGATCGCCTCGCGCTGCTCGATCTTGGCGATGATCGGCGCGTGCCGGCCGGCCTCGTCCATCACCGCCAGGCAGGCGCGGACGTCGGCGGCGCTGCGCACGAAGGACAGGGCGACGAAATCCACGCCATGCTCGAGGCCGAAACGCAGGTCCGCGATGTCCTTGTCGTCCAGGATGGGCGCGCTGACGGTGCCGCTGGGCAGGTTGATCCCCTTGTTGGAGTTCAATTCGCCGCCGACGTTGACGCGGCAGACGATGTCGGGACCGTCCACCTTATCGACGATCATGTCGAGTGCCCCATCGGCCAGCAGCAGGGTGTCGCCAACGTTGACGTCGCGGGGCAGGTCCTTGTAGAGCAGCGAGACCGCGGCGGCGTCGCCGGGCACGTCGCGCGCGGTCAGGGTGAAGGTCTGTCCCGAGCGCAGTACGACCGGGCCGTTGGCGAATCCGCCGATGCGGAGCTTGGGACCGGCCAGGTCCTGCAGGATCGCCAGCGGCCGGTCGAGGCGCGCGGCCATCTCCCGCACGTCGCGGATGATCCCGAGCTTCGTCTCCCGCGCGCCATGCGAGAAGTTGAGCCGGACGACGTTCATGCCGGCCAGCACGAGCCGTTCCAGCATCCGGGGCGAACGCGTGGCGGGCCCTATCGTGCAGACGATCTTTGTGCGGCGCATGGATCTCCTTCCGGGTTGGAGGGCATTCTATCACCGACGGGGGAAAGCCACCACTTGACATATTATTAAGACATGTCTATAATATAGACCTTGTTCGCAACCACGACGCCTCGGGGGCCGAAACAGGGGGGTAGACATGGACACGGAGACCGCCCGCGCGGACATCGATTTCATCCGGGACGTCCTGCGCCGCACGCAGGCCCGCATCGACACCCATTCCTTTCACAGCGTGCACTGGGGCGCCATCGTACTGGTCTGGTACCCGGCGGCCAACTACTTCTGCAGCCGCGAACGCTACGACGTCAGCACGGCGCTGACGATCGGCTGCGTGGTCGTCGGCACGCTCTTCAGCATCGTGCGCGAGACACGCCTGAGCAGACGCCCGCGCCTGGAGGGCGGCAACACCTTCATCGGCGACCAGGTCAAGCTGATCACGGCCTTCTGCATCGGCGCGGGCCTCTTCTTCAGCATCCTCGGGCCGAGGCTGGGCCTCCTGCCCGACGCCGGCATCTCCATCGTCTGGGGGTTCGCCTACGCGGTGCTGGCCTTCATGCTGGGCGTGGTCTACACGCGCGAGTACCTCTACGCCGGCGTCGCGATCTTCGCCGGCTCCGTCCTGGCCATGCTGTTCCCCCTCTACATGGGGTACATCCTGGGGCCGTTCATGGGCCTTGGCCTGATGGTGCCCGGGCTGATGGGCGAGCGCCGGGTCAGGAAGCTGGTGGACGGGCATGCCTGAGCACACCTTCGACCCTCTCCTGCTGTCGCAGGCGCGGCTGGGCATCGTCACGGCGCTGGTCACGCGGCGGGATGCGACCTTCAGCGATCTGAAGGCCTTGCTGGGCATGACGCAGGGAAACCTGGGGATCCATCTGCAGAAGCTGGAGGAGGCGGGGTACGTGGCGGTGAAGAAGGAGTTCGTGCACAGGAGGCCGCGGACGACGGTTCGGCTCACGGCCAAGGGTCGGAAGGCGTTTATGGCTCACGTGGAGGAGTTGGGGCGGATCGCGCGGGAGGCGGGGGTGTGATCAAGGCGCAACACATGCGCTGAAGATGCGTATCGTGAAACACCCCTCCCACATCCCCGGAGTCGATCATGTCCAAGCGCGTCTTCGTCTCGGTCATCGCATTATGCACGGTGTTCGCTGCGTCGCTCTGGATCATATCATTCCCTGCGAGGAAAGACGCGAACCCCACGACCACCTACCGCATCGCCCTGAGCGAAGAGCACGGGGGCGACGAGGCCCAGTCCCGCACCCACCCCACCTCCGGCGCCATGGCCGCCATGCAGTGGCTGGCCCGGCAGCGCGCCTACCCCGCCGAGAAGTACCCGCGCACCGGCTGGCTCGAAGCCTGGCGCGACGCCCGCGCCCGCCTGCGCGAACCCGCCCGCAAGAACCTCTCCCCCTGGCGGGCCATCGGCCCCAGGAACATCGGCGGCCGCACCCTGGCCCTGGCCTTCAACCCCCAGAACCCGCAGACCATCTGGGCCGGCTCGGCCAGCGGCGGGCTGTGGCGCAGCTTCACCGCCGGCGTCGGCGAGGCGGCGTGGCACCGCGTGGAGACGGGCTTTCCCGTGCTCGGGGTCTCCTCGATCGCCATCGACCCGGCCGACTCCAACCTGATGTACATCGGCACCGGCGAGGTCTACTCGTACGACGACACCCAGGGCGGCATCGCGGTGCGCCTGACGCGCGGCAGCTTCGGCCTCGGCGTGATCAAATCCGTGGACGGCGGGGTCACCTGGTTCAAGAGCCTGGACTGGTCCTACGACCAGCAGCGCGGCGTGCAGGTGGTGAAGCTGGCTCCCGACAACCCCGACATCGTGTGGGCCGGCTCCACCGAGGGCATCTTCAAGACGGTGGACGCGGGCGCGAGCTGGCACCAGGTGCACGACGTGGTCATGACCACCGACCTGCTGATCCACGCCGTCGACACGGACGTCGTGGTGGCCGCCTGCGGCAACCTGGAGAGCCCCGGCGGCGGCCTGTACCGCACCGACGACGGCGGGCAGACCTGGGTCGAGCTGGAGGGCGCGGACGTGATCCCGCCGATCTACGACGGCAAGGCCCTGCTGGCGTCCTCGGCCGCCGACCCGGACGTCTTCATGGCCAGCATCGGCAACGGCGGCTCGGGTCACAACGCCAACTGGCTGATCCGCAGCGAGGACGCGGGCGCGACCTGGTTCGGCGTTTCGCAGTTCGACTATTCGAAATGGCAGGGCTGGTTCTCCCACGACGTGGCCATCGATCCCGGCGACGCGTGGCACGTCGTCACCTCGGGCATCGACATCCACCGCCTCTACCAGCAGGGGCCGCTCATGCAGAACCTCACCGACTGGCGCCTGAGCTACTTCGGGCAGGTGCCTGTCGGCGGGCCGGAGGGCCCGTACGACTATTCCCACGCGGACCATCACGACATCGCGTGGCACCCGACCGACCCGGACGTGATCTACTTCGCCAACGACGGCGGCGTGTTCCGCACCACGGACGGCGGGCTGACCTTCGAGGGCTGCAACGGCGGCTACCAGACCACCCAGTTCTACGCCGGCTTCTCCAGCTCGGCGACCGACCCGCACCACGCCATGGGCGGCATGCAGGACAACTACTCGGCCATCTACGACGGCAGCGACGCCTGGATCCGGGTGGTCGGCGGCGACGGGGCCTGGACCGCCATCGATCCCGTCGACGAGGACATCCTCTACGCGTCGGCCCAGCACCTCTACCTCTTCAAGTCCACCGACCGGGGGCTGAACTGGCTCGAGATCACGCCCGATCCGATGATCGGCAGCCCCGGGTTCGTCGCGCCCTACGCCCTCGCCGGCCCCGAGCACCCGCAGACCATCTACGCCGGCACCACGAACCTGATCCGCTCGCTGGACGGCGGCGCCAGCTTCCAGTACCGGCGCTACCTGGGCGGCAACCCGGCCCTGGCGCTGGCCGTCTCCCCCGCCGACGACCGCTACCTGGCCGTGACCACGGCGCCGGTGAACTCGCACGCCCGCGTCTACGCCTCCTACGACGGCGGCGACAGCGTCGTCGACGTGACCGGCGTCCTGCCGGACCGCTACCCGGTCGGGCTGGGCTTCGCGCCGGACGATCCGCTGGTCTTCTACGTGGCCTTCTCGGGGTTCGGCACCGGCCACGTCTTCGGCACCGACAACGGCGGGCAGACCTGGCAGGACCTGACCGGCGGCCTGCCGGACGTGCCCACAAGCTCCGTGCTGGTCGATCCGCTTTATCCGGATCACATCTACGTGGGCAACGACCTCGGTGTGTACGTCTCCCTGGACCGCGGACTGACCTGGAACGCCTACACGGACGGCATGCCCGAGGCCGCCGTCTGCATGGACCTCTCGACCTGCGGCCGCGAACGACTGCTGCGCGTCTCCACCTACGGCAACGGCGTGTGGGAACGGGAGCTGCTCGGCGGGGGGCCGACCGCCGCGGAAGACG
>Ga0180007_10007173_pt1 | contig 10615 bp, 12 predicted proteins | sample MM_PC_MetaG_FD_121122 | JGI IMG/M metagenome (GOLD analysis project Ga0180007, IMG submission 121122) | Groundwater microbial communities from the Aspo Hard Rock Laboratory (HRL) deep subsurface site, Sweden - MM_PC_MetaG | ecosystem: Environmental > Aquatic > Deep subsurface > Groundwater...
GATATCCCGGGTAGCAATACCCCTGAAGACACCTTGAAGACTACAAGGTTGATAGGCTCCAAGTGTAAGCACAGTAATGTGTTCAGCTGAGGAGTACTAATTAGTCGTGAGGCTTGATCACTTTGCTATAATTATAAAATTATATGCTGTTTATTTGACAATACAATTATCTCTAAATTTAAGCTCAATAAGAGCTTTACATTTTTCCAGTAGTCATGCTAAAGGGGAAACACCCGTTCCCATTCCGAATACGGAAGTTAAGACCTTTGAGGCCGATGGTACTGTACAAGTAATTGTGTGGGAGAGTAGGAAACTGCTGGGATTTAATTTGACCCCGCTTGAGAGTAATCTTAAGCGGGGTTTTTATTTGAAAAATTATTTATTAAGCTATGTATTTTAATTAACCTTTATCTTGACGAATAATCTTTATTAATGTTATATTAAATAATAATATTTTTAATAACTTGCGAAATATTTATAAAAAGAAAGGCTATAATATGTCTATTGTTGTATTAGGTACAGTTGCTCTTGATTCACTTAAAACTCCAAATGGAATAAAAAAAGATTTACTAGGCGGATCAGCTGCACATTTTTCGATGAGTGCTAGGCATTTTTCATCTATAAATCTTTCGGCAGTAGTAGGTTATGATTTTCCACTGAAACATATTTCTATGTTTAAACGCAAGTATATCAACATAGATTCATTGCTGATTAAAAAAGGAAAAACATTCAGATGGACTGGTGAATATAAGGTAGAAGACCTTAATACCGCAGTTACTTTAGATACAACTCTTGGTGTTATTTTAGATACCGTTCCGATTGTTAATGAAAAGCAGAAAAATATAAATAATGTTTTTCTTGCTAATTATGATCCTGATATACAGCTTGCTTTCTTAAACACCTTGAATAATCCTAATTTTGTAGGAATGGATACTATGAATCTTTGGATTCATACGAAAAAAAAATCCGTTGCAAAAGTTATGAAAAAAGTTAATCTTTTAATACTGAATGATGCTGAAGCTAGAGATTTTACAGGGGAAAAAAATATATTAAAAGCGGCTAAATCATTAATTTCTTTTGGACCAAAAATTGTAATTATTAAAAAAGGCGAGCATGGTGGGCTTTTATATTCTAAAAATTATTTATTTGCTTTACCCGCGTATCCTTTGGATGAAGTTATTGATCCAACAGGCGCTGGAGATACCTTTGCTGGTGGAGTAATGGGGTATCTGGCAAAATCAAAAAAAATTAACGCTAAAACTTTGATTAAAGCAGTTTCATATGGAACTATATTTTCAAGTTTTAATGTGCAGGGATTTGGAATGGAGAAAACTATGAATCTTAGTTTAGCTAGGATTCATCAAAGAATGAACATATTTAAACAATTTTTTAAGTTTTAGAGTATTTAATCCTACTGGGTAATTTTAGAAGTCTTATTTTAACTTGATTTGGTAGAGGGATAGGGATGCTTGTTGCTAAGATTGCTTTTGTTATCCTCATTAGTTATTTATCGGAAATTTTTAAATCAGACAATTGTATAATCGAAAAAGGAGTATGATGTTTTCTATAAAATTCGATACAAAAAACAATTTATTAACCATTGAAATGCGCAGCAATTTTGATGAGCAACAAGGAGATGTTCTGTGCTCTCAAATTGAAAAAGAATTAACAAAATCTAAAAAAGGTTTTATTGTTCTTTCTGATTTGTCAAAAGTGGATTTTTTGAATGATGCTGTTAGTAAGTATATCCAAAAGATGATGAAAATCTGTAATGATCATGGTGTCTCAAAAATATACCGAGTAGTTCCTAGCAAAACCAAAGATGTCGGATTAAACATAATGTCAATTTTCCATTACTCTAAAAATGTTAAAATTTACACTTTTGAATCTTTAGAAGAGGCTAGATTTTATGTGAATATAAACACAAGTATTACCTTGAAAGATAAAATAATTACAATTATAAAAATTTTAAGAATTAAATCAGCGGCGCTAACAAGGCATAGTAATTTTAGATATTTTGTTTTAGTAATCGGTTTTTTGCTACTTTTAATTATGAGACAAATATTTCATGCTTTTGGAGTATCATTGGGATATCTATATATAACTCTTATTGCATTAGCAGGATTCTGGTTTGAAATCCCGGGTGGTGTTATCGCTGCAGCAATATCGTCTATCATTTTTGTCGTTGAAGTAAATTTTTTCAGCTCCTGGATAGCTAGAGATGTTGTTTTTAAAAGCATGTTTCTGCGATTTGCAATATATTTTATTAGTGGTATTGTTTTGGGACAACAATCACGAGTTGAGAAGAGGCTTAAAAAGAAGCTTGAATTTCTTGCTGCATACGATGAACTTACTGGTTTTTTAAATTATAGATTTACGGTTGAGCTCATGAAAAAGGAATTAGAGCGCAGCAAAAGGTATAAAAAAAATCTTACTATTGCTATAATCGATATTGATCATTTTAAAACCATAAATGATACCTATGGGCATCTTGTTGGTAATGATGCCCTGATAACTTTTTCTAAAGTGATAAAATCAAATCTAAGAGAAATGGACATAGCGGGAAGATATGGTGGTGATGAATTTATTTTAATATTTCCTGAGTCTACCAGCGAGCAGGGGCTTGCGAGTTTGAATAGAATAAAAAAAGAAATAGCGAATACCAAGATAATGTCTAAATTTTTAATTAATGAGAAATCATTGACCTTAACTTTTAGTGCAGGATTATCTGTTGAGGCAGGGGATAAAAATACAGTGAATGATTTGATTAATAGTGCGGATAAGGCGCTTTATAAAGCTAAGCAAGAAGGTCGAGATAAGATAATTTTAGACTTGTTATCAATCGCATCAAAGGTGAAATTAATAGACAAGGGTTTATGATAACTATGAAGAAAATAAGAAGAGAACTCGCGATATTTTTAGTATTAGTTTTGCTATCTGTTATATTGTATTTTTTGCATTATGCTGTTTTTCATGATAAACATCATATCTTAATTTTTGGATTGAGTGAGCTTGCTTTTTTGCCATTAGAAGTTTTGGTCGTTACTGCTATTTTGCATAGATTGTTAGAATTACGTGATAAACAGGCGTTATTTGCTAAAAAAAACATGTTGATTGGTACTTTCTTTAGTGAAATTGGCATCAACCTGTTAAGGTCAATAGTTTTTATGGATCGAAGTAACGCTAATTTTCTAGTGAATTTAAAAGTTAACAATGAATCTACAAAAAGAGATTTTAAGCAAGGCCTCCGATTTGTTGAACATTATACGCCAGAGCTTAAAGTGGGTAATAAAGAAATTATCGGGCTTAAGGACTTAATTTTATCTAAAAAGCCTTTTTTGTCTGATTTGATACAGCACCCCATACTGCTAGAACATAAGTCGTTTACTGATTTATTGTTATCAACATATCACTTGGCAGAGGAATTAAATTATCGGAGTAATTTGGATAATTTATCAGCAAATGATATGAAGCACCTTGTTGGTGATATTGAAAGAATCTATAAACAGTTATTGCCCGAATGGATAGAATACATGAGAAGTTTAAAGAATAACTATCCATATCTTTTCTCATTATATATTCGATTAAATCCATTCATTAAAAGTATTGATGTAACCATTAATTAATTTAAAAATCTCACCAGTAATATTAAATTAAGAAAACTTATCGAAATAGCTTTGCTGTTTGATGAATTTGACTGACTAAAACTGAGTGTTGATTAAGCTTCAATAATCGAAAAATTTATTCTGTGATTAGTCTTTGATGAGGCCTAATTGATCCTAAATATTTGACATTAAGTGTTAATAATGGGTATAATTAAATATATTCAATCAATTTTAATCCGCGTTTTTAATTGCAACTAGCGGGTGCTATCTTGCATTAAACGTATATATTTGGGAGGATGTATGTCAAAAGCAAGAGCGGGAAAAGAAGTCCATGCAATTAATTGGGACATTGGCTGATATAAGCCAATGGTTAGCGGATAAGGGGATTAATATTAAAGCAGTTTGTGCATATGCTGATGCTAATAAAGCTCATTTTTTGTTTGTTACCTCTGATAATAAAAAGGCGATGGAAATATTGCGTAGTAAGGAACTTGAGGCGACAGAGGATGAAGTAGTGGTTGTTGAGATACAAGATAAGGTAGGGATGCTTAAGGATCTTGCTAAGAAACTTAAAACTGCTGAAATAGATATTAAATATATATATGGTTCAGCGCTGGCTTCTCCTAATGCTGCAAGTGTGATTGTTTTTGATAGCGACGATAATCAGAATGCAATCCATGTTATAAATGGTTAGTTTTAGATAGTTTATAGAGTTTTAAAGCTTGACAGAAAAATTAATTTATGGTAATTTAGTTTCATCTTCGGGATAGGGTGCAAATCCCTGCTGGCAGTTAAAGTCTGCGAGCCTTGCTGAAAAAGCCTGGCAGAGAAGGTGTAATCCCTTCGCCAATAGTGTTGTTCAAAGTTTCATGAACTCAGTCTAGATGAGAGAAGATCTGTTTTTTTATATTTATATATTACTCTATTCCCGGAGCATTTATTTCCGGGTTTTTTTTTGCTAAAACAAATGAATGGAGCATTTCGAAAATGAAATTTAATACAATTCCTGAAATTTTAAATGATCTTAAACGCGGGAAAATGGTTGTAATCCTTGATGATGCTAATAGGGAAAATGAAGGCGATCTGGTTATGGCGGCAGAGCATGTAACAGCTCAGCACATTAATTTTATGGCTAAATTTGGCAGAGGCCTTATTTGTGTTGCTATGGAAAAAACAAGACTTGATAAAATGGATTTAGATCCTATGGTTGGTAAAAATCAAGCTTCTTTGGGAACTGCTTTTACGGTTTCAGTTGATGCTCATTCTGGTATCACTACTGGGATATCCGCATCTGATCGGGCAAAAACAATAAAGATCCTAGCTAATCCAAAAGCCAAAGCAACAGACTTAGTTAGACCAGGACATATATTCCCCTTACAGGCAGTTGATGGTGGTGTTTTAGTGCGGGCCGGACATACCGAGGCTTGTATTGATTTTATGCGTTTGGCTAAACTTGAGCCAGCTGGAATAATTTGTGAGATACTAAATGATGATGGAACTATGGCGCGAACTCCTCAGTTAATGAAATTTGCCAATAAACATAAACTAAAAATTGGGACTATTGCCGATTTAATAAAATTTAGACATCGTTATGATAAACTCGTTCGAAAAATTGCGACAACAACCTTACCTACTGAATTTGGGACATTTAAATTAATGGTTTACCATTCTGAAGTTGATATTAATCCTCACCTTGCTCTTGTTTATGGGAAAATTCAAAATCCCTGTCTCTTGCGTGTGCATTCAGAATGTTTAACCGGAGATGTTTTTATGTCAAGCCGGTGTGATTGTGGCAATCAGCTAAATAAATCAATGCAAATGATTCAGAAAAATGGTTCGGGAGTGCTTCTGTACATGCGTCAAGAAGGAAGAGGTATTGGGCTTGCAAATAAAATTAAAGCTTATGCCTTGCAAGACGCAGGTTTGGATACCGTAGAGGCAAATGAAAGATTGGGATTTAAAGCTGATTTGCGTGATTATGGGATTGGCGCTCAAATTATTTCTGATTTAGGAATAAAAAAAATAAAACTTTTAACTAATAATCCTAGTAAAATAATTGGACTTGAAGGGTATGGTTTGCAAATAGTCGAAAGGGTTCCTTTGGAAATTGGTCCATCAAAAACAAATAGACGTTATCTTAAAACAAAAAAAGATAAATTAGGTCATATGCTTTCTATGGTCGAATGAATTGATGAGGTATCCCGCCAAAAAGTGGCGGGATAAAATTCGCACAGTAATTTATGTTCGCTGTACTCCATAAATCACGTGCTCATTTTAGGAGGAAGAGATGAAAATAGTAGAAGCAAAATTAAATGCACAAGGTAAAAAGTTCGGAATACTAGTTTCACGTTTTAACAATTTTATTACAAAAAGATTATTAGATGGCGCAATAAGTGAATTCAAACGACTCGGAGGCGATGAGGAAAATTTAGAAGTGATTTGGGTTCCCGGTGCTTTTGAAATGCCTTGTCTTGCTCAAAAACTAGCAAAATCAAAAAAATATGATGCAGTAGTTTGTTTGGCTGCAATCATTAAGGGCGAAACCCCACATTTTGATTATGTAGCAAGTGAAGCTGCAAAAGGTATTGCGAATGTTTCGATGAATACCGGTATTCCCGTGATATTTGGAGTAATTACAGCTGAAAACCTTGAGCAGGCGATTGATAGAGCTGGATCGAAAAGTGGAAACAAAGGCGAGGATGCCGCACGCGTTGCGATAGAGATGGCTAATCTAATAGAAATGATAGGATAAATTCAATGAGAAAAAGAACAAAAGCTAGAGAATGTGCTTTGCAGGTTCTTTATGCGATGGACATTAGAAAAGGCTCAAAACATGAGGTTTCGGAAAGTTACTGGGAGGAAAACAAGGAAGATCAGGAAATTAAAATGTTTTCCCAAGGGTTAATTGAAGGGACTTTGGTTAAAATGAGTGAAATCGATAAGCTTATTACCAAATATGCTGATAATTGGCGGATTGAACGAATGGCCGTAATAGATAGAAATATTATTAGAATGGCAATATATGAATTATTGTATGCCAGCGATATTCCGCCAAAAGTGGCAATTAACGAGGCCGTTGAACTTGCAAAAAAATTTGGTGATGATGAATCAGGTAGTTTCGTTAATGGGGTTTTGGATAAAATCAATAAAATTGAACGAGATAAACTTGATATTAAATAAAATTAATTTTTAAAGTGTATTTTTTAACTATAAGAGGTGAATTTGAATTTATTTTGTAAAAAAAATATAGATTTGCATATACACACAAATTTTTCAGATGGGACATTTACTCCCGAAGAAGTAGTTGCGTATGCGATTAAATCAAAGCTTTCGGCAATAGCGATTACAGATCATGATTGTATTGATGGAATTGCTCCGTGTGAATTAGCGGCGCAAAATACTGATCTTGAGATTATTCCAGGAGTGGAACTCTCCGCGGAAATCAATAATTTTGAGATACATATTGTTGGTCTGCTTATTGACTACAAACAAGATTGGTTTATTAATAAATTGAAGGAAATTCGTTTAGCTCGACTTGAGAGAATGAAAATGATGATTGAAAAAATTAATCAACTGGGGATTGATATTAAGCTTGAAGAGGTAAAAGTGCTGTGCAAAGATGACGGGGCTATTGGCCGATTACATTTAGCAAGAGCTTTGTTTAATAAGGGGATTATCAGTTCGGTCCGAGAGGCATTTGATCGTTTTATTGGAGCAGATGGTCCGTGTTATGTAAAGCGATTTATACTGTCTCCAAAGGAAGTTATTGAAATGATTCGCAATCTTAACGGCATTCCAGTTTTTGCCCATCCGGGAAATATGCGGCATGATGAAGCTATCCCTGAGCTTATAAGTTATGGATTAATGGCATTAGAAGCATTTCATACTGACCATAATCAAAGAAAAGCGCAGCATTATACAAGCTTAGCTAAAAAATATGATTTACTATTAAGCGGGGGTTCTGATTGTCATGGTGATGGCAAGGGATTTCCTTTGATGGGCAGAGTGAAAGTGCCATATAAAATACTTGAAAAAATGAGAAAACAAAAAATGTTGAATTTGAGTAATCATAGGAATTGATTATGAATGCACGCGATATAAAATACCTTAACCTGACAATAGATTTGGCTTTAAAAGCTGAAGGCAGTACTAGTCCTAATCCTCTAGTTGGCGCTGTGCTTGTAAAATCAAATAAAATTATCGCACAGGGCTTTCATCGTCAATGCGGGCAAGCGCATGCTGAAATTGAAGCAATAAAGAAAGCTGGCAAAAAAGCTAAAGGTGCTGATCTTTATGTTAATCTTGAGCCCTGCTCCCATTTTGGTCGGACAGGCCCCTGCACAGATGCAATTATAAATGCAGGTATTAAGCGTGTTATCATCGGTATGATAGATCCTAATCCCATAACCAGCGGAAAAGGGATAACTATTCTTAAAAAAAATGGAATTAAAGTCGAATTATGCCGAGATAGCCGACCATTCGAACAATTAAATGAAATTTTCATTAAATACATAACTAAAAAAATCCCGTTTATCGCGCTAAAAGTAGCGCAGAGTATTGATGGTAAAATAGCTACAAAGACTTACCAGTCAAAATGGATCACCGGTAAGCATTCCCGAGATTATTCCCAGTGTCTGCGTAAAAAATATGATGCGATTATGGTAGGAGTTAACACAATCTTAAAAGATAATCCTTATTTAAGTTGCAGATTTGGTGACGAATTACTTGAAGATAGTCCGGTTAAGATAATTGTCGATGCAACACTAAAAACTCCAGCAAATTCTAATATCTTCAGCGGATTATCTCCGGCACCAGTAATAATGGCAACAACCACAAGAGCTTCGAAAAAGAAAATTCAGCAATTTAATTATTTGGATGTTGATGTTATAGTTTGTCCTGTTGATAAAAATAATGCAGTTGATCTTAAATATTTGATCAATGAATTGGCGAAAAATGAAATCACTAGTATTCTGGTTGAAGGCGGTGGAAAATTAAATGGATCTTTTTTTGATGCCAAACTGGTGGATAAAGCATATTTCTTTATTGCGCCTAAAATAATCGGAGGAGAACACGCGGTTTTGTCCGTTGCCGGATCAGGATGTTCTAAACTGGAAAAAGCGCTAACTTTGGAAAATGTAAAATATATCCAATTTGGGGAAGATTTTTTAATTGAAGGAAATGTGAAATACAAATAAAAAATAGTTTTTCTGCGGAGAATGTTTATGTTTACCGGAATTATTGAAGAAATAGGTACAGTAGAGAAAATTAAACAAGGTAATCTCTTACAGCTTACTGTGCGGGCTCAAAAAATTTTGGAACAGGCAAAAATCGGCGACAGTATTAGTGTTAACGGTATTTGTTTAACCATTATTTCCCTGGGTAAACAATGTGTTAGCTTTGAAATCATGAAAGAAACACAGGAAAAGTCTAATTTTAAAACATCAAAAACTGGTGATAAAATTAATCTGGAAAGAGCTATGCAGGTAAACTCCAGATTAGATGGTCATATAGTTTCCGGACATATTGACGGAACTGGAAAAATTGTAAACAAAACTAAAAAATCTGGAGAATTTATTCTAGAGATAGAAACAGATAAGGATTTAATTGCGTATTTAGTTCCCAAAGGCTCTATTTGCATAGATGGGATTAGCCTAACAATTATTGAAGTTAAAGCTGCATCATTCAGTATTGGATTAATTCCTCAAACAATAAAGACTACTACTCTGGGTATTAAACAGAATAATGATAAAGTAAATCTGGAAGTTGATTTATTCTCGAAATATGTGTTTCGCTATATGGATAATAATCTTAAAGCTGGTACTAAAATCTCTGAAAACTATTTGCACGATCTGGGTTTTGGAGAAGATTAAATTGGAATCTGATTATATAATAAAGTCGGCATTTTTGTTTGATTTGGACTGTTTTTTAATTATTGTATGCTGCTTAAGAAATAAATTAGATCATTGCTAAATCATTACGTTTTATTGGCCAAACTAAGGCTACAGAAGATAGTTTATAAGAGTTTTTCTTATTAAAGATTATTGACGTGTAATATTTGTTTGTGGTAGACTGGTCAAGTTAAAATAAAATATTATTACGGATTCATGTTTCGGGGCGTGGCTCAGCTTGGCTAGAGCGCTTCGTTCGGGACGAAGAGGTCGGTGGTTCAAATCCACTCGCCCCGACCAATTAAAAAAGACTACTGATTACAGTAGTCTTTTTTATTTTAGCTCGATTGTTATGAATTGAATAATTCTACCTTATTCTCTGAACATTCAGGTTGCCAGGAATATTGTTAATGTGTATAATTATAGAATAAATAACTGCGATGATAATATTGAATTTTATAAATAAGCTTAGCTGATCAAATTTAGAGTTGGAATAAAATTGTTATCAAAAAACAAATCAAGAAAAATTGCTGGTTTTAATAATTTAAAATTAATTGAAATATAACATTATGTGCTGTAATTGTTTTGAAGATTGAAAGTGAGGGTTTTATGAAAAATAGAGTAGAGGTGATTAATATTGCATTAATAATAATTTTACTTTTTTTTACTTCGGGGTGTTCAGCTGCAAGAAAAGAACTAAGAAAAGCCGATGATAAAATTTTTACTCACTACGGCGAGTTTGATCTTGTCAGAAAAAATAATGATCTTTATTTTCAAAAGCCTGACGGCTCGCATAATATTCGCTTAACATTCACCCCCCAAATAAAAGAAAATAGTGCTTTTATTGCCTCAAGTTCAGGATATCTTGTTTACTCTGCATTTGAGAATCCCGGTAAGCCAGAAAAATACTATATGCAGAACATGGATATCGGTTTTAAAAGTAGAAAAACTATCTCCAAGCAAGAATTCAACCGCTTGCTATTAATTCGCTAGTCTCATCCTGTTGCGTCATTAATAAATGTTACCCAAAGGTATAGTCGTTGCTTCAAAATAGATGTTACCGAAGGTGTAGTTGTTTTTGATTAAGTTTCTGTTTATTTTTAAAGTTAAATTTACGCTGAA
>Ga0180007_10007174_pt1 | contig 10613 bp, 13 predicted proteins | sample MM_PC_MetaG_FD_121122 | JGI IMG/M metagenome (GOLD analysis project Ga0180007, IMG submission 121122) | Groundwater microbial communities from the Aspo Hard Rock Laboratory (HRL) deep subsurface site, Sweden - MM_PC_MetaG | ecosystem: Environmental > Aquatic > Deep subsurface > Groundwater...
AAGTGAAAACGAAAACTTCCAATTCTTAGAACTGTTGGCATAGATGCTCTACAAATATAATTTAAATCATTTAATTAAATTGAGTAAATATTGACCATAACTGTTTTTCTTATAAACATCCGCCATTTCGGCAAATCTTGTGGAGTAGATATTATTAGAATTTCTCTTAATCCAGAGAGCATCACTACTGATAAAGGATAATAAATCAATGGTTTATCAAAAAATAGGAAGCAATTGCTTACTAACCGTTTTTGTAAGCGGATAAAACCTTGTGCCGGAACCTCCAGCGAGAACAATACCTTTCATTGAAACTCCAAGGAAAAAACAAGAAAAAGAATTAACAAACTACTCACAAAGGGATGTCTTTGGAAAAATTTTCCACTTGTCTTTCTCAACATTCCCACAAAATAGTAAGCACACTATTATAATTTTGCATAGTAATATTTGCCTCCATAATACGGATATTTTGGTTTCCGTTAAGGGAATAATTCTTAGTAAACCCCCTAATTATGCAACAAAAAATAATGTTCTCTGTAAGTTCATCAAAAAAAATCATTTATGGAATTACTTAATATGACCATTTTTTATTGCTTTGCATTAGAATAAACTCTTATAATATAATAACTTATATAAATTGAGATTATCTAATGCATAAACTAGGGTAAACCATGCATAAGCGGGTACAATTAAAAATTAGAACAACCACTTTTACTCTTTTTGCCACGAAAAACACGAAAGAATTTCAAATAATTAAATGACAAATTATTAATGACAATCCCCCCTCCCAAAGGGATGACTATGTCACAAAGGGATGCCGTTGGCAAAGATACAAGATTTAAGACAAAAGGTTAAAGATTAAAGGTTAAAGATTCATGACGAAAGATAACAGAAAAAAGAACTATAAAACAACATCGCTATCAAAATTTTTTTGCTTCCTACTTTAACCTTTCTACTTTCCACTTTCTCCCCGGAAGGGATGCCGTTGGCAAAGATACAAGACACAAGATAAAAGATAAAAGATTGAAGAAAACCGCAAAGACGCGGAGACGCTAAGAATAAGAGAAAAATTAAACATGATTTAAAGAATTACATCCCAAACTTTATTAATTTTTTGATTGTTTTTTCTATTCTGCTTGCTACGCATTTCTTGATTTATTTTTTGAAGCTCTAAAATGATTTTTACTTTTTCTTCATAAGGTGTTTTGGCTCTATTTTTGTGAAAACGAGCCTTTGAATCAATAATGTTCATTATATATTTATTATTATCATTCAATTACATCACCTAAAAATTTGTTATACAATTCTTGTAAATCAAATTGTTTTATAATATCTATAAATAATACCTTATCATAATCAGCTTCGACTAAAAACCTTGCAAGCCTTTCCCTGTCAGTTAACCTACCAGTTTTTAGCATTATTGCCATTAAATATTCGGCTTTTAGTATATACGTTTTTTCATCAAAAAGAATTACTTCGCACCTATTTTCCAAAGCATCTTTAACTAAATCATTATAGGCAAGTAAAAACTGAACAGGTATTGCTTCTATTAGTATATGTTTGTTTTCGGTTTTATAACCATAATCATTTGCCCACTTATAAATATCCAATAATGGCGTGAGAGTATTTTCTTCTCCTGAAATATGAACAATTAAATCCAAATCGTAAGTTACAGATGGTTCTACGTAATAGAATTGAGCCATACCACCAGCAATAGCATATTTATCAATAATATTCTTTTCTAACAATTCATTTATTTTCTGTAGTGTTTTCTTCATAAATGGAACATAAGAATTTGTAATGATAAATATTTATTAAAATTTCGTGACTTCCAGCAGCTTGCCCCGTTAAATAAAAAAATTATAAGAATAAAAAAAACAGAAACGATATCACATATAAAGTCAATTAACGAGAAATATGATTTAATTTAACCGGGCTTGCCGATGAAATTCAAAACCAAGTTTTTTTAATTTCTTTACAATATCTCTATAATTGAATCCTGTTAGCCTTCCCAAAATTTTTAGATTCCTATTACCAAAGGCATATCAAAATTTTCTTTATCAAAATATAAATTAGACTTGATAATTAGTTCATCTTCTTGAGCCTCTAAAAGTTTTTTGCTACATCACGTGCAATTTCAAGAGTTTCTGTGATAGTCCTACCTTGCGCCACTAATCCTTGAACTTCATCTGAAGTTGCCAGAAATAAACCTTCATGTAATTTTTCGATATGAATATTAATAATTTTTTCCATTTCGTAACCTTTTCTAAAATACTTAATCTATTCAAAGAAAAGTGTAACCAATATAACTTCCAATTTCAAACAAATAAAAGAGCAATTAGTAATTTTGTACTTTTTCGCTTCTATTTTTCAATCTTTTCCCCACTTTGAGCTTTAACCTTCCTGCCCCATGGAATGCCTGCCCAGTGAAATGCTTTTATCTTTTCTATTTCACATGGGCCTGTCCAGTGAAATGCTTTTATCTTTCCTATTTCACATGGGCCTTTATCTTTTCTATTTCACAGGACCTCTGGTTTTTTATTCCATTGGGATTATCCTTTCTACTTGTCACTCATTCCATCTTTCCAACATTCCATTTTTCCATTTTTCCATTTTTCCATCTTTTATTCCAAAATTCTCCCAAGGGGATGCTCCATAGGAGTCTTACAGACCTTTGGCAAAGACACAAGACATAAGATGCAAGACAACAAACTGTCAAAACAAATTCAATTATGCATTACAAAAATATTAAATCAACGTTTTTCACTTTTGACTTTTTGCTTTTATCTTATCTCTCTAATTACCAGTAAGAGCTTCTAAATCTGCTAAATCTTTCTTTCGTCCAGAGGCAATTTTATTTTTTATTAAATGTTCCTTTGATAAGAAGAAGGCGATTGTATTTCCAAATTTATGTTTAATTTTAGAGCTATATGCTTCGTCAAAATCCACCCCGGAGATAGAAGATAGGATATCAATACGTACAGGAGGGACACCTAATTGAACTACCATATTTTCATTGGTTAAATCATCAATAGAAATTCCAAGTCCTTCAAATCCAAATAATTTTAATACGGTTAATATTTTGTGCGCATTTTCTTCACTTCTATCAACAAAGAAATCTATATCTCCAGTATTCCTTGGTTCAGCATAAAGTGCTAATGCATAAGCCCCAACAATAAGATACTTAACTTTCTGATCGTTTAATAACTCTAAAAACTCTACGAAGTCTTTTTCTACTCTCATTGTATTCGCCATGTTTGTTGAAAAAGGATATATATTGTTCTCTCAAAATCTGTATAGCAGAAAGTCTTTCTTCAACAGTTCTGTTTAGCCAAAACTGATTGTTTTTTTTTGACTCATCTTTCATTTCCACTATATTAACTACTTTTTCCATTTTCCCAACTATTTATCTGTAATATAGCAATTGATTAACATATTGCATAATATCAAAATCATTAATTATGAATAACAACAAAAACATTAAAACGATTTAAGGGTCAAGTTTTTTCACTTTTGGTCATTCATGCGTCTTGCTTAACTTTGCCTTTTTTACCCTGTGAAATATTATTGAATCAATACAGCGTACCTATTATTATATATCACATTTTAATAATTAATTTATAATCAGTTATTTCACGGTGTGAAGATTTACCTTCGGTGAGCTTGGAAGCTCGGTTCTCTCTGCGTTCGAAATGATAGACAGGGAACAAGACACAAGATGCAAGACAAAAGACAAAAAATAAAAGATTCAAGAAACAAGACAACAAACTGACAAAGCAAGTTCAATTATGAATTACAAAAACATTAAATCAACGTTTTTCATTTTTGACTTTTGACTTGCCACTTATTCAGTTCATCAATTTTATAATTTGCTTTTAAAATCTAAAAACTGTTTATAGTTCTTAAATTTTTGAATTCCATGCGTTTGTTTTTTATTTGCTAGTTTACTCCAAAACGCAAAGTGATTTTTCAAAGTAATATAGTACTCAACATTAGGATTTAAAACCCACAAATCTTTAGATGCTTCTTGAAAAGTAGTATATTTTTTAATTGGCATTATTGTCTAATTTTGATTTTATAAATTTCAAATCCAATTGATCAATCTCTCTATAAGTTTTTTCTTTAAGCATATAAAGTGACTTTAAATTGGCAAACTTAATTTTTGTTCCATCAATCTCTTTTATATCATATCCAAAGTCGGAAAATTTAAATTGCTCTCCCAAATTTGCAATAACATCAATTGAAATACCTGCATCTGAAACATACCTTATAACTGGGTACTTTTTCAGCTCTTCTAATGTTATTTCATAAATATCATTATCATTAAAAACTTCAAAGAGAGAAACTTGTAATTTTTTAATATTATCCACTAAGGGGTTAATAAATAAATCAATATCCTCAGTATTTCTAGCAAATCCGTGTAAGTTAATTGCTAACCCACCGATTACAATATACTCTACTTCGTTCTTTTCAAACGAAGTCATCAACTCTAGAAATTTATTAAAAATATTTTCCATTTATGCAATTATAGTTTTTAAAAAGACACTAGAAAAAAGAAGCAAGTAGTTCGTCTAAAAATAGCATGTCATCTCGTATATTAAAAATGTTTGTCATATTGAACTCCCATTCTTTGGGGTGAGATATTTCCAAAATTACATTGCCTCAAAAAACAAGATTTTTCTCTCCGTTCGAAATGACACTCTCTTTTTGTCATCTCTTCGAAGAATCCCTTTGGGAGATTCCGATATACTTGCGTTTTTTGCATCCCGATTCTTTCTATCGGGATTATCGGAAGAGATATCTAAAACAGACAATCTGTTGGAATATAAACAAAATTCAAACCTCCCCTTCTCTTTTTAAGAGAAGGGGCTGGGGGATGAGTTCCCGGCTCTGTAGAAAAAGAATAAGTGTTAACTCTAAATATGTACCTATCATATCAATTCCGATGCTCTATATCGGAAGCAATGCCTTCAACTTAAGAAATAACACGCACCTAAAGCTTTTGGCAGTGACTTTTTTAAACATGGCACAAAATAATCCACTCTTGAGAGGGGAAGATGCTTTAGCATCAGGGGTGTGTTCTTCTCTCAAAAAATACTGAGTTACTTAAGTTGAAATCATTGCTTTGGGGTGAAATATGTCCATCAATTACATTGTCTCAAAAAACGAGTTTTCTCTCTTCATTCGAAATAACAGACAGAAAGCCATTGTCATTTCGAAGAAGTCATCTTTCCAGACGACTGAGAAATTTCCAAAAACACATTGCAAATTTGAATTGTCATTCATTGTCCGAGATGTGTCCTCAACTTGTTTTTTATATCTTTTTACTTGATTCCTGTAACGGTCAAGAATTATTTACAAAACTAAAAGTTCTTAAAATACCATTCACAGACCAAATCAAATCCTTTTTTGGCATCTATCTGTGGATTATATTTAAGAACAGCTTTCCCTTTTTCTATTGATGCCAAAGAGTGAGGTATATCTCCATTTCTATTTGGACCATAAATAGGTTCAACCTTATTTATTTCAGAATCGTATTTAGTAAGATTCATTTTTAAATAATCAAACAACTGATTAAGTGTTGTATTATCGCCAAATGCAACATTAAATACTTCATTAACATAGGGGTTTTCATAATTACTAAAATACGATTTTAGATTACTAAAATATTCATCCTTTTTAATAATAGCTGCTTGCTCATTAGCGTGAATAACATTTTCGATGTACGTAAAATCACGGCTATAACTACCGTCACCATTTATAATGGGACTTTCGTAATTCATAAATTGCTTAACCCAGAGAGGAATAACTGCAGCGTAAGCACCGTTTGGGTCTTGCCTTTTTCCAAAAACATTAAAATATCTAAGTCCCATGGTTTCCATTCCATAAAGCTCGCTAAATACTTTGGCAAAGTATTCATTTACAACTTTTGTAATTGCATATGGACTAAGTGGTCTTCCAAAGCGTTCTTCAATTTTTGGAACTTCTTTTGAATCGCCATAAGTTGATGAACTTGCCGCATATATAAATCTTTTCACCGCCTCATCTCTGCTTGCAATAAGAATATTTAAGAATCCATCAATATTAACCGAGTTTGTCGTAGCCGGGTCTTTTATTGATCGTGGAACACTGCCTAAAGCCGCTTGATGAAAAACATACTCGCAATCCCTAACGGCAATTCTACATGTTTCTAAATTTCGAATATCACCTTCAATAAATTGAAAGTTTTTATTTTCTAAAAATGGAACAATGTTTTTTCTGTGACCGGTGCTAAGATTATCCAAACAAACGACTTCGTTGTTTTGCTCCAAAAATTTCTCAATAAGGTTTGAACCAATAAATCCCGCACCGCCGGTTACCAATATTTTACTATTTTCCAATTTTGCTTTATTCATTTTATTTTTTCGCTTGTTAAAGTAAGTTTCTAAGATCACAAAAAAGATGAACCGCTCCCAAGTGGATGTTCCCCCCCCAAAATGAGATGCCCTTGGCACAACGAGATATGGCACAAGTTAGTCTCATAGACTTTTGACTAAAGGCGCGCAGACACTAAAGGGTTTCATCCAAAAAAGAAAAAAGAGACAAGAATCAAAACACAAGAAAAAAAACAACAAACTGAAAACAGAGTTTAATTCTAAATAATGAAACTGAAAACATCAGCTACGAATGGATTAATGCAATAAAAAGAATAAATCCGCTTACAGTTTAAGCTCTTTCACTTTTTACTTTTGCTTTTCACTTGCTTCTTATAAAATATCCGCCAGTTTTTTTACTTCCTATTCGTTCTATTAGCCCTTTTTTTAATAAAAACCTAATGTGTCTATCTACAGTTCCAAAGGGAATATTTAATTTTTCAGATATATCTTTTGCCATTTTGTTTTTATGATTTTTAATAAAGAGAAAAACTACTTTTTGACCATCATTTAATTCGTCATTTAATTCGTCATTTAATTCGTCATTTAATTCGTCATTTTTGTTTGCGTTTTTGTTTAATTCACCCAAGGGTACTTCGGTTACAAAAACACTGTCTTCACTAAAAATATTTTTATCAGTTTTTGAATAAAACTTATTATACTTAAAAACATTTTGCACACCAGTACCTAATTCTTCCGAACGCCCCATTTGAGTAAAAATCTGTGCAATATGCGGATTCTTAGGAAAAGGTTCAAAATTACCAGGTATTAATTTCCCCCAAACATGTGGTTTATTAGCGTTTTTGCACTCAACTTTATCTTTATAAATGATAAAGCTTGTAGGAAAAGCATTTGTATATTCACGATGTATTAAAATATTTGCAACAACCTCTCGGAATATTTTTTCCCTTAACGAAATACGCTGATCGCCTTGCATGTAGAACTTATCGGGTAAATGTTTGGCTACAAAACTCATTAATCTATCATAACTCTCTACAAGGTTGCATCTAATATTATCTCTATCATCGTATCTATCAATATTTTCTACTCTTAAAAGTGCATCAACTTTATAATGTGGAATAGCACTTTGTATAGCTTCTGGTTTACCAAATAACAATAAAGCTGACATTGTAAATCCACTTTTACCAGAAATAAAATCTTTTCTATATAAACCAGCGGTTTTATAAAACTCAATATCGGACAATTCATTCCAAGGATGATTTGGTCGATAAATTCTAATTATTTTACGAACTCTTTCAACAACACCTTCAGCAAAATCTTTCTCGGATAAATAAGGATATATTTTGTTTTCAGAATATTCATTAGATTTTCGAATATATAGTTGTTTAATCTGTTCATCTGTTCTTAATTCAAAATCTCCATCAACACTACGGTCAAATATTTTACCAGATGTTTTATGCACTTGCGATGAGATAGGAACAAAAATAGATATAAGTTTTTTATCTTTATATTGAACCACTTGAGGCTCCAACAAAAAAGATGGAAACAATTTTTGTGGATTGTTACTCAAATTTGCAATCTGTTTACTTAACTCATCAACAACATGTTCGTCAATGCCATGTATTTTTTTTTCATCACCAATACCAAGTATAATGGTGCCACCACTTTTGTTTAAGAACGCAGAAATAGTTTCAAATAGGTTATTAGGAAGTTCATTCTTAGCCAGTTTAAATTCAACTGAAATTCCTTCACCTTGGTTTATAATATTTTGAATTTTATTTTTATTCATATTTTCAACAAATCATGTTCATGGTTTAATTACAAATTATGAATTCTAAATTCAGAAAACAAAAAACATTAGATCGGTGTACGGTTTAAGCTCTTTCACTTGTCTTTCCATTTCTCTTTCGGCTTTTCACAGCTCCGCCACGTCAGTCACATATATAAAGAGCTAACAAAAAAAACATAGAAGAAGTATAAAAACTCTTTCTTATTATAGATAATTTTTAGTATTACAATGAGTGATTTTTGTTTTTTATCGCCCATTACCTCCTAAAAACAAGTTCCAATTTTAATAAAATAATTTTATAAATCAAAGTATTAAGTTAACATTTTTAGGGTTTAAAATAATTAACCTAGATATATTCATTATTCTGTGATTTAGGTCACGGGGAAAGGTGTAATGAGGCAAAAGTGAAAAAATAAAAAACACACTCATTCTATTGAACATCGTTCTTTCATAGCTCCGCCACGTCAGTCACATATATAAAGAACTAACAAAAAATCAATAGGGTATTAAAAATATGCTAAATGCAAAACCCAATTTACTTAAAAAAACTTTTTAAGGTTTAAATAATAATTTAGAATATAAGACCCAATATCCCAAAATGTATTTCATTCCACAATTTTTATTTATAGTATTTATTTAGTATGTAAATAACATCTTAAAAAATATTTTTGGAACTAGATTTTGTTTTATGAAGCACCATTTGGGATGCAAGAGCCTCAAATTATTTATAAGTATTAGTTGCTTTTATAAGTCTATCCATAATAGCAATTCCTAATCCTTTCTCTTCAACTGCTTCTACCAAAATTAAATCTAAATTTTTGCTTTCAAGTTTGTGTAAATGGAAAAACAGATTTGCCGCTGCTTCTCTCATATCTCCATCCTTAGATAAAAGCTCAATATGCTCAAATTTAATTGAGCTGCTTTGCTGTTTAAAAAACAATCCACCAACTCTTTTTCCCTCAACATCCTTTTCTGTTATTTCGGATAAAAATATTATTGGAATATTGGGGGCATAATGCTGCAACAACTGTCCTGGTGCATTTGGTTTATTGCTATCGATAATTTTTTCTTTAACAGAACCACAAACTTCCTTTAACTGCTCATACGAAATTCCGCCATGTCGCAAGATAAAAACATCTGTTTTTGTAACTTCTACTATTGTTGATTCAACGCCTACATCGCTTTTTCCGCCATCCAAAATAATATTGACTTTATCGCCCAATTGTTTTTCCACGTGTTCGGCTGTTGTGGGACTCAAAAATCCAAATTGATTTGCGCTTGGGGCTGCAATTGGTTTTTCGCAAGCCTCAATTAATGCTTTTGCAATTGGATGATTTGGCATTCGCACCGCCACAGTACTATTCCCAGCAGTTACAATATCGGGTACTATTTCTTTTTTTGGCAGAACCAATGTTAAAGGTCCAGGCCAAAATCGGTTAATCAACAAATATACAATATCGTTCTCAATTGTTACCAAGTTCTTTAATTGGTCGCGAGAAGATATGTGCAAAATTAGTGGATTGAAAGAAGGACGCTGCTTTGCCTCAAATATTTTGGCTACCGCAGTGGGATTTAATCCATCGGCACCTAATCCATAAACCGTTTCGGTTGGAAATGCAACAATTCCGCCAGCTAATATTTCTTCAGCGGCTTTGTTAATATTTTCTTTACTACTATCTATAATCATTCTTTGTTCATTTTGGGAATAAAATCTATCGCTCCCTCTTCTTTTAGCGATTTATAATCACGGTAAACGCTTATTGTTACCTTTGTTGAATTATAAAAACCAGTTGATTCCACAAATATTCCGCCTTCCTCTTTGCTAATTTTTATTGCAGCAACTATTTCGTTTTTTGCAATTAAGTCTTTAGAAATGGAATTTTTCCTTTCGGGAATATTTTCAATTGCAAAGTAAACACCTTTCATTGCGTTGAAATATGCCGAATCAACTTTCTCCTTAAAATTACTTTTGTTAGTTATGGTTTGTCCAAACAACAATATTGGAAATAAACACATTAGCACCACTTTCATTTTTCCCTCCGAAAATTTTGTAAAAGTATTACAAAAAATATTCAAAATATTTTCAAGCTACAACTACTATTAAAATCTATTGTTGTGAAATAGGTTGATTAAAAAAGAATATGAAAAGGGAGTTTTGTGTTGTGTTTTTTTATCTATACGTTGATTGAAGAGGTGGTGTTAAAATCATATAGCAAACATTTGAACTCACCACAAACCCTTTCTCTCACATAGTGATGGCTATGCCATTACAAAGAGAAAGGGTGGAAAATTATTATTTTTCACAGTTTTTTAAAAGTCCCTCTCTTTTTAAGCAATGCTGTCAACTTAATGATCCAAATGTGGCTAAAGCCATTATAATTTTTGTTTTTCTAAAATCAGTTTACTAAAGTAAACGGCAATTGCCGTCGCTTTTAAGCGACTGGAGAAAAATA
>Ga0180007_10007175_pt1 | contig 10613 bp, 12 predicted proteins | sample MM_PC_MetaG_FD_121122 | JGI IMG/M metagenome (GOLD analysis project Ga0180007, IMG submission 121122) | Groundwater microbial communities from the Aspo Hard Rock Laboratory (HRL) deep subsurface site, Sweden - MM_PC_MetaG | ecosystem: Environmental > Aquatic > Deep subsurface > Groundwater...
GTTCAAGCTTTGGGGTTTCTGGAGCTGAAATAGGAGCTACAGCTTCTGTGGATTTTTCTTCCTCCATAATTTTCTCTACACTTTCTTGATCTTTGTCATAAGCGATTGTTCGAATAGGCCATGGGATTGTGATTCCATATTCATCTAGTTCTTTCTTAATATTAACTACAAGATTACTTTTTGTTTTTATCCAGGCACTTTTGGATTCTACCCAAGCTCTCACTTTGAGATCTATGGAGCTTTCACCAAATTTATCAACGATTACTGCCGGTTTTGGTTCTATCAAGACTCCTTTAGTTTTGCCAACTGCATCCATCATTACTCTAATGGCGTTTTCCAAATTGTTTCTATAATCGATACCAACAATTATTTCCAACCTTCTAAAGGGGTTGCTGGTCATGCTGGTTACGGAATTGTTGAATAAGTCTGCATTTGGCACCACAACTTTTGTTCCATCAATAGCTCTTAGAATTGTAACTCTGGACTGAATCTCTTCCACCTTCCCAAGGATTCCATTTATTTTGATAAAATCCCCTATCGAGAAATGACCTCCAATTAGAATCATCATTCCGGCCAAAAAGTTTACGATTAAATCTTTTAGGGCAAAGCCAATACCAAAACCAACTGCGGCAATGATAGTGGTGAGATCGATCCCGGCTATTTTGAGGGCAACTGTGATGCCCAGAGTGAGGATCGTTGCATAGGTGACGCGTCCGCCCAAAACCTGAAGCTCTTTGTGGTCATCTTCTACTCCGCTCTCGGCAAGTTTGCTTTCCACCATACTTCGGGCAATTTTTGCGATAATAATTGCCGCTAGGAAAACTATAAAAGCCGAAATCCATAAAGGAATTTTGGTAAGAATAACTTCGATGAGCTTGGCCAATTCACTGGTAGATTCTCCTGCTATTTGACTTGCAGATGTTGTGGCGGCGTAGGCTGTGTTCATAATTATTAGGTGTTTGGGTTCTGAACTATCATGGTATTGTAGCATTTTTAGGTCTTTTTTGCAAGTTGTTTGTCCCTGAATTTATGCTAATCTTGGGGCGTAATTTAACCTTCTTAGATATGGAAATTGTATTTATTTATTTGGCTGTTGGTTTGGTGGTTTTGATTCTAGCCAGTATCCGTGAGGTAAAGCAGTATGAACGAGGTGTGAAATTTACTCTTGGTAAATTTACGGAGCTTATGCAACCGGGTTGGAGAATTATTATTCCTGTTTTTCAGAGAATGGTAAAAGTGGATATTCGTGTGAAGGCTGTGGATGTACCTGATCAGGAGGCTATTACGGAGGATAATATTTCTATTCGGATCAATGCGGTTATCTATTATAAAGTTTCTGATGCGGCAAGGGCGATAATTGATGTTGAAAATTTTTATTATGCTACTAGCCAGCTTGCTCAGACAACAATGCGAAATGCTGTTGGTGAGGTGAGCTTGGATATGTTGCTGAAAAATCGTGATGATATTGCTAAAAATATTAAAGAAATTGTGGATAAAGCTACTGATCCTTGGGGAATTGCTGTGGAAAGTGTGGAGCTTAAGGATATTGTGCTTCCTCAGGATTTGAAAAGAACTATGGCTAAGGAAGCCGAGGCTGAGCGAGAAAGGCGTGCGGTTATCATTAAGGCGGAGGGTGAGGTTTCCGCTTCCAATAATTTGGCTAAGGCTGCGGCTACTCTTGCGGCCTCTCCAGGAGCCTTGCATCTACGAACTTTGCAATCTGTGAACGATCTTTCTTCCGATCAATCCAACACGACTATCTGGATGATGCCGGTTGAAGTTTTGAGGGCTGTAGAAGCCGTGACAGAACATTTGAAAAAATAATATGTCCAAAAAGTATGGAATTTTGGCCTATCCTGCCGGGCATAGTCTTTCGCCGGTGATGCATAATGCTGCTTTTAGGCAGCTTGGAATTGATGCTCAATATGGAGTTTTTGAAAAGGACGAGGGGGAACTTAGTGATTTTATGAAATATGTTGTGGCTGAGCCTGTATACGGGCTTTCTGTTTCCTTGCCGCACAAGGAAACTATCAGAAATTTTTTAAATGAGGAGGATGAGGCCGTGCAGGCGCTTGGTGCTTGCAATACGGTAAAGTATCAAGGTGGATTTTTGCATGGATATAATACGGATTGGGTTGGAAGTAATATGGCTCTTGAGGAAGCTTGTGGGGAGCTTTCTGGCAAGACTGCTGTGGTAATTGGAGCTGGAGGAGCGGCGAGGGCTGTTGTGTATGGATTGCTTAAAGCCGGTGTGAAGGTTGCGGCTATTTACAATAGGAATAAGGAAAGGGCGCAGGAATTGGCCGGGGATTTTTCGGAAGAAATTTTTGCGGGAGGGCTTGATGAGATGGAGGCTTCGGCGGATATTTTAGTCCAGGCTAGTTCTATCTGGACTTTGAATGAAGAAGCCAAGCTTGAGGATTTATGCTCTTTGGAATTTATAAAAGGATTCTCCTGTGTGATGGATCTTGTTTATAAACCTCTGCTAACTCCCCTGCTGGTGGCAGCTCAAGATCTTGGCAAAACTATTGTGACAGGTGAAAAGATGTTGCTGTATCAGGCCGCAAAGCAATTTGAAATCTGGACTGAGGAAAAAGCCCCGATCAAAGTTATGAGAGAGGCGCTTGAGAATAATCTGGTTTAATTGTGTCTCAAGAAGTCTGACCCTTCTTCGTCTTTGGCGCGGTGGACTACTTTGGTGATTACTTCTTTTCCGTAATCGTTACCGTAGACTGTGTCGGCCGCTAGGAAGTCTTTGTCATACACATCTACGATCCAGCCGTATATCAAACTGAACAGGCTATATACAAAGGCGTACGATCCCCAAACTATCGGTAAAGAGGAAAATAGCAGAACTGCTACATTTCCGGTTGAACCATAAAGTCCGAACATTACTGTGGCGCTGACAATTAAAGAAAAAGTCATACTGTAAACTCCGATCAATCCGTATTTATTGTTTGAAATGAATTCCAAAATCAATCCGGAAATCATTGCAGAAATTATAAAATGGAAGGCTACCGCAAATACTACGGTGTTCACTCCCACTCCGGCAGCGATAAAGTATATTGGTGCCATCAAAAGGAAAATTATTAAGCTGGCAATGAATATCTGGTAAATGGTTGAGGCTGTGCGGTGATATTTTTCTGATTCTGTGAGTGATAAGAACAAGGAACTTAGGATGTTTCCTACTGTTGAGGAGAGGAAGGTCATTATAAGTGTGATGAAAATGAAGACCGGGCTAACCGCGTCGGCGGCTTCTGTGGCTTCGGTGAATGGCGCCAAAATTGAGGAACCGATCACGAATATCAAGATTAAAACCAGGGATCCAACTGCTCCACCAAATACGCCGGCAAGAATTTTTAACAAAAATACTCCAAAAGAAATTTTTTGGGGGCCGAGAGTTGGGGCTGTTTCTTTAGTTGGTTCTGCGGCTACTTGTGGAACCGGTACTTGTAGATTTTCTTCCATAGTTTTTATTTTTTTAACGCTTTTATTTTACCATATTTGAGTATGATTAGCAATACTCCTAGGGTGATGAAGATGTCTGCCAAATTGAAAACCGGATAGATCCAGATGGAAATAAAATCGATAACGAAGCCGTGAAAAATTCTATCAACCAGGTTCCCCAAGGCCCCACCAAGAATTAAAGCGACAAAAACTTTTGAAGAGTTTAGTTTAAGATTGAGTTCTTTTTTGCCACCATAAATTATTAAGCCAATAAGGATGAGATTTAGGAAAATTATCACCATGCGGGGAAGGTCTATGCTAAAGGCGATTCCAGTGTTTTGCGTATAGGTTAGATGAAAAAAGTCCGGGATTATGGCAAATGGGGCGTGCAGATAAAGGCCGACCAGAATTTTCGTGAGCTGGTCGAGAAGGAGGAAGGCTGTGGTGAGGAGTGCGATGCGACGCATAAAAATTTAATACACGGTTTTAGATTAATATATTTTAAAATCGGTATTATGTCGAGTCGGGGAATTTATGAATTATCCCGACTTAATTCTTCATCAAGCAGTTTTTTGGCCCATTCCGGTAATTCTTCTCTTACTTTTAAGATATTATTTTTTGCAGCCAAATCTGAATCTTTTCTAAATTTTATCAGATTTTTTTGTAACTCATGAAGAGAGTATGGTGGCTTATATTCATTAGCGAGAGTGCTCTGACAGAATAAGGAATAACTCATAATTACTAATTTGTGAAACACTTGATCATGTAGCCAGTGAGACCATTCTCGTCTTTCATGTATGGTTGGATTTGGCGGGAAATAACTTGATATAGAGGTTGTTAACTCGCCAATTATTTCAATAACTTTTTCAGTGATATCCTGATTTATGTCGTTTGAATAATAACCACGAACAATTTGACCTACAGGGTTTATTCTTTCAAATTCCTCTGGATTATTTATTGAATGATACAGTTCGGATTCTCCAATAATATCAACATATCCGATCAAAGCGCTGGCCAGATCCCTAGCGATTGATAAAGCGCGTGCTTCTGGAGCAAGGCTGCTAATGAGTACAGATGAGTCAAAATCGTGCATGTAGGCACTATTTTTATCCGGTAAATATGAGAAATTGCCTGTGTGACAACCAAAGCGGCACACACCTGCATCCTCATGAGCTTGTCTCACTACTGAACCAATAGAAAATCCCATTTGTGAAGATAACTCAAGTGCAAGTAATTCGATTGGTTTATCAGGATTTTTGCCAAATTTCTGTTCAATGATCTTTCTAATTAAAGTATTAGGTTTAGCTACATTTGTTTTTCTATCCGGTTGTAAATAGTTTCCGAGTCTGCAAAGTTGGGCGTCCGGCTGTGAAAGGATTACATATTCCATAGGTTTCCCCTGCCATGTCAGATCCAGGTATTTTCCCCAGGCAATAGGACCACATGCAGGCACTCCATTTTTATGTAGTTCTATAGCAATTTTAAATTCATTCTCTCCTCTCCCGGCGGCCATTCCACCTATAGGCTTAGCAATATCGGGTATGGCCCTCAAACTTCCGTCGTCATTTATTCCTAAATGCACTGTGAATGGGGGCAATAAACGCATTAGTTTTATTCTATTGTCACCAATCAGAGCATCGGCTTCTGAAATATCTCTATTTACAAAAGCTTCATCAACAGGCGGGCTTACAGTTTCTTTTTCTGCATCATAATTACCAATCCCTTTTAGCTTATATCCCCTAATTTCTGTACCATCAGCTACAATAGTTTCAGATCTTAATATATTTGCACTTCTGCCTGCTGATATAAAATACGCTTTATCTTCCCAAGTTACGCATTTCATAAGTACTGCTAAGTCTCCCTCAGGTATATTAAGGCCGCCATCTCTGTTGCCCTCCTCGATCCTCAAAGGCTCATCTGGTGTAAGATATTCACGATTATCCCTGAGTTCCTGTGGTTTTTCTGACATATGTTTAATTAGCGGTCGCTTACTTTATAAGAATATAGTTTTTTTGTCAAATTTATATGGAGTTATTTTTTATGGGTGATTTTATGAGTCAAATATTTGAATAGGTAATGTTGAATATTTCAAAGAAAACCAGTAGAATTTTTGCCATGCAAAGGACTTTTAAATTTGATCCAATTCTGGCTTTAACTATACTTTTTCTGCTGATTTTCGGTTTGATAATGATTACGAGTATCGGGGTGCCGAAGTCTATTTCGCTTTCGGCTCCGGGGGTGCTTTATCCGAATTGCGGGGATCCGGATGTGGATTGTTATCTGCTATTCAAGAAACATATTTTTAGGTTGGGGGTAGGTTTGATTGCATTTTTTACAGCTTATAAATTACCAATAAAATTTTGGAAGAAAATTTCGCCATTGGCTTATGCGGGGATTGCCATTTTGTTGCTTGCAGTTTTGATTATGGGGAGCAGTTATTCGACTATTGCCACCAGCTGGTTGACGGTTTTCAATACTTCTTTGCAACCTTCGGAGTTTGCGAAATTGGCGATAATCCTTTATTTGGGGCATTGGTTTAGTAAGAGGCAGTATGATCTGCAGAGTTTTTCCGATGGGTTTGTGCCATTTGCGATTATTTGCGGAATTATTATTGGGCCGGTGATGTTGCAGAATGATTACGGATCGACCTTTGTTCTGGGCTTAATTTGTATTACGATGTTTTTTGTGGCCGGGGCGAATCTCAAACATTTGCTGTTGGGAATTTTTGTGGCAATGCTGGGATCGATAATTATTATTACAAGTGTTCCGCATGTGCGGGAGCGATTTGAAGGTTTTATGAGTGTGGATGAAGAGTGCCTGGAGGATTATTGTTGGCAATCTCAGCAGGCGAATATTGCGGTGGGGAGTGGTGGTTTTTTTGGCAAGGGGCTGACTCAGGGAGTGCAAAAATCGTACTGGTTGCCGCAGGCGAGTGATGATTTTATTTTCGCGGCTTCAGCGGAAGAGTTGGGATTTTTGAGAATTATTTTTATTGTGGCAGCATATCTGCTTATTGCTATTCGGGGCTACAAGATCGCAAATGATGCGGAAAGTGATTTTGAAAAATATGTGGCTGTGGGAATTACGACCTGGATTGTTTTTCAGGCTTTTGTGAATATCGCGGTGAATACAGCACTTTTCCCAGTGACGGGAATTACTTTGCCTTTTGTTAGTTATGGAGGATCTTCTTTGCTATCATCTCTAGTGGCTGTGGCCATTTTGTTAAATATTTCTAAAGGATCAAAATATGCGAGTAGTATTAACTGGAGGCGGGACCGCCGGGCACGTCACACCCAACATAGCCGTTATCGAAGAGCTTAAGAGCAGAGGCGGTGTGGAGATGCTTTATGTTGGTTCGAAAGGTGGTGTGGAGAAGCGGATGATCGAAAAAATTGGTATACCTTATGAAGGGGTGCATTGTGGAAAATTGCGCCGGTATTTTAGTTGGCAGAATTTTGTGGATGTTTTTAAGGTGCCACTGGGGGTGTGGGCGGCGGCTGGGATTTTGCGGAGATTTAAGCCGGATGTTGTTTTTAGTAAGGGAGGATTTGTTAGTTTTCCAGTGTGTGTGGCGGCATGGAAATTGGGAATTCCTGTAGTGTTGCATGAATCTGATCTGCATTTGGGGATGGCAAATAAGTGGATTGCGGGGATTGCTTCGACGATTTGCGTGAGTTTTGAGGAGACCATTGAGAGTTTGCCTGAGAAATTGCGGGGAAAAGCTGTTTATACGGGGACGCCAATTAGGGCGGAGATCTTGGCTGGAGATAAGGAGGCAGGGCTTGGTTTTTGTGGATTTAACGATTATAAGCCGGTGGTATTGGTGATGGGGGGGAGTTCTGGGGCAGAGCAATTGAATATATTGGTGAGGGCTGGCATGGATGAATTATTGAAGAAATATCAGATAGTGCATATTTGTGGGCGGGGGAAATTGGATATTTCGGCTCATTCGAAGGGATATAAGCAGTTTGAATATTTGGATGAACAAATGAAGGATATCTATGCGGCGAGTGATGTGGCGGTAACTCGGGGTGGAGCAAATAGTTTGTTTGAACTGGCGGCTTTGCGAAAGAAAGCTGTGGTTGTGCCTTTGTCTATGGGTGCGAGTCGAGGGGATCAGATTGATAATGCCAGGGTGTTTGTAAAGGATTTTGGCTGGTATATGCTAAATGGGGATGTTGGGCGGGAAGATTTTATCAATGCGGTAAATGTGGCGTTTATGCAGAATGTTGGTAGTGGAAAAGTGAAAAATGGTGCAAAAGAAGTTGTTGATTTACTAATATCCACATGATTATCTTTGGAAAAAAATTTGATATTCTGCTAGTTGGTTCTTTGTTTTTGATTATTTTTGGATATTTGTGGGTAGTGGCCTTGGGTGATGTTTTTGTGAGTCCTTTGATGGATATTTTCGGAAGAAGTGTTTTTGATTTGATAAACAGGATGTGGTGGGGAGTTTTGATTGCTATTATTTTTGTGGGAATACTAGAGGTTGTGCCGAGAGAAGTGATAATGAAGGTGCTGGGAAGGGGTGGCAGTTTTAGTGGGATTTTGCGGGCTACTTTGGCCGGTGTTCTGCTGGATTTGTGTTCGCATGGAATTTTGATTGTGGGAATGAAGCTTTACAATAGAGGGGCAAGTTTGGGTCAAGTGATGGCGTTTTTGATTGCTAGCCCCTGGAATTCTCTTTCTTTAACTTTTGTGCTGGTGGCGCTTGTGGGAATTTGTTGGACCTTGGCTTTTATCGGATTGTCTATTGTGATTGCGGTAATTTCAGGGCTAATTTTTGAGATGTTGGTGAGGCGGGGGGTTTTACCGAAGAATCCAAATAGTGTGAGCTTGCCTGATAATTATGATTTTTGGGGAAATTTGAGAAAGGCTTTTAGAGAGAATAAACGAGGGTTTTTGGGATTTGTGGTGGATGGAGTGAAAGGATCTAAGACTGTTATGCGCTGGATATTTTTTGGAGTGGTCCTGGCTTCTTTGATGCGGACATTTTTGTCGCCGGAAAGCTTTGAGATCTTGTTTGGGCCGACTGTTGCCGGATTGGGAATGACTTTGGTTGTGGCTACAATATTGGAAGTTTGCAGTGAAGGATCAACTCCTATTGCGGCGGATATTTTGAATAGAGCCGGGGCCGGAGGAAATGCTTTTGCATTTTTGATGACCGGAGTTTCTACGGATTACACAGAAATTATGTCCTTGAAGGAAACGACAAAATCGTGGAAAATTGCATTGTTCCTACCTTTGGTTACTGTACCTCAAGTTGTGGCGATAGCTATGATGATAAATTATTACCTATGAAAATAGTCGTTAATGCCAGATTTTTGCTTCATCCCTATACGGGGATTGGTCAATATACTAAGCATATGCTTAGGGCTTTATCTAAGATTGATAAGAAGAATGAGTATGTTTTGCTGGTTCCCAAGAGAGTAAAAAATACTTTTGGTAAAAATTTCAGAGTGAAAGTCTTACCGGAGTTGCGTCGGGGTGGTGCTGGGATCAAAAAAACTTATTGGGAACAGATAAGTGTGCCGGAGACTATTTTGCGGGAGAAGGCAGATGTGGCTTGGTTCCCCTATCCTGCAAATCCCTGGAATAAAGGCTTTTATAAAAAAGGAGTGCGAGTTTTGCTTACTGTGCATGATTGTATTCCATGGAAGCATCGGGAATATCGGAAGGGGCTGTTGTCCAAGATGTATCATTATCAAAGTAAGCGGGCTGTGCGGCTGGCAAATGAGGTTCTTACAGTTTCCAAGAGTTCGGCAGGGGATATTGCAAAGATTTGCGAGGTACCTGCCAGGCGGATTTCGCTCACTTACAATGATGTGGACCCTGTGTATAAGGGAAAGAAAGGCGATGCGAATTTGCTTAAAAAATGGGGGCTTAAGAAAGGAAAATATCTTTTGTATTGTGGTGGATATGATAAGCGGAAAGGTGTTGAGAGATTGGTTAAGGAGGCTGTGGGGGAAAAGTTGGTGCTTTGTGGTGGGCAGTTGCATTTGGGAAAATTGTATGAGAGTTTTGGGGCTGAGGCTGGGGATTTGGTGCGAACGGGTTTTTTGAAGGAGGAGGATTTGAAAGTTTTGTATGAGAATTGTAAGGCCTTTGTTCATTTGTCACAGGAGGAGGGATTTAATATCCCGGCTTTGGAGGCGGCAAATTGTGGGGCTCCGTTGGTGCTTTCGGGGATTGCAGTGCATAAGGAAATTTTTGCCGGTGGGGCTATGTTTGTGGGAAATCGAAAAGGGGCATTAAGATTGGCTTTGGCTAAGATTTCGCGCAAGAAAAATCCTATTGTGGGTAAATATTCTTGGGAGATGAGTGCAAAAGTTTTTAAAAATTTGTTAAAGTAGAAATATGAGTACTTTGTCCGTTGTTATTATTGTGGTTGTTGTGGTGGCGCTCGTTGCTCTGTGGTTTTTTGTTGCGGTGAGGCGTTTGAGAAAAATGACAATAGCTCTGGATGAAGCATGGGAGGATATTTTTTTTGAACTGCGTAGGAGACAGGATATGTTGCCGAATTTAATTGAGACTATGCGGAAATTTGGGGCGAATGAGGCCTTAATTGTTCAGATGATAAAGGAGCGGGATTTGGCGGCGAGGGAAGAGATTGGGGGGGCGAAAAAAATCGAGTATGAACATGACTTGAGTAAATGTATTAACGGCTTAATCGTGGCTGGAAAAGAAAATGTGGAAGCTAAAAAAGATACGAATTTTTTGGAATTGAAAAAAAATCTTGGTGACCTGACCCAAAGTATTCAACAAAAAACCAAAGCCTATAATAATATGGTGAGGGACTTCAATAAGGATAAAAATAAACTTTATTTAAAAATCTTCAGTAAAATTTTGGGGCAGAAGGATGCTCTTATTTTCGAATTTGAATAGTTTTTTGTAAAAAAGTCTTGACGGTGAGTGATCGCTCACCTATACTGTGAGTATACACTTACCTTTTAATCTTATTCATATGGAAAACACCCTAACAGAAAAACAGGAAGCGGTTCTCAAATTTATTGAGGAGTATCAAACGGCACATGGCAAATCCCCTACTCTAAAAGAAATGCGCGAGCACTTTCAAGTTAGCTCGGACAATAGCGTCCTGAAGCATGTAAAGGCCTTGCATGAAAAAGGTTATTTAGAAAAAGACGATACTCCGCGAGGTATAAAAC